>JABAOC010006087.1_pt1 | contig 16446 bp, 11 predicted proteins | sample 7062161 | NCBI WGS metagenome assembly JABAOC01 (sample SAMN14538625, study PRJNA623070) | marine sediment metagenome | biome: marine biome [ENVO:00000428]; feature: marine pelagic biome [ENVO:01000023]; material: deep marine sediment [ENVO:00002113] | place: India: Gulf of Khambhat ... | reverse complement strand
TACAAAGGAGAAAACTGGAACGAGAACACACGGTCTCCCCTCACCGAACAAGGGATCAATGTGAAGGAGGGCGATTATCTCATAAGTCTCAACGGCCGGGATGTGACCACGAGAGACAATCCCTACAGATTCCTCGAGAACACTGCCGGAAAAAAGATCCCCATCGTCGTGAATCAAAAGCCCAGCAAGGCTGGCGCGCGGGAGTACTGGATCAAGCCGGTCAAGAGCGAGCTGAACCTTTTTTATCTGGACTGGGTGAAATCCAGAAGGGAAATGGCAAACAAATTGTCCGGCGGAAGGATCGGATATATCCACGTCCCGAACACGGCTGTCGAAGGCAACAGGGAGTTATTCAAAGGATTTTATGCATTCAAGAACAAGGAGGCTCTGATCATCGACGTCAGATACAACGGCGGAGGTTTTGTACCTGAGGTCATGACTGAACTCCTCACAAGACGAATCCTGAATTACTGGGGAAGAGCAGGTCTTCTCCCGTCACAAACTCCAGGGGCAGCGCATGAAGGACCGAAGGTCATGCTCATCAACTCTTATGCGGGTTCAGGCGGCGATATTTTTCCCTATTATTTCAAGAAGAAAAATCTGGGTGTCCTGATCGGTACCCGTACCTGGGGAGGAACCGTGGGTCTGTCCGGGAATCCCCGCTTGGTGGATGGCGGTTACACCGGAGTCCCCACTTTTGGTTTTATCGACACAGACGGAAACTGGGCCGTAGAGGGCATCGGCGTCGCACCGGACATCGAAGTCATCGACCGACCCGAGCTTGTGACCAAAGGTCAAGATCCGAGTCTGGAAAAAGCAGTCGAGGTTCTTCTCGATGAATTGAAGAAAAATCCTCCCCGAAAAGCGAAAAAACCAGAAGACCCGGACCGTTCAAAGTGGATAAAGAAGAAAAAGTAGCGAAAATGAGCTCAATCCTCAGTTGAATCGGAAGATTCAGGATCTGACTAAGACGCGCAGGGTACTCCCCTCAGAAGCCCTAGATCCATCTCTTTATATTTCCACATCGAGACCGAGCCCCAGTTCTGCGGCACGCTTCAGCACGAGTTCAGCCACAGCCACATCCTGGACAGCCAGGCCCACAGATTTGAAGAACGTCGTTTCTTCTTCCGATTCGCGGCCTGGGATCTTTCGCGCGGCGACCTCTCCGATCTCACCGTGAATGTTTTTGTTTGTGATCAGTCCTCCGTCAATGGAAATAATCAGGTCTCCGGCCTCTGCAAGACAGGCCTCTTTTGAATCCACGACGACTTTGGAACGGACGACGGTCCTGGCTGGAATCTCCTGCATCTCGGGAGTATAAGAACCGACACCATTGATGTGGACACCCAGCTTCAGGCTGCTGTCGGCGAATACCGGCCTGAAGGATGTGGTCGCCGTGCAGACCACGTCAGCCTCGTGGAGCGCCTGCTTCGAGGTTTGAGCCACACGAATATCAGCGGGAATCGGGCTTCCTCGTTCTTTCATCTCCCGAGCAAACGCCCGTGCCGCACGTATCCTCACATCATAAACCCAGGCTCTTTCGATATCCCTCACAGTGCAGACAGCTTCCAGCTGAGTCCGGGATTGCGTGCCGGCACCAAAAATCGCCGCCACACGAGATTCTTTTCGGGCCAGGAAGTCTGTCGCCAAACCCGAGGCCGCTCCTGTGCGCAGAGCTGTCAGATAGGTGCCGTCCATTGCGGCCAAAGGCCTTCCTGTTTTCGCATCCACCACAATCACAAGTGCATGAATCGTGGGAAGTCCCCTCCTCCGGTTGTTCGGAAAAACCGAAACGATCTTGGCTCCGATCGTCTCGCTCTTCATCAAGTACGCCGGCATAAACAGAGTTACCCCATTCCGCTTGGAGACCGGGATCTGCGTTCTCAAAGGAACCTGAGCCTGTTCCGTCGAAAGCTGGATGAATCCCTTTTTAACCGCATTAATAGCCTCAGCCATGCTCACGGCCTGAGCCACATCGCTCCGGGAAAGCACCTTGAGTTTCATTATTTCACACGACCTTCCTTTCTCCCTCCTTTTTTATATCACCAAATCGGCCATATGCAAAGGGATTCAAATCAAACTCTGTATGACCATCAAGGATAAGCTCGCTCAAGATCAAACCGACAGCCGGCCCGTGCTGAAAGCCATGGCCGGAAAAGCCGGTTGCACAGAAAAAACCCTCCACAGCGGGAATCGCTCCGATGACCGGATTGCCATCCGGAGTGATCGTGTAGAGGCCTCCCCAACCTCGGATAATTTCAGCTTTTTCCAGAATAGGAGCCCGGTGAACCGCCGCTTCAGTCACTCTTTCCATGAACTTCCGGTCCACGTGGGTGTGAAAGCTGGAGGGCTCATCCGGATCGCTCATTCCCATTAAAATATTCGGCTCCTCTCCTCTGAAATAAAAAGTCACATCCTGGTCGATAACCATCGGCACAGGCTTCGGGATGGCATCAAACGGACTGGTCGCGAAGACCTGGCGGCGAAACGGCTTTACTGGAAGGTCTATTCCGGCCATCCGGGCGACCTCTCCTCCCCAGGGTCCAGCCACATCCACCACCACCGGAGTCGATATTAATCCGGCACTTGTTTCTACCTCCTCCACTTTTCCGCTTTTGACTCGGATCCCGGTCACTTCTGTTTTCTCTTCGATGCGAACACCGATTTTCCTCGCATGGTCCGCATAACCCATAGCCACAAGATAGGGATCGGCATACCCGTCTTCCGGGCCGAAGGTTCCGCCCCTGAGATCATCGACACGCAGGTAGGGCCAACGGCGCTTGATCTCTTCTGGAGAAAGGACTTCTACCGGAGCGTTCATCTGATGTTGAACATCAACGCTGGAGAGAAAATCACTCCAAGTTTTTTCCTGTTGAGCCAGGAAGAGATATCCTGCCGCACGGAAGTATATGTCCACCCCGAACTCGGCCTTGAAGTCTTTGAAAACCCGCAGAGAATGCTGAGAGAGGCGAATATTGGCAGGATGGGAGAACTGTTGCCGGATTCCTCCGACGCTCAATCCAGTGGTCGCCTGGGCCAGAAGGTCTTTTTCAAAAAGAACGACGTCTGATGCTCCGCGTTTCCCCAAGTAATACGCCGCACTCGTCCCCATAATACCGCCGCCTATGATAACGATATCCGCAGTCCTGTTCTGTCTTCCCATCCGATTATCCGGTTGTCATCGAGCCTGAAAATTTCTATTGGCCGGAGATCTGCCTCTGCCCTCCAAAAGGAAACATTGAAGCCATAAGCGACTTAAGCTCGCCTTCTGTCTTCCTCCTTTATTCCGATTACTTCTGGGGCCACAGAGTGGAAATGATGAGTGCGACTCCCACACCGATAAGGATGAACGGCCACCAGTTCGTTATTCCAAATATGAAAGAACCGCCGACAAGCATCAGCACGGTTCCCGCGACCAGCCTCCCCGTGATGTGCTGACGAAATTTGGGATCGCCGCTTCTCAGGACAGCTTCAAGAATGAAGATAAATCCCAGACCGCATAATAAATACTTCCACCAATCTCTCCAGGAAACGATATCCAAAGTCGCCAAGAGAAAAAGTGCTCCCAACAGAATCAGTATCAATCCTCCTGTAACTCTTGACCAGGGATCATGCGTGCTTTTGTCTTCTGTGTCTTCAGTCATTGATTATCTTCTTTTTGGAGCTCTGCTCCGTTTAAATTCTTCCAATTGCTGACTTTCAACAGGCCTCAGTTCACACACCGAGGTGACCTTTACCTGATCCCCAACAAATTCGCCAAGTTAGCCTTCGGGTTGAGGACTGTCTCAATCTGTCCATCAGCCGATGTTAACAACGTCGTCACACCCGGCCCGTGACCGGCTACTGTACTCCGACCGTGGGATATGACGCCTATCGATACAGCTCCCTTACGATAGATCCGCCCGTACGTGTGGTCTGCGTCAAGGATGGCCACGATGTCGCCGAAACAGAGCGACTCCAGACCGAACTCCTTCACTGTCTCCTTATCGAAGAGTTGAATGTCATAGTCTCCTCTGTACACGTGAGACCGACCGAGGCCAGAACCCATGATTTTTGCAGGGATTCTGTGTGTCACCGCAATTCGCAATTTTTCCTCTTCTGTGATTCCCATGCCAGACTTTGTCAAAACATCGATAAGATGAGGGCTCACGTTCATGGCGCTCACTCCTTGAACATTCGTGAACTTCAGTCCCACACCAAAGGCGTACACCCGCATCTTGTCACCTATAGCGAGTTTATCAAAGACGCTGTCATCCGGAAAATCGACCATCACATGTTCGGCTCCGCCGTGCTTGCCCGTAACCCAGCCTTCAGCTCCTTTGGCTTCGCCAGTGAGGACCTTCACTCTGTTCCCGATGCAGGACAGGGTATTCAAGCCTCGACTCTCTGAGGTAGAGTTGTTGTTGTGTAAGGAGACAGCCGGCTCCACATGGTCTCCAGCGATGAGGACAGCAGAGTCGCCTGTCCTGACGTTATATGTGATACTCCCTATTCCCGGAAGCACATGGATTTTTCCGTCCGGATCGATCCTGTAAGGAGGATCGCCGAATCCCGGAGGTGATATATATCCCTGGACAGCCAGCTGAACCAGCTGTTCGCGGTTGAATTCAAGGGGTTTGACCTTTTGTGACTCGGCTTTGCCTCCTGAATTATCAGCAGACAGCAAAGGGATGATGAATACTGACAGAACGATTAAAAAAGAAATGAAGAGTATTCTCTCTGGTTTTTTCAAACGGGTGTGTACCATTTTGCCCTCCTCAAATGCCGAATAGAAACTTCGCTTTTCTTGAAATACATCCGGCAGCCGCTCACGCCGCCCTCAGAAACAATCAGTCTATAGCATAGAACACCAGTGAAATTCAAGGTCCATCTGACCAGATTGACTTCCTGCCCACCCTGCGTTATAAGACACCCGATGGGGAGAAAAAAATGAAGATAAGAAAAAAAACGGCAAAAACAAGGAAACATGCACTGGCATTGTGTCTGATATTCTGTGTCTTCTTCGGATTCATCCAATGTTCCCGGGAAAAGGAACAGGCTGAGGAGAAAAGGTCTGAGCTTATCCAGCCTTCAAAATGGTGGGAAAAACTGCCGCGGCCGGTGTATTCTTCCCTGAAAAAAGTGGAGACCAGTCAAGAATGGTTCGAGGTCTACAGACTCACTCCGGATACTTATGCCATCTATGAACCTTTCCAATTCGAAGAAGCCATATCCTTCCTGGTTATCGGCAAAGAGAGGGCGGTCATAATTGACACCGGGACCGGCATCGGGGACCTGAAACAGGTGACCACTGAGTTGACCAAACTTCTGGTATCCGTCGTGAATACCCATACTCACTGGGATCATATCGGAAGCAATTCCCAGCTCGAGGAAACCGCTTGTTTCAACAACGAAGACTGCATACGGAAGCTCCGCGAAGGAGTGGAGAATGCACGGCTCCGTCCGAGTGTTACAGGAGACTCGATCTGGAGACCTCTTCCCGACGGATTCGACGCGGCCACATGGTCAATCCCTCCGGTTGAGCCAGCAGTCCTTCTGGAAGATGGAGATCTGATCGCACTCGGAGAAAGAACGCTGGAGGTCATCCACACTCCGGGTCACTCCCCGGGTTCAATCTGCCTGCTGGACAGTAAAAACCGGATACTCTTCACGGGAGACACGTTCTTTCCCGGCCCGTTGTATGCCTATCCTGAAGACGTCGATATAGACGACTACATCGCATCCCTTGAAAAACTGAACGACCGAATCGATGAATACGACTATTTGTGCTCCGGACACAATGACCCGTGGGTTAAAAGTGAAGTCATCGCCCGGGTTGTGAAGGCTTTCCAGGATATCCTCGACGGGAAAGGCGAATACAAAGAGGATGAAGGTATCCGCCGGTATTACTTTGACGGGTTCGATATTCTCATCCGGTCCGACATGATCCAGAATTAGACGGGATCTGAATCCTTTATTTGGAGCGGACCATCAGCACCGAGCCTTCCGCTTGATCGGCCACTTTATCCGGGATCGAGCCGAAAAGCCTCCGTCTGAGGGCCCATTCCTCTGATGCTCCGATGACAAGAAGGTCATTCTTTTGAGCGGACCGGGCAATGGCACGCGCGATGTCCGTGTCGATGACCACATCCACCTCCGCAGAAACACCAACCGCATCAAGAGTGTCTTTGACGAATTCCTTCGCTTTATCCTGAAAGAGCTGAATGCTCTGCCTGTCGAACTCGGATTTTGCAGCAGAAGGACCCCGGCCGATTCGGACATTCAACGCAATCAAAGAGGCATTCCATTCATCCGCCAAGACCTGGGCCAGCTTGAGTCCCAGCTGCGCATGCGATCCTCCGCTGACGGGCACGATTATGCGCTTGACATCCTGCAGGCCGCGGTCTTTGAGAACCAGGACGTTTCCTCTGGCAATTTTGAGCACATCCGCGACATTGGTCCGACCGGTGCGGGACATGCGGACCGTCCCTTTCCAGCCCATGATGATGTACTCAGGCTGCTCCATTTCGGCCACACTGAGAATGGCTGATGAAACGCTGCGGGCCACGATAGCCGTGGCTCGAGCTCTCACTCCCTGTTCAGCGGCATGATAGGACGCCGTTTCTAAAAGAGTCTTCTCTTCCCATCGCTGCTTTTCATACTCCAGGCCGCCGGCTTCAAGAGGGGTCTGACCCGGAACATCCACAACATGAATCAACTGGAGTTGGGCTTTGTGCGTCTTGGCTAGAGCCGTACTCAGCATCAAAAGAGAATATTCCGTGTCGGGATTTGCCAGAGGCACAAGGATAACCGGAACATCCTCACGTCGTGTCGCCAGGTATTCTTTGGCTCTCACCATGAGAGGCTTCATTACCTTATCTTTCCAGAGGATGTTCGAAGCGCCCACCAGTTGGGTTCCACGGCGCAAAAAGAGCATATACCAGACGAAGCTGGCTGCGATAATCAAATTTCCGATGAGCAATGATATCCTGCTCGTGTTGACGATGACAAAGATACACCCGAACAACCCCAGGAGCGGAACCATCGGATATCCGGGAGTGCGAAAACTGGGCTTGTACCAATCCAGCTTGGCATACCTCATGATGATGCACGCGAGGGTGATGAGAGAATACAGGACAAGGCTCAGAAAGCCCGCGACTTCAGCGAGAAGCTCCAGATGCCGTCCGAAAAGAAAAATCAACAGCATGGTTAAACCCGTGGTGGTGGCAATCGACCGGTACGGCGTTTTGAAGCGGGAATGGATCTGATTCAGCCATTCAGGCATGAGCTGGTCCCGGCCCATGGCGAAGTTGACCCTGGACGCGGCCAGCACGCTGGCATTCGCTGAAGAGACAGTGGCCAGGATCCCGCCCAGAAGAACCATGATATATCCACCGTTCCCCATCAGCTGGCGGGCCAGGTCCATCAGCACCGTTTCCTGGGCCATGTTTGGATCATTGTAACTCCTGAGTCCCAGCATGCAGAACACCACTGCACAGTAAAGCACTGTCACGATCACGACCGAACTCACTTGAGCCAGAGGTAGATTTCTCTTTGGATTGCGGATCTCTTCAGAAATAGCGCTGATCTCGGCAAAACCCAAAAAAGTGATGAACAGGATAGGAAGTGTGATCAGGATTCCTGTAAATCCCTTCTCTGTCGGGATAAAAGGAGTCAACTTTTCGACATCCACCGCAAAAATCGACCGCGCAACGAACGCGATCAGTATAAAAAGCAGTATTCCGACGATGACAGTCTGGGTTCCTCCCGTCTCCCGGGCTCCGATAAAATTGAGAAGACCGAGTAATGCTGTGACGACCAGAGCGACCACAGTGGGGGAAGTTCCCAGAGCATCACTCAAATAGTGACCGAACCCGATCATGTAGAACGCGGACGCGAACACAAGGCTCAACCACAGGCTCCAGCCCATTATGGTCCCCACCAGCGGGCCAAAAGCCCGGACCATAAACAGATATCCGCCTCCGGCATAAGGCATGCCCGTGGACAGTTCAGCCATACAGAGGGCGATCAGAACAGCGATAAATCCGCAGATGGCAAACGAGAGAAGAACTGCCGGGCCGGCCATGCTCGCGACAATCCCGGGCAGAACAAAGATTCCCGCCCCGATCATCGTCCCGACGCCGACGGATAAGGCCGCAAAAAAGCCCAGGTTCCGGGCCAGACGGACTTTCGCGTTCTCGTTCTCTTTTTTCTCTTTTTGAGTTTTCGCCATGATCAAATTCTACACGGGTTAATCCCCGCTATCCTCCAAGTCCTTCTTCTGTAGGCCTTGATAAACCCTAAAAATCCCCTGCATATTCCTGCAGGACCTTCAGCTCATTTCAAATCCAAGAACTTTTGAACAGAATTTTCTATTTCTTGACTCTCACTGGATAAGGAGGACGCTCGACCTTCTTCGGCGGATTCTTCTCGAGTTCTTCCAGGATGATTTTGATGGCTTTTTCCAGCTGCGGGTCTCTCCCGGCAATCACATCCGCCGGCCACTGTTCGACTTCGATATCCGGAGGCACTCCGACATTCTCGACCACCCAGCCGTCTTCTGTCCAGATGGCCAAGTTCGGAGCCGTGACATAGCCGCCGTCCATCAAAACCGGGAAGCCCAGAGTTCCGACCAGTCCGCCCCAGGTTCTCTTTCCGATCAATGGACCCAGCTTGAATTTACGGAACATCCAGGGAAGCAGATCGCCACCAGATCCGGCTGTCTCATCGATCAGCATGACTTTCGGCCCTTGAATTGATCCACCCGGTGTTTTGATGTCATCCCCATAGCGCATGTTCCAGTAAGACACAAAAGGCCTCCGGAGATGATCGATATAATAATCCGCTACCTGGCCGCCACCGTTAAACCGTTCATCCACGATGATCGCATCCTTGTGAACTTGGGGGAAAAAGTAACGCTTGAAGTAAGTATGACCCGATGTGGATGTGTTCGGGACATAGACATAGGCCACTCGGCCGTTGGTCGCTTCGTCCACTTTCTTGAGATTTCCTTCCACCCAATCTCTGTTCCGCAAAGCATACTCATTACTGAGAGGCACGACTTTGACTGTACGAGAACCGGTCCCATCGGGATTCGGGCCGACAGTGATCTCGATCAGCTTACCCGATGTATTCTCGAAGAACTTGAATATATTCTCCGGAGGACGCACTTCCCTGCCCTGGACTGCCAGCAGATACTCTCCTGTTTTCACATCCACTCCGGGCTCTGTCAGCGGCGAACGAAGCCGTGGATTCCAGTTGAGTCCGCCGTAGATCTTTTTAAACCTGTAGCGCCCTCGTTCTATGGAGTAATCGGCTCCCAACAAGCCCCCTGGAACTCTTTTAGGCTGACTGAGATAATCTCCGCCCCCGACCCGGTGGTGACCGACAACCAGCTCACTGCACATCCACTGGATCACCCGGTTCAAGTCACTCCGGCAGGAGAGGTGAGGAAGGAACACAGAATATTTTTCCTTCATGGCTGGCCAATCTGCGCCATGCATGTTCGTGGCATAAAAGTAGTCCCGGTTGATTCGCCAGGCCTCATTAAAAATCTGCTTCCATTCTGTCATCGGTTCGATCCGGACTTCGATCGCATCCGTATTGATCTTCCCCTGCCCGGGTTTGGCTTTCGGCCCCGCAGGAATTATCCCCCAGGTCTGCCGGGACAAATACAGGATCTTCTTCTTGTCGGCGGAAATCATAAACCTGTTCACGCCGGTTAAGATATCTTCTGCTCTACGTTTTTTCAGGTCGAATTTTTTCAATTTGGTTTCCGCGGCAAAAGCACGACGGCTTCCGGAAGGTGCCTCCAAGTAGTAGATTTCCCCCTCCTTTCCTGCCCGAAGGTTGAAATACGCACCGGCTCGGACAGGCAGGGCAATAATTCTGTAACTCAAGCCGTCAAAATCGATGGAAAAAGCTTTCTCAGGCGTTGCTTTTTGTGCGGCTGGCTTTTTGGCTTTCCTTTTCGATTTGGGCTCTGCCTTTTGAGACGCCTTTTCTTCAGCAGTTCCTTTCTCCTCATCACTCTCCTTGGTAAGAGGGGAAGGCACGCCTTTCTGCAACACCACAAGGTAAAGCGAACGCGTCATATCCATATCTGCACTGGACATGGCAAACCACTGTTTGATCGGGCCTGCATCAGTGGACGCAAAAAAGTAAATGTATTTTCCGCTCTGATCAAACTCGGGTTCGCTGACATCGCTCATGCCGTCTGAAACAGCATAAGACTTATTCCTCTCTATGGAATAGACGTACACCTTCTGCATGTACGCGGCGGTGTTCAGAGTGTAAGAGATCCATTTGGAATCCGGTGACCAGACCGAATGGATCGACCGGAACCGGCTTGGCCCGTAGATCCTCTCCGATGCGATCTTTTTCGAAACACCCGTCTTTAAATCTATCCAGTAGAGACTCCAGGAATTATCCGCAAAGGAGATCTTCTGGCTGTCCGGAGACCAGACAGGAGAATCGTAAAATCCAGACCCAGACATTTTGTATTTCTTCGCCTGTCCTTTGCCGTCCTGTGGCCTGATATGGAGTTCATACTCTCCGCTCTCATCCGAGAAATAGGCGATGGACTTTCCGTCCGGTGACCAGACTGGAGACCTTTCATGAACGCCCGGAGAGTTTGTCAGGTTGCGCGGGTCTCCCTTTTCTGCCGGAACCGTAACGATCTCGCCTCTATAGTTAAACACCGCTCTCGCTCCTGACGGAGAGACCGAGGCATGCCGGATAAAGCGGGGATTCTTGGCATAACGGGGACGCAGCTCAAGCAAGTCCGCGGCCACGCCGATCGTCAGTTTATTACTTTTTTCCTGGGCAACATCAAAAAGATGAAGGTGTCCCGCCTGTTCATAGATGATCTTTCCTCCACCATCCGAAGCCTTGATCACCGGAAAATCCACGTGAGAGGTGAGTTGTTTGATCTCCTTTGTTTTCGTGCCGAAGGAGAAAAGGTTGAATTCCCCGTTTCTATCCGAACGAAAATAAACCTTGTCTCCAATCCACATGGGATCAGTGTCGTTGCAGCGGCCCTCTGGCTGAGGAATCTTCTCTACGGAGTAATCGTCAAGTGAAATCAGCCAGATTTCGGAAACCGTTCCTCCTCTGTAATGCTTCCATTGATGAAAGCGTTCAGACAGCGGAGTGTAGGCCATTTTCTTCCCATCCGGCGAATAGGTCGCTCTGTAAGCATTAGGTATTTTGAGGGGTGAAGGAAAATCCCCTTCAAGAGGGACTGTAAATAGCTGTGTATACCTCCTTGTAAAAACAGAGCGGGCAGATATAAACAACACTGAAGAACCATCCGGCGTGAAATCCCGCACAAAATCAAATCCTGGATGCCAGGTGAGCCTTTTGGGCACACCGCCATCCACTGAAACAACGTAGACATCGACGTTGCCGTCGTATTCTCCGCTGAATGCGATTAGCTTGCCATCGGGTGAAAATACTGGGCTGGACTCGTTTCCCTGAGCACTGGTTAACCGTCGGACACCTGTGCCGTCAATGTTGGCCACCCACAGGTCATTCGCATACGCGAAGGCAATGTGTGTCGGGCTGACAGCGGGCTGACTCAAAAGCTTTGTATCTTTGATATCGATCCCGCTCTCCAGAAATCCTGGTGCCGCGATAGCCAGTAGCAATAAAAACGCTAAAACATGAAGATATCTTTTCATGGAAGCCTCCTTTAATTTTTTCGGGGATTCAATCGATGTATTTTATTTGAAAAGGAAATCATTGAAAATGGCCTTGAGCTCGAAAAGACCGTATCCTTTTAAAACTGACATCATTCATTCAGCAGATTGTAGACCATACCTCTCTCTTTTTCAATAAACAAATTCCTTCCATCCCTGTGATATATTTTAAAAGATGAAATGATCAGTTCTTCGTCTCACAAAAGCGCTTCACGACATTGTAATAGACCCGGACAGCCGTTCGGAAACTTTTTTCTCTGATTCTCTCATCATGCCCGTGGATAGACTGGTACTCTTCCATCGTGACCGGGCCGGGGAAGAATCCGTAACATGCGGCGCCTTTCTTCCGGTAAAACCTCGAATCTGTTCCGTAGATGACAAGATGAGGGACGGTGAGAGACTCGGGAAACACGGCTCGAGTCTCCGCTTCAATGATCTTAAAAAGTTCTGTCTCGAACGGAGAAACGACCGCTTCCACCGGACGTTCGATATAACTGATCTTTACACGGGAGTCTGCGATGACCTTCTTTAACTCGGAGACGAATTCATCCGGGTCCTGGTCCGGAAGAAGCCGACAGTCCAGGATAGCAGTGGCTTTGCCCGGAATCACGTTGGATTTCGGAGGATCTCCCACATATCCTTTCGTGACAGTCAGAGAAATCGTGTTCCGCTGGAGGGCGTTGTTGTAGGGAGTCTCATCCAGTCTGCCGAGCCTCCTTTTCAACTCGGCCACAACCGGAGTGATGCGCACAGGAGTCTCGTAGGAGGCGACCCGGCTCAGGGCTTGAGCCATGATGAAGTTGGCGTTCTCTCCCATCGGCATCGATCCGTGGCCGCTGTGTCCTGATGAGGAGAGTCTCAACCAGAGAACTTTTTTCTCAGCCACGCCCACAGAAAAAACGAGTCTTTTGTCTTTGGTGAAAAAACCCTGAGTGCCGAAGCCTCCCTCATCCAGGACGAATTCAGGATTGATATCTTCCCATCTGTTCTCGACCAGCCACATCGAACCCAATATTCCGGACGTCTCTTCATCTGCCACTGCCATAAAAATCACATCCCTCTCCAGCTGGATATTGTTCTTCTTGAGAAGAAGCATCGTCATCATCTGAACGATCCCGGTGTTTTTCATATCCAGAGCCCCGCGTCCATAAATGTACCCGTCCTTTTGCGCTGCCTCAAACGGATCAACAGACCATCCGGAACGATCCACAGGAACAGTGTCCATGTGATTCAACAGCAGCAACGGACGTTTGTTCCCGTTCCCTTTCAACCGCGCAAGAACATTGACCCGACCTGTTTTGGGGCCCGACCATATCAATTCGACCGGCAATCCTTCGTTCTGAAAAATGGTCTCGAAGAATTCAGCCGCACTAATCACTTCTCCCGGGGGATTACAGGTGTTAATCGCGAGGTATTCCCGGAAAAGTCGAACCGCCCTGTCTTCCTCACTCTTCCAATCTATGGCCTGTCTCTGAGGAAGAACAGGCTGAAAACACAAGAAAATAAGAACGAGCACTGAGATTTTTAGGAGATAATTTCTCATCTTTGATCCCTTTCAGTTTTTTCTGCAAACAACAAATCTTGATGCCCGGACTTTGACCGGAGGCCCTGCACCACTCCAAGAAACCATGTGGGGAATCCGGATGAATCCAAAGTCTGAGATCGATCTTCCAATCATCAGATAAAATATCACATAGCACATTAAGTCTGAAATGTCCAAATTCTGGAGGTGGCTTTCCTTGACTTTGAAAGTGGTTGTTATAGAATGAGGACTCCTGCATGCTGGGAAAAAAGCAAAACAGGAACAGCCATACAGCTGAATGCGTTAATCCTTTTCAAAGGAGCATTGAAGATGAAAAGAAGGGAGGCCCTTGTGGCCTTGAGCAGTATGGCCTTGATTGGCCCTCATTTTTCCTGCAAACCACGAAGGAGTAAAGGAATGAAAAAAGAAATCAAAACAGACAATGCCCCAAAAGCCATTGGTCCGTATTCGCAGGCCATAGAAGCGAACGGATTTATTTTTGCATCCGGCCAGATCGCTATGGATCCTCAAACCGGTGAGCTGAAATTGGGCCCCGTGGAAGAACAGACACGGCTTGTGTTGAACAACATGAAAGCGGTGCTTGAGGCAGCCGGGAGCTCGTTCGACAAAGTGGTCAAATGCTCAGTCTTCCTTCAAGATATGGATGACTTCAGCGAGATGAATGCGGTGTACGGAGAGTTCTTTAAGCCTCCTTATCCGGCACGGGCAGCGGTACAGGTTGCACGGCTCCCCAAAGACGTCAAGGTCGAGATAGAGGCGATTGCAGTCAAGTAGAATTTCTTCTTTACCTCAACATCAAATCCGAAATTATTTCGAAAGCGGGAATCAGCGCACGATTTAAGGCTGCTCCCGACAATTTGACCTCCCCCATCATGTACAGATTTATTTGACTCAATATTGGATTTTGGGCCACAAGATTTTTCTCTGAATTCTTCCTGATTGTTCCTTGTGTTCAAATCCTTTAAAATAAGAGTGCCATGCCGATTTACGAGTTCATCTGCAAGAAATGCGGGAACCACTTTGAGGCCCTTGTCTCGATGGGGGGAGAAAAGAATATCTCCTGCGAATCCTGCGGGAATAAGAATATACAGAAACTTTATTCTTCTTTTGGGATTGGAGGCGGGAGCAGCCGCCTCAGTTCTTCCTCTGAAGCCTGCACGACCTGCTCGACAAAATCGTGCGACACGTGCAAGTAAATAAGAGAAAGCCCCTTGACTCTGTCTTTTCAGAATGTAGGCTTATCTGTCTTTTCCCAGAACATATCAATGAGATCATATTTGGCCACTTGACCTGTTTTGGGGCACCTGAAAGTCTGGCTCAGAATCGTGCTCTCATCGAATGATTCTTTTGTGTAAGCCACGGGTGAGGGGTGCTTCTCTCCGCAGATTTTGCATTTGTAAAAGACAGGCATATCTGAATTTCCTTTTATGTCATCAGTAAATTCCCTAGGTCATAATTATAATCAGAAATCAAAGAAAGTCAAAGCCTCTTTTTGGTTGTCCCATAAAAAACAAGGTCTGCATTTCGTGTTTGGAGTCAAGGCTTGACTTTACTCCAGCCTAAAAGATAAATATATCCTAAATGAAAGATGTGAAGATCGGAGTGGACACAGGCGGAACGTTCACTGATTTTGTGATTCATGCAGATGGAAAAATTGAAATTAAAAAAATCCCTTCCACTCCCCATAATCCCTCTCTTGCGATTCTCAAAGGAATTCAATCGTATCTTGAGGATTCTCCTCTCATCATTCATGGAACCACAGTCGCGGCAAACTCCCTTCTCGAACGGAAGGGCGGGCGAATCGCTCTGATCGCTACGAAAGGCTTCGAAGATATTCTCTTTATCGGGCGGCAGACAAGGCGAGAGCTCTACACGCTCAAAGGCGAGAAGAGAATTCCTCTGCTCCCTCGGCACCTCTGCTTCGGCATCGATGAAAGAACATCCGCATCGGGAAAGGTCGAGAAAAAAATATCCTTGAGCGAACTCCGAGAAATCCTGGATAAAATTAAAAAATTAAAAGCTGAGGCTGTGGCTGTTTCTTTGATCAATTCTTACGCGAATCCCTCAAACGAAAAAATCATTTCCACAGAGCTGAAAAAACAAAAATTCCTTTTTTCATCTTCGAGCGACATCCTGCCCGAGCACCGGGAATACGAGAGGACGGCCACAACCGCCGTGAACGCTTATCTAATGCCCATCACCAGTCAATATCTGGAAAACCTGGAGAAAAGGATAGGAGGAGCGGAGCTGCGGATCATGCAGTCCAACGAGGGATACATTTCCCCGGCCAGAGCTAAGGCCGAACCGATCCGGACAGCGCTTTCAGGCCCTGCCGGAGGAGTTGTGGGCGCACACCGGCTCGGAAAAGCCGCAGGCTTCAAGAATATCATCACTTTCGATATGGGAGGAACGTCATCCGATGTGTCTCTGGTCGCCGGTGAAATCAGGAGGACGAATGAGAGCCTGGTGGGAGATTTTCCGCTCCGCATCCCGATCATCGACATTCATACGGTCGGAGCTGGAGGAGGATCGATCGCCCATGTCGACAAAGGCGGGTCTTTGCGGGTCGGGCCTCAAAGCGCTGGAGCCAATCCCGGGCCGGCATGCTACGGAAAAGGCCTTCTCCCGACCGTCACGGATGCCAACATGGTTTTAGGCCGACTGGCCCCCGAGTTTTTCCTCGGAGGTAAAATGAAATTATTCCCCGAAAAAAGCCGTGAAGTCCTGGAACGCATGGCCCGAAAAATCCGTAAATCATTGACCGAGACCGCGGAAGGCATCATCGAGATCGCCAATGCCAACATGGAAAAAGCCATCCGAGTGATATCCATCGAAAGGGGTTTTGATCCCAGGAATTTCACTCTTTTTTCTTTTGGAGGAGCGGGCGGGATGCATGCGCTGGACATCGCCTCCAACCTGAAAATGCCCAGAGTCCTGGTTCCGAAGAATGCGGGAGTCCTCTCTGCCTTTGGTCTTCTCCTGGCGGACTCGATCAAAGACTACTCAAAATCCATCTTGAAGATTGCAGACGAGTTAACCGGAGAAGAACTTGAAACACACTTCAGGAAACTGGAGGAAAGAGCCCGCCGCGCCATGAAAGAGGATGGCTACAGCGCACAAGAGATTCGAATCTATCCGTTCCTTGACCTCCGGTATCTCGGCCAATCCTATGAAATCACCGTTCCCATCCGCACCCGGAACGCTCCTCATTCCTATTTCCTATCC
>JABAOC010003512.1_pt2 | contig 16448 bp, 16 predicted proteins | sample 7062161 | NCBI WGS metagenome assembly JABAOC01 (sample SAMN14538625, study PRJNA623070) | marine sediment metagenome | biome: marine biome [ENVO:00000428]; feature: marine pelagic biome [ENVO:01000023]; material: deep marine sediment [ENVO:00002113] | place: India: Gulf of Khambhat ... | reverse complement strand
ACTGATTTTACTTGTGGAAGAACCTCTTCGGGTCTTTTCAATTCAGTGACGTCTGCTACCCATCCATAGGGTAGATCTCTGAGTATTTTTGGTGTTGTTATACCTATTGCTTTGAAGCCTTTTCGGAGTGCAATTTCTTTGATTTCCTGCGTCAAGTTCTTTGTAGTCAACTTTTTCGCAACCGCTAAAACTATTTTGTGGGTTATATTTAAAGTCTTAAAGCGTAAAAACGCAAAAGAAAACAGCAATTGAATGACAAAACAGAGAGAAAAAGATTAAATTTTAATCCAACCAACCCAACCCAAAGAATGAGCCAAAGAAAAATGACCAGAACTTCACTACCAAAGACTTTAAAGTATTTTCAAACAATCAGAAGCTTGCCAGCGGTATTTATTATGTCGGTGTTAAACAAAATTTCCTATTTTCAAAATAGGCGTGATGAAGTCCCCAATAAAGAACTTGCCAAAACACTTGCTGAAACCGAGAATAAAGCTGGAATCGCAGAACTCGTGGCAAACCTAAAACACAAAAACAAAAGCGTTCAGAGTGACTGCCTTGCAGTTCTGTACCATATAGGCTATGTTAAGCCCCATCTAATTGCTGACTATGTGGAAGATTTTCTCGCCCTTCTCAAAAGCAAGAACAACCGACTGGTTTGGGGTGGAATGATTGCACTCTCTACAATCTCAGAATTGAAACATAAAGAAATATGCGCTAATCTCGATACAGTCAAACAGGCAATTGACAAAGGCACACTAATAACTATTGTTTGGGGTGTAAAGACCATAGCGAAAGTTGCATCTTTTAACAAATCATGCAAGCCAGATGTCATCCCCATCCTGCTTTCTCAATTAAAAAACTGCATACCGCGTGATGTTGCAATGCATTTTGAGAATAGTCTTCCAGCGATTGATGATGAAAACAAAGTCATGTTCTTAAGAATAGCAGAAGATAGAAAAAAGGAATTGACAACTTCACAACTGGCTAGGCTCAAGAAAGCAATGAAAAATCTATAGGCAAATCGTAATTTTGATTAAATCTTAATCCAATTCAGTCCATCTAGAACTATCAAGTTTTCTTTATATCTAGGTCTTGCGTAATAGTCTTTGTGAACCGCATGTTTAAGAAAAATAATAAGGCGTTCGTGGGTTCTAATCCCACCCTCCCGCACCATTTCACTAGCAAAGTATATCGTTGAGTAATTCTTTGCCTACAAGGCACACATGCTATAGGAAGAATCTTAAAAAAGAAAGATTTTTAGGTGACATCTTAACTGAGAATGGAGTTTAACCCTTCTCTACTGCTTTTACTTCAGAAAACCCGTATTGTTGTCAATCTTTTCAATGATTAGGAGCTTTTTCATACAAACGAGTCAATTTTCAGAACTTAAAGCTTTTAAATAAAAAATTTCTTAGCTTTTTTCAACAAACTTATTGTTGGCCTAGACCTAAAGCTAATAATATAGAAACGATTAAATCAGCCTACTCGAGCAACGAATGATAGCGTGAAAAAGTTGGTTAGTTGGAAGACTCAGCTTGAAGATTTCAATTCCATGCTTAAAGAGCTTCGCAGAAAGCGGAAAACAAAAGCTGGGCGTCTTCGTTTCAACAGATCAACAATATGCGCAAGTGACATCGCAGGGCAGTACTACTGCGAGAAGAAAGTGGAAATGGAGTACTTGCATGGCGAAATCGAGACTGAAGAAAAGATCATAGGATCCGAAGCTCATGAAAAGCTGATTGAAGATGCCGTAGAAATAAAAAGAGAAGCCCTGTGGAAGAAAATCTACGGGAAAGAACCAGTTCTCGCGGTTGAAATGTTCATCATTGGCAAGTACCAAGATGTGTTTTTAGCTGGACAACCTGACGCTGTAATGTTCTACAAGGGCCACCCAATTGTAATCTTTGAGTTCAAGTTCAGCAGAAGCGGAATAGCACACCCAAACCACCATGTGCAAGCACAAACATACGGCTTCATTCTAGAAAACATGGGTTTTAACACAAGCCGATTGTTCTATGCGATTGTCGTGGCTGATCCAAAAACAAGGGGAGACCCGAAACTGCAACGAAAAGCAATAGATGCAATATTCAAAAAAGGATTTGAAGAAAGCATATTGTCAACGGATGACATTATAATTCACTTCTGCAAGTTTTATTCTTCTGAAGCCCAGGAGTCCTTGCAGTGGGCAATTGAATTCTGGAAACAAAAAAGAGCAGCGACACCAACAACCAATCCAAACAAATGCGGCAAATGTGAATACCAAACCCAATGCCAGAACATAATCCGATGAAGAATTGTTTGGTTTTCTATCGCCTTTTAAAAAGGAAAACTGCGACTGCAACGGTTACAAAGAGAATGTTGCCAATCACTGCTGAATAGAAGATAGGCGGTAGCCCTTCTGGTCGCGGAGGAGGGGATTGAATGGATTGCATAGCAGGTGTTGAAATAGGGAAAGGAGACTCTGTTGGTTGATATGAGGGTGTGGGAGTAGGTTTCGGCGAAGGTGTTAGAGTTGGAGTGGGTGTGAAGGACGGCGTAGGAGTAGGCTTACTGGTGGGAGTTGAAGTTGGTGTAGGATTTGGTGATGGGGATGTAGAAGCTGTTGGAGTAGAAGAAGGCGTAGGTGTTGGGGATGCTTTTGGAGTCGGCGTTGGTGTAGGAGTAGGCTCAGGAACTTCATCGTCATCATCGTCGTCATCATCACGGTTCCTTCTAGCATTAACCTCTATTACTTGAGCCTCAAATAATATTGCTGAACACAATAACAGTAGCAGAATCAGGGCTAACATAGAAACCGTACTTATTTCCATTCTCTAGCCTCTGTTCCAAACAGCGTTTGAAGCTTCTAATATGAATTATGAAACTATCTTCTATTTGTCTAGATTTCAAATTCTGCAACTATTGAAGTTTCTTCTCCCGTTCAAGAAGCGCTTTCACAGCCTTCATTAGTTCTTCACAAGCAACTCGCCGATCCTCCTTCGAGCCATCAGTCTCGAAAGACCCCACCTTCTCCTCCAAACCTCGCATTTCCTTGATTACAGCTTGCTTCTTTTCCCTATACTTAACAAGTAGTTGTTCCTGTTTAGACTCTATTTCCTTCTTAATTAATTCAAGTTCACCTTTGGCAACATCCAATTTCCTAGTTAACTCGGATTTTTTCCGCGACTTTGATCTTCTTGCCAGAGGACTGAACATTCTTACTTTTGTTTGATTGATCTCTCCAAGGTCTTCTTCGAGTTCGCGAATCCTTCGGGTTAAGCGTTTGATTTCACTTATCCTTTTCCACGCCAGCTTCTCGTTTGCGTACGAGTGTTCCCTGTTAATTTGAACGAGAAGATTGCGCTGTTTCGCAAGCTTTCGCGTAGCATTTTCTAGAACTTTTTCTTCACGTTTTATCTCAGAGAGCCTAAGCTCAATGCTAGCAATAAGTTGCGAACGCGCCTCTATGAACTCTTCATCAACCTCTACATTTGGATTAGACTCAAACTCGGCGATGACACTCCTGAGACTTCGCAGCCAATCCTCAAAATATTGATTGAACGGTGAAAACGCAAAAGTTTGATCGCCTAGGTTACTCAACCTGCCAAGCGTTTTTTCCGCAACCTCTTGGAAACTAGGAGCCTCACTTGCTTCAAGCAGATGTTTGCCGCAATAACGGTGTTTACGTTCTTTCCTCTTGCGCTTCTCATGATGAACCTTGCCGCGTCCTCTCCCTCTGCCACGACGAGCACTACTTTGCGACCGATAGCTCATAAGCAAACCCTTTCCCTGTCCAAAGGCTAGCTAAGTTACAGCTCGAATTTTAAGAGTTACCCTCCAGCTTAAATCCAGTGTCCTTGAGCTAAGGCAAAGGTCTGCACGGAACAAGAGTACACAGGGAGTCGTGAGCGCTTTGCTTTCCCAAATCAAACGCTTTCAAGTTCTGCTCTATCGTCTTCTTCGGAACCGCTTCTGAAATGCTTTCTCTTATGGCTTTCTCGTCGACTCTGAAGGCTTCAAGTGCTGATAGGCAACCCAAGAAAACCGTGTTCTCGGTTCTCACATTCCCGCTTTCTTTTGCAAGCTTTAAAGCGTCAACCACCGCGATATTCGGCGTCCAACCTTTCAGCTTAGCAACAATATCCTCAAAAGTAATGTATTTTGAACCTTTCTGGGTTATTAGCTTGGAGGTTTCAATCGGCGGATGCATAATTCGCGTGTTCATAAGCACTACTCCATTTTTCTTCAGATACTCTATGTAACGCAACGTCTCAATCGCTTCAAGAGACAACAAAATATCAGCCTCACCATACGGAATCAATGGGGAAAACGCGTCTTCACCGATTCGCAGGTGGACCGAAACCGCTCCGCTTCTCTGGCTCAACCCATACATTTCGCCAGTTACAACGTTAACACCACTTTTTGCGCAAGCGTTCCCTATAACAGTCGTCAGGAGCACGAGTCCTTGTCCTCCAACGCCGCAGATGAAAATGTTAAGACTCATGCTTTCACCTCTGTTCGTTTTACTGACTGAAGCGGGCATAATCGGGCGCAGACGGAACAGCCGTCGCAAAGTTCAGGCGATATCCGCGGTTGCCTATCCTCATCCAGCTCGTAAGCAGGGCAATAGAACGTTCGCAGGCATACATAGGGTCTCTTGCACATTTCCTTATCAACATAAAACGGCACAATCTTTTCGCCCCGCCGTCTTTTGTTCCTGTCGCCATAAAGCGCACATTCTCTTCGGGAAACTACTACGGCAAGCCCGTCGAAATCAAGCGCCTTCCTGAACACTTCCACATTGCCTTTAACATCATATGAATCGACAATCTCCACGAACTCGACTCCAATCGCTCGACATATGTTTTCGATGGAAATCTTTTTTCCTTGCCGTCCGCCTGCTATGAACTCGGTTGACGGATTAAACTGTTGTCCAGTCATGGCTGTCACAGAATTATCCAGAACTAGTAACATGAATTTATTGCCGTTATGAACCGCGTTAAGAAGCGCAGGTATAGTAGCGTGAAAGAAAGTTGAGTCGCCAACTACCGCTACTACTCTCTCCTCAATAGCGTGTGACAAGCCGTTTGCCACACCTACCGAAGCGCCCATGCAAAGTGAACTATCACAACGAGATATGGGCGGAAAAATCCACATGGAATAGCAGCCTATGTCATTCGAGAAATAATGCTCTTGACCTTTAGCCACCTGTATCTTCAACGCTTGGTTAAGCGCCACAAACGTGCCTCTGTGTGGGCATCCAGCACAGAACGTCGGGTATCGGTCTGGAATAATCTCCTTAAACCTGCTTGCTTCTTCAACGAGAGATTCGTGCCGAGCGTACTCCAAGCCCATGGCTGAAGCGATTCCCTTGGCAACAACGTTTGGATTATACTCCCATGCCTCTGAAAAATCCCCAGATTTCTTGCCGTAAATCTCCAGATTGGGATTAGCGTCTTTGGCAATGCAGCAAAGTTCCTTCTCCAAGTATGGAGAAAGTTCCTCAACAACGACAACTTTTTTCAGGTTTTTAATGAAGTTTTTAATCGTATTCTTAGGAAGCGGGTATGTGGTACCAAGCTTTAAGATGTTGACTTTGTTTTGGAATTTCAACATTTTCAGCGCCTCCAGCACATGCAAATAACAAACAGAAGCGGTTATCACGCCAACGTTTGAGTCAGCTTGCTTGGTGAAGTTGAATTCTGAATTGTCGAACTCTTCCTCAAGCTTAGCCTTGCGCTCAAGCATTTTGAGCTTCTTTCGGCGTGCAACTGAACCCAGAGTAGTATACTCCTCGTCAAGTTCTTTCCACTTTACTTTTTTGAATTCGCTACGGTTGATTTCGCCTAGCTGGACGATTCCGCTTTGATGGTTTACTCGGGTGACGGTGCGGATAATCACGGGTACTCTGTGTTTTTCGGAAATTTCAAAGGCTTCTTTCACCATATCCTTAGCTTCTTGCGGTGAAGAAGGTTCAAGCATTGGTATGTACGTGTTGGGCGCAAAGAATCTTCCATCCTGCTCTGACTGAGAAGAATGGGCGTGCGGATCGTCTGCCATCACTACTACTAAGCCGCCTTTGACGCCTGTGTAGCCGAGAACGAACAGCGTGTCAGAAGCAACGTTTGTTCCAACGCTCTTCATGGCAGTTAGACTTCTGATTCCCGCGAAGGCAGCGCCAGCGCACACTTCAAGTGCAACTTTCTCGTTTGCAGCGATTTCCATTTGGTAATCAAAGTTCCCTAGCGCGTCTGAAAACGTGTCCAAGACCTCTGAGGTCGGTGCTCCAGGATAGAATGCTACAACCTTTACGTCAGCTTCTAAAGCGCCTCTAACTATTGCCTCATTTCCAAGCATGAAAGCGCGTTTCTTTTCTTTTGATAAAACGTCCTTCAGAACCATACGTACACATGTGTCTTATTAGTAATAAGCATTCATGTAAAATCTATTTTTCAGCGTGCCTAGCTTTTATGGCAGCCAGTTTTCCCCCTACTTTCAACAAATTAATTTCGCGGTCGCTTAGGTCGAGCTCAACACTGAGCTCCAAGCTTTTCGTAATGTTCTTCATGCAGAGATTCCGCTTCAAACCCTTTGCGTCCAACTCTAAAGAGTCACCTTGATCAACATTCTTATAGTCCTTTTTATTAACGAAAGTCAAAGGAACAATCCCAAAGTTAACAAGATTTGCAAGGTGTATACGCGCAAACGACTTAGCGATAACGGCCTTCACACCAAGATACATAGGTGATAACGCAGCATGCTCTCTAGAAGACCCCTGACCATAGTTTTTGCCGCCAACAATAAACCCGCCTCCCTTAGCTAAAGCTCTATCAGCAAAACTTGAGTCTACATAACGAAAGACGTGCTTGCTTATTGCGGGAATATTGCTTCGCAATGACATTACTTCTGAACCACCCGGAAGAATATCATCAGTTGAAATGTTATCACCTGTTTTCAACAAGACTTCGCCCGTGAGCTTGTCTGAAATGGGCGAAAATTTGGGCAATGGCTTTATGTTTGGACCTCTCCTAACTTCGCCCTTGAAAGGCTTTTCTGGAAAGATCAACATACTGTCTTCAACAGTGACCTTTTCTGGCAATTTTATGTTAGGATGTTCCCCTATTTTTCTCGGGTCTGTAATTTTCCCGTAGAGGGCTGCTGCAACAGCGGTTTCTGGACTAGCTAAATAGACTTGGGCACTTTGCGTTCCTGAACGACCTTTGAAGTTGCGGTTGAAAGTTCTAATTGATACGGCGTCTGTTTGAGGTGCTTGTCCAATCCCTATGCATGGACCGCATCCGTTCTCGAGAATTCTGGCGCCTGCCTTGATGATATCCAAAAGCTCGCCGCTTGCGACCAAGTTCTCGAAAACTTGCCGCGATCCAGACGAGATGGTAAGGCTTACCTTATTGCTGACTTTCTTACCTTTTAAAAGCGCTGCAACCATTTTCAGGTCGCGAAGCGAGGAGTTTGTACAGCTACCGATGCAGACTTGATCCACAGGTATACCTTCTACATCTGCTACCGCTTTAACGTTGTCTGGACTGTGAGGCAACGCTATCATAGGCTCAACCTGCTCTAGGTCTACTTCGAGGACCTCGTCGTATTTCGTGTCGTCATCAGCTTTGAGCTCAACCCACTGGTTTTCTCTTCCTTGTCTTCTTAGAAACGCCTTTGTCACTTCATCCGATGGGAAAATCGAAGTAGTTGCACCTGTTTCTGTGCCCATGTTGGTTATGGTTGCTCTTTCAGGTACGCTTAGGGTTTTAACGCCTGAACCGAAGTATTCTAGGATTTTGTTTACGCCACCCTTGACGCTTAGCTTTCTCAGAACTTTCAGTATCACGTCTTTTGCTGAAGTGAAAGGAGAAAGCTCACCCGTCAACTTGACACCTAAAATCCTTGGCATTTCAAAGTAGAACGGTTCTCCCGCCATAGCCGCGGCTACATCAAGCCCTCCAGCGCCTATAGCGATCATGCCCATGCCTCCTCCGGTGGGCGTGTGGCTGTCACTTCCCAGCAACGTGTAGCCCGGTCTTGCGAATCGTTCCAAGTGAATCTGATGGCAGATGCCGTTGCCCGGGCGTGAGAAGACAATACCGTATTTGGCTGCGACGTCCTGTAGATACCTGTGGTCGTCAGCGTTTCTGAAATCATTCTGCAACATGTTATGGTCAACGAAGCTTAGGCTCAACTTTGTCTTGACACGGGGGACACCCATAGCCTCAAACTCAAGGTAAGCTAATGTTCCTGTAGAATCCTGAGTCAAAGTGTGATCTATGCGCAAGCCAACCTGTTCTCCAGCCTCAAGTTTTCCTTCAACTAGGTGCTGTGCGAGGACTTTTTCCGCTAATGTTTTGCTCATACTTCTTCTCCTTCCGATTTTCTTATTTGCCAAGCGAAATTTGCCTAATTCTTAATCAAAAATGGAGTGCGGGAAATTTAAATTTCGTGCAACACTTATTACAATTTATGGATTAAAAAAGCGGAAACAGCAAAAGTTATGGGTTCCACGCCTAAATAAGAAGAGGGATTGCAAGATGTCATTCAAAGAAAAGATGGAAGAGATTGCAAAGAAGAAAGAATCCAACATTGTTTTAGCACTTGATTTCCCTTTTCGTAATCCAGAGAAACGAAAAAAACTTCTCGTCAAAGCTCAAAACGTTCTAGAAACAGTTCAGTCTTATGTTTGCGCCGTGAAAATTAATCATCATCTTGTTCTTCCTCTCGGAACGTTTGACGGAGTGCAAAAACTGGTAACGCAAGCCCATGAAAAAGGACTTCTTGCCATTATGGATTGCAAAGCAAATGACGTTGGCGCAACTAATAAAGTAATAGCAGAGTACTATTATGCTGCAAATTTCGACGCTTTGATAGCAAACCCGTTCATAGGCTGGGAAGATGGCTTAAAACCAATTTTTGATACAGCACGCAGGCTCAAACGCGGCGTGATTCTTCTCACTTACATGAGCCATAAAGGAGCAAGCGAAGGTTACGGTCAAACAATATGCGACAAGGAAACAGGCAAGGAAACAGCACAGTACATTTCTTTCGCAAAAAAAGCCCTGAAATGGAAAGCTGACGGCGCAGTGGTAGGAGCCACTTACCCTGAAAAAATAAAGGAAATTCATGAAATACTTGAAGAAAACGTACCTATATATTCGCCTGGAATAGGCCCACAAGGCGGAGCAGCTAGAACAGCGCTTGAAGCAGGCGCCAAGTATTTCATCGTGGGAAGACACCTAACTCTTGCACATAAACCCGGCGAGGAAGCTAGAAAGCTCTGTTCTACGATGCAGCGTCCGAAATAAGCAGGTTCAAACAAGACAGCAGAGAGTAGTTATTATCTTCCGCGTTTTTCCCAGAGTTCTTTTCTCAGCAAATCTCTGACAGCGGATCGTATTACGGAACTCCTGCTTGGATACATGTTAGCCCTTACAAGTTCATCTAACCCTTCGAGATAAGCTTCGGGTAATAGAACAGTTACAAGTTTCACTTGTTTTTTCTCCCCCAAATATGTTAGGATTATAACATATGGCAAATATAAGATTTAATCCCAAAACGGAAACAACCTCAGAACCATAAGTTGGAAGCAACGCGTCGGCACTAAAGAATCCCATTAAGTCGCATCAACCGAATCAAATTGGAAGAATTATATAGTCAATAAAATTTCTTCACATGTCTAAATACGGCAAAGCTAATATTATTAGTGCCTTTTTAGGAATTGTTATGGGTTTCAAAGAATGGATTCTTCCTCAGGACAAGATCTTCTTCAATCTGCTTGAAGAACAAGCCGACTTAGCTGTGAAAGTAGCTGAGTTATTCCAGACTATGCTCAGGGAATACGAAAGTTTCAGCGTGCTGATCAAGAGAATGAGAATCATGGAACATGAGGGAGATGAAATTGTTCACAAAGTTTTCAGAAGGTTGAACAAGGCTTTCATTACGCCAATAGATCAAGAGGACATTTCTAAGCTAGCTTCCTTGTATGACGACGTCCTCGACCTAATTGATGCAACAGCAAACAAAATTTTTCTTTTCAAATTGGAAAAACCAGGTGAAATAGTGAAAGAGTTCGCCGATATCATAGTCAGGCAGGTTAAGGAAGTCAACGCCGCTACAAAACACATTAGGAAAATTAACCAAATGGAGATTGAAAAAAGCGTCAAAGCCGTCAATAGTTTGGAGAACGAAGCAGATGATTTATACGATTTCTCAATTGTTGAGCTTTTCAAGGAAAAAGATCCTATTAAGATCATGATAATGAAAGATATATATGAGCTTTTAGAGCAGATAACCGACAAATGCGAAGACGTTTGCCTAATTCTTCAAGATATAGTAATCAAGAATGCTTGATACTATGATTGACTTAGTTTTACCGTTTGCGTTGATACTGGCGTTAATTTTCGGCTTTTGGACAGGATTCACAGACGCAGCCTACGCCACCGCAGGCATTATAGCAACAAGGGCGGTGAAAACAAACCAAGCCATAGTCTTATCTGCACTTGGCTCTTTCATAGGTATGGCATTCTTTGGCTCTGCAGTAGCAAAAACAATAGGAACGGGAATTATTACAGAAGGTTTCGCTTCAGGAGAAGTAATCATTGCAGCATTATTGGGGTCTTTGATTTTTGACGTCATATTCTCATGGATGTGGGCGTTGCCCGTATCAGAAACCCATGTTCTAGTTGGCGGTTTGATAGGAGGAGGAGTGGCAGCGGGAGGTTTTGAAATTATCGAAGTGGGTGGAATAATCAATAAAATCATAATTCCGTTGATAACCTCTCCATTCATTGCAATCGTAATCGCGTATATAGTCACAGTAATAATTGTCAAAATTTTCATGAATCAACCTGCAACTAAAATAAATAAAAGATTCAAGCGTTTGCAGATAGTTTCGACTTTTCTATTCTCAATTACAGACGCGACCAATGACGCACAAAAAGTCATGGGAATACTATCTATGCTCTTGCTTTACTATGGTTTCATATCTGAGTTTGTTGTTCCCTTCTGGGTTATAATAGCTTCTTACATCGTTTTAACAGCAGGAGTAGTTTTAGGAGGGTGGCGAATAGTAAAAACGATGGCGAAAAAGATAACTCGGATGCAACCTTACCAAGGTTTTTCCCGGGACTTATCAAGCTCGATATTGCTGGGAGGCGCTGCATTATTGGGATTGCCGGTAAGCTCAACCCACGCGGCCAGTGGAACTCTATTGGGAGCAGGCTTGATCAGGGGCTCTAAATCGGTAAAATGGGGAACGATGCGAAACATAATCTGGGCGTGGATATTATCAGCACCGCTATCAGCGGTCTTCTCATATGTATTGTACCATATACTAGTGATAGTCATTTAGCCAAAAATAATCCAAGAAGTAGCCCGGGAGAGATTCGAACTCTCGTCGAGGGCTCCAGAGGCCCCTATGCTTGACCACTACACCACCGGGCTTCAGGCTACATGAAAACACGCTTTCTTCGTAATAACCTTAGTGTTGTGTTATTCACTGTTTCTTTTCTCAAGGGCTTCACGGATACAGTGGCATCTTTGGTTTTCTGTAGTCCAGTCGTTACAGCACCCCAATGTGTCCACGATTGGCTCTTTGTTTTGGGCGTAACGTTTAAGACAAAAAATCTTTGCAGGGTACTCGTAGGGGTTGTGACTGCCGCAGTTGCCGCAGAACCTTGGTTTCGCTGAACCTTTCATTACTATCTCTCCCTAACCTCATGTTTTTCGCGTTTAAGATACGGTGAACGTGTGAAATCACTACCTAGCCGCTCAACCACAGACGCTACAATCAGGGGAAAAATCACTAAAGCGTCGCCGATGACCATGATTCTAGCAGCTTCGCCTTTCACTTTTCCCCAACTCACGCTTTCTCTAAGAGTAGAGCCTGACAAACCACCGGTTTCAGGACGGTCCATAGTGACTACCACTGCGTAGTCCATTCCCTTGTTAGCAGCTATAGCCGCAGATTGAACCGTGTTTCGAGGCACACCGCCGCCAATAACTACCATTCCGTTTTTAGGCGACCTCTCACAGATTTGGCACAGAAGCGACACATCCTTGAAGGCGTCAACCTTTAGAACGTTTTTCTGGTTTTCCTGTGAAGCGTGAAGCAGATGGATATAGCCGAACTCGGAGTCTCGAACCGCAGGAATAAAGATGGGCACGTTTTCCTTATAGGCAGCACGCAAAATAGAGTTCGGATCATTGAGCCGCTTACCCAATTCCCACGCAAACTCGTTCGAAGAAAGACTTTCCCCATTTCGCTCTGCAGCAATTTCACCGTACATTTCAGCAAGCTCGTAATCCAGTTTCACGTAGTCTTCCTCCGCAACGAAAATATCGTAAATGCGGAAAATATGGTATCTAAAAAGTTCACGGTCATCCGCCATCCAACTTCCCTTATAATGGTGACCGCCCAACGCTTCAATGGCGTCATGGACCATACCAGCGCCAGTAGTAACTATAACATCGACCAGGTTTGCACGAATAAGATTTACTATCAGTGCACGCATTCCAGCAGGGACAACCGCACCAGAAAGAGCTAAAAACAAAGTACAGTCTTTATCGCGAAGCATCTTCTCGTATACGTTGCACGCCCTAGCGAGACGTCCCGCCCCAAAAGAACCGGAACCCTGAAACTGCCGCATCAATTGGTCCACGGTCAACTTTCCGTCAATTCTGATGTGCTTCACCGGCTTCTGCAGATAATCCTCCCTTCTCATTAAAACCACCGTCTAATTGATTTCATGCTCTATAGAGTTCAAAAAAACCCTTTTTTGTATTTCGCAAAAAAAGGGAAAATCCGAGTTAATCTTAACCGCGTTTTTTTAAACAAAGATTTATGGACACATTCCTTAAGCTAACGGCTTTAAATCTAGCCGATTAGTCTCCTTAAAATAGGTATTTTCTTCAAAGGGATTATCACAGCGAGACAGATGAAGAGAGTTAATACTGTAATCAAGGGAACTCCGATTATGGAGTTTATTGTGTTGCTGTTGATTGTTAAGCCGAAATAGCCCCTTTGAAGCGATTCAATTATCATCACATGTAGCAAGAATATCGGCAAAGTATTTTCACTGATTTTTCTCAGCAACCAACTATTTTTGGGAGGCGAGGCCTCCGTCGGATTCGAAGGTGCTTGATGTTCGTTAAGCAGTAGAAAAAGAGCAACTGAAGCTAAAATCATAGTTGGACTGAAATAGTCATGGAAGAAGTAAGTTAATTGTCCGCCAACAGTAGCAGCCATAAAATAAGTGCCAACTGCAGTCAAAGTAAGCCCAAGAAGCAACAAGCTTAGCAGAGTAGAGCGTCGCATTCTCACTTTTAGAAGGTATATACCTAACATGTAGTATCCTGCCCACCAAGGAATCGTTAGGAGATTGCTATCCAAACTGTACCCAAAAAAGCTGAGAAATGACACAAGAAGTGGACCCAAAAGCCACACTACAATGAAATATTTGAAAGTCTTCCGGTCAATATGAATCACCACAATACGCAAAATAGGAGTCAAAAGGTAAAGCCCCACGAGCATGTAAAGATACCAAAAATGAAAGTACGGGTAGGGGTCCGCCAAAACGCTTTGCATGAACGAACCTAAGGTAAATTCCTCGCTATTGGCGAAAACGCGCCAAGCAAAGTAGGCGACACTCCAAAACAGAAAAGGCAAACCTATTCGAGCCCACCGCTTCTTAAAAAAAAGGCTTAGAGGTTCATTTTTTGATGGACGAAGCAGAAGAGCACCGCTCAACATCACGAATAAAGGTACACCGACGCGGGATATGGATTGATAGATATCAACAATCACCCATCGCCAAACCTCAAAAGGTGCCTCTGGTTGAAAAGATGTAGCATCTCTTGTGGCATGAAGCAGAATGACTGCTACAATAGCTATTGTTCGAATCAGATCAACTGGAACAGAAGGTTTTCTTACCTGACTCAGCTTCATCAACCCTAATACTTTTTCTCTAGCCGTGTTTTACGCTAATAAGATTTAACTAACAACCCAAAGGAAAATTTCCGTTAAATAGAAGTAAAGGATCCGCTGGGATCTGACTCTAATAATTTCCCCATAGAAAAATTTGGCAATATTAACCTCAAAGCTTGCAAGGACAAGTTGAAAAATATTGTAAAAAGTAGGCTTAGTCAATAGCTGTTAGATTAACGCGAGAATAGTATCGAAGCTTTTTCAGTGAAGTTATTTATAGATAATAAAATCGACCTTTAGTAACCCCTTTTGAAATAGCAATTATTTCAAGTTCTTAATTAAAGGAATCACCTTGAAATTATATTCAGTAGTTACTCTTTCGCCAGTATCTTCATAACCCAATTTCTTCCAGAACCCATATGCCTTCCAAGGAACACCCTTAGCATTCTCTGTTGTATTTGTTTTCAGAACATGAAAACCTCTCGATTTGGCCAGTTCTTCCACATACTCAACAAGAGCTTTGCCAATACCCTTTCCTTGTTCGTCCCTAGCTACAACGATATTATCTATATTATCATCACAATCTTCCATATTGTAAACAATGAAACCAACAACTTTGTCTCTACATTCAGCCACAAAAACCTCAAAGCCTCCTGCCAATCTATTCTCTCTATTCCATACTATGCGAAGCTTTTCAACTGACGAATAGAGATTGGCACCTGAGACAACAAAACCAGAGACTTCCTGATCTGCTAATGCTATAGCCTGATTTCTACAATTGATGAAATATCATTAGTTGTTGCAGGCCTAATCTTTAACGAAAGCATTCTATCAGTAGTTGAATATGACATTAACATAAGCTTGTCTATCAATTTTCAAAGTTTTCTCTAAACCACATTTCACAATACTTTGGACGATCCAAACCAAAAATGTTAGATATTTAGTAATGACAACTTTAAGAGGGAAACCTTGTCGCTTTTACCAGCTTTTGAGATAGGTTTATGGAACGCTTGGATTCTTGTCATTCCTATGCTAATCGTTTTATTCTCTGATATGGGAGCAACAGCCTCTAGAGAATCAGGAAAGGAAAGAGATTTCCAGCTAACTATAGAAGAAAACAGAATAGTAAACGCAGTTTTTTTACCTATGCTCATTTCTTGGGTTTACGCCATTTTTTTGCCTCTAAAACTCGACACAATATGGCTTTACAGTGGTCTAATTATCTTTCTGTTTGGAATAATTTTCACCATTACTGCAATTTTAAATTTTTCTACTAGTCCTAAAGACAAGGTTATCACCAAAGGGCTCTATCGTTTTACAAGAAACCCTGCATACCTTGGTATGATTCTAATGCAAATTAGCATAGCAGTAACTTGCACTTCTTTGTTGTATATCCTATTAACCGTAGTTTTGATAATCATGCTGAACGCAATTTTGCCATCTGAAGAACGCTATTGCCTTTACAGGTACGAAGATGACTATCTAAAATACAAGAACAAAACCCCAAGATGGATTGGCATACCCAAATCAGAGGAAAAATAATAGTATTGTTCTCGCTCCAATTTTTTACTTAACAAACATTTCAACAATAATAGGCAAACTAAAACCTAACCCTATTCAACCTACTATGCTTTTTCAACAATCATTGTCGTTGTTGTAGCCACATTCTCAATTTTCCTGATGTACTGAGTAATTATCCTTTTAAGACCTTCAACAGAGTTCGCTTCAACCTTCACAATAATATCATAGATTCCATAGATAATTTCAGCCTCTAAAACTCCTTCAACACTCTTTAACGCTTTCGCCACTTCCACCATTGATGCCGGATCAGTTGTTATACACACAAAAGCTAGGGACATTAAAATTTCCTGATAATAATTATGTCACACGCAGTATTTTTTAGTGTCGCTTCAAATCAAACTTTAACTACACCCATTTTTCCTAGCAAAGCCTTTGAGATGCTCCAAAACTGTCAGAGAATGGAGTTGAATAATGACGGAGGTTTGTTACTCACTCAGACTTATTAGCAAAAAGACTGAACGATTTCTATATCAGAGAATTGGTCAACTTCACATATTAAACAGAAATTATAATGAAACAAGTAGAAAGTTGCACAAAAAGATAAGATTAAGGTGGGAAAATAGAGAGGAACCAAGAGGAGGTGAGCCAAAATGACCCCTCCCTATTTTCCCGTCAACAGAGATTGCAAAAGCGAAATAAAAATGTTGTTTTGAACGTGCACTTTTTTAGAAACTAAAGCAAAAGAGCAGAGTTTTCCAGACAATTCAAGATTGTTCAAGAGACAAAAGCAACTTGCTAAACTATTCGTTTTTCTTTGTCTTATTCCCTACTTCTAAATCTCTTGCCTCAGCAATTATGGCAACTTCTCTCCAATTCTGTTTCCTATTCGTTGCATAAATCTCCAATCTCCCTCTCCACCCGCAATCCAAACACTCATACTTTACCGGCAACCAACCTAAATGACCGGTCATATCACCACAAGTAGACTTAACCCTACGCAAATTTGGACTTTTACAAA
>JABAOC010002281.1_pt1 | contig 16454 bp, 15 predicted proteins | sample 7062161 | NCBI WGS metagenome assembly JABAOC01 (sample SAMN14538625, study PRJNA623070) | marine sediment metagenome | biome: marine biome [ENVO:00000428]; feature: marine pelagic biome [ENVO:01000023]; material: deep marine sediment [ENVO:00002113] | place: India: Gulf of Khambhat ... | reverse complement strand
GGTATAAATTAAGAAAACCCCGAAAGGGGTTTTTCTTTTGTTAATTTTTAGATATACTTTAATTGGAGATATTTGTCCTTTCATCGCTTGCTTGCCGCCATCGTCTAGTGGTTAGGACGCCAGGTTCTCATCCTGGTAACAGGAGTTCGACTCTCCTTGGCGGCACTATTTTCGGCGGGCAGGTCAGGCATGAAACAGCAGTTTCCGCCTGTGGCAGATCAACCGCAGTTTGACAAATCCGCTTGGGGTTATTGGTAGTTTTATAATCATTCAAATAGCCAGAATTCCAAAAACCTGCTAAAATAAAAGCAGGTTTTTAGTTTGGAAAAATATTAAATAAAATTATAAATTACTAATTTAAAAAGGAGATTAATATAATGAATAAAAAAGAAACTAATCCTCGTGAGGCAAAGGCGTGGTTAGAAAAAAACAAAAATCCCAATGCCTTTGCCAAAAAAAGATTCAAAGATACTAAAGAAGCTTTGCAATTCATTGAAAATATTTATCAAGTTGGAGTTTTAGAAGCAGTTGTAAATCATGTTAAAGATGATGAGCAGAGAATTAAAGAAGAAGGCGGTCCTTATGCAGATGCTTTAGTTATTAAATTGCCTGATGATTCTCAAAAAAGAAATTTTTAAAATATATGGTGAAGAAGCTGAAAGGGAAGGTTTTTACAAAGAAAAAAACACAGGACAAGATTTTCTTCTTTTTTTATGGAAGTAAATTCATTAAGCAAAATTTTTAAATACAAAAAAGTGCCTTATACAAGGACAAGGCACTTTTTTTACAGTTATTTTTCAACTAATCTTTAATATCGATCTTTTTTAAAACCACCACTTCTATCATCTCGACGAGGTCTAGCTTCGGCAACAACAATATTTCTTTCACCAAGTTTGTGACCGTTGAGTTCCTTGATAGCTTTTTTAGCTTCTTCTTCGGAAGACATTTCTACAAAACCAAATCCCTTGCTTCGGCCAGAATATTTATCAGCAATAACTGTAGCTGATTGAACTTTTCCTACTTTTTCAAATAACTCTTGCAATTGCTCAGAAGTAGTTTCATAAGGCAAGCTTCCTACGAATAAATTTGTCATTTTTTTCGAACTTCCTTTTTAGTTTTGGCAAGGAAAGATTCGCCTACTTTTTGAACACATTCCCGGCCAAACCTAAAAGGCGAACAAAAGGTTACCTGGACAGGGTTGTTTGCCCAATGACAAACGCAAATACACATTTTCTTGCTAAAACTTTATTAACTTATACTAGTCTGTCTTACGACTTTTTTCTGAGATAATTTCAGAATTGATTAACAGACATAAATACCGTATCATATAAACAATTATAAATCAAGTTTTATTCTTTAATTATATTTATGTTATACTTTACAAAGAGTTATAAAATGATTAACCAAATTAAAAAAAACAATAAACTTAAAATTGGATTCTTTACTGATACATATATACCGCAAGTAAATGGAGTTGTTAGTTCTATTGATATATTCCGTGAAAATCTGGAGAAGATGGGGCATACTGTGTATATTTTTGCTCCGGCAATCCCTGGATATAAGGATAAAAAGAACAAATCAAAGATATTTCGTTTTCAGTCAATGAAATTTGCTTTTCAGAAAGAATATAGAATAGCTTTTCCTTTTTCTTTTGAACTAGCTAAAAAAGTACCAAAGTTAAATCTAGACATTATTCATTCACACACGCCTTTCAGTTTAGGAATTTTAGCAGAGTTTATTTCAGAAATATCTAAAATTCCTCTTGTCCATACTTATCATACTTTATATCCTGAATATGTAAAAAGTTATATATTCGGCGGAAAAATCATCACTCCAAAAATGGCAGAAAAAATTTCTGCTTTATATTGCAATCGTTGTGAAACAGTTATTGCTCCTTCACCCAAAATGGATTATTTATTGAAAAAATATGGCGTGAGGAAAAAAATTGTTACAATCCCTACGGGGATCAATATACATGAGTTTAAAAAACCATTAAAAAATAATATTAGAAAAAAATATAACATTCCTGATGAATCAAAAATATTAATTTATGTTGGAAGAGCGGGAAAAGAAAAAAATATTGATTTTTTGATTAAAGCATTTGTCAAAATTAACAAAAAAATTCCCCAAACCTTTTTGCTTTTGGTTGCAGAAGGACCTTATAAACAGAATTTATTAAAGTTGATTTGTAAGATGAATTTACAGGACAAAGTTTGTATTACTGGTTATTTTAAAAAACCTGAGGTGGTGAAAGCTTATCACTCTTCTGATGTTTTTGTTTTTGCATCAAAAACTGACACCCAAGGTGTTGTGATTTTAGAGGCTTTTGCTTGCAATTTGCCTGTTGTGGCTGTTAATGATTCTGCATTTAAAGGTATATTAAAAGACAAAATAAATGGTTTTGTAACTCGATCAAATTTGAATGATTTTAGCCAAAAGGTGGTTAGTTTATTGACTGATCATAAAAAATATAATAAAATGTCTGACATGGGCAAAAAAACTGCCTTGAAATTTACAGCATTAAATCAAGCTGAAAAATTAGTTGGTGTCTATAGAGATTTAATTAAAAATAGTTAGTAATTTTTCCGATCTGGAAAGGAGAATTAAAATGGTTGAAAAAAGGAGAAAAAGAAAAAGTAATAGAAAGAAAAGAAAGAAAAGTCCTTTTTCCAAAGGTTTTAAAAAACATATACGCAGAAGAAAATCCGAGATTAAGAAAATAGCCGATCCCCAAAAACAAGCAGAGGAGAGGAAAAAGTTCAATGAGTTAATTCAGGAAATATATAAAAGATTTGGAAATTTTCAGAAGTCAGAATCTACTTCATAGATAGAAATATGAAAATTATACAAGGTTCTTATAGAAAAATTCACTGTAGGACGTTTTTAGTAAATCAAAATAAATAGAGCCCGAATGCTTTCTGATGATCTAACTATTATCATTTTTGCATCCGGGCTTTTTAAATTTTACCAATTTTTCAATCCCTGCCAAATAGCGGGGGGAGAAAAATTAATTATATTTTTAGTTACTTTTGTTTTATATTTGACTTTATCCGAGACAATAATTGTAATTTGGTATCTTCCCAAAGGCATTACTTTCCCTTTTTCATTTTTCCCATCCCAAGTTAATCTAATTCTATCCTGCAGTTTACCATCTTGAAGAGGTTCAGGTTCATAAATCAATGTCCTAATAATTTTTCCTCTATTATTTTTTATTTGTATTTTTGTTTTCATTGGCGAATCTTTGTCTTTCATTAAATAGGAAATCTTTGCTTTTTTAGAAATTAATATAGGTAACTTAAATCCTAAGATTTCTACTTGAGGAGTTCTTAGTCTGGACACCTTTGGTTTTTCTTTATCTATAACAATATAATGAGAGCAGGAGACAGAATTCTCTGCTTTATCATATGCTATAGCTTTTATTTCTACTAAACCACTACTTTTAGTTTTCCAAAGCACACCCCATCCATTTTTTCTATTTGTATCAATTCCTATTTTTTTCCACTTCTTTTGATTTTGTAATCTATAGTAGAATTCTACTTTTTCCACTTGGATATTATCAGAAGCTTCTGCTTCAATTTTAATTGGTTTTTTTACATGTGAACCAGGAAGGGGCTTTATAATGGAGACTTTTGGTTTTTGCTCATCTATTTTAGCAGAGATATTTATATCTACTTTTTCACCTTGTTCTGGAACATCCTCAGCTTTTATGTACATTTTCCAATTCCCAGATTGGGGATTTTGAATTTCGTAGATACAATAGGTTTCTTCTTTGATATGGCGAATATCAGATTTTTTAGTTTCTGGATCAATTTTTACTCCATCTGGTGTTGTTAAAATAGTTTTGATATCACTTCCTGGCCAACTAGTACTGAATATAAATTGGGTTGTTTTTTCCGGGATAGTAAATATTTGTTCTTTTTCTTCGTTTGGACCTAAAGTTACCGATTCTGAAAAAACATTTGTCTGCCCTTGGACAGAAGCAGATATTTCTTGATATATCTCCTTTAGAGATTCTGGAGAATGAGTAGAATAAAATTTTCCTTGTGTTTCAGAGGTAATTTTAGAAAGCAATTCTGGATCAGGAAACCATCCTTCATGAGGAGTAGGAGGAGGTGAGGGCTTTTCGCTCTCTAACAAAACTGTATATACAGGACAATTTATTTCTTTAAACTGAAAATGAGATTTATCATTATAAGATTCAGGACCTTCGTGGGCTCCATCAGTTAAGAAAACTACTGCTTTTTTATTATGAGATTTATCATCTTTTAACATTTGATAAGCTTTGGCCAAAGATTTATTAAAATCAGTTCCATCTATAGATTGTAGATTAATTTGAGATTTAACCATATCTCTTGTTTTTTGATCTTTTAAGGAAGTAAGTGATGACAAAACGGATGGTTCTCGGTTAAAAGATATTACTGCTGTGTTTTGTCATTATTGGCAGCAGAATCAATGAGGAATCTTGCTGCCTCTAATCTTTTATTTTCAGGATCATTCCTTTCATTGCTCCAACTGTCATCAATAACAATTATAATAGTGACATTACCAAAAGGAATTCCTTTAAGTGGGGGGACAACTTTCTCAGGAGGTTCTTCTGGTTCAGGTTGGGGTTGAGGGGGTTGCGGATGGATAGTAACACAAGCATTGCCCTGAGCGGCCCAACTTCTAGCAAATTGATCAATAGAATAATGATTATTCCCGCCAAAAGTTAGACCTGGATCATTTACATATACATATTGATCATCTATTCCTACAAGCACCATAAAGTGTCCAAGAAGACTTGGATTCATTGTGATATGAGTTGCCACAATTACAGGATATCCGGCTGAAAGCTCATCTTTTAATTGATCAAGATTCCAATTGTTATGGGCATAACTGTCTGGAAATCCACCATATTCTCGAGCCAAAGTTTCTAATATGAAAACATCAGTATAACTTCCATTGTAGTTATTTATTGGATGGCCAAACCTGCCATATAACCAGTCATCAATATCTCTGATTCCATCAACAGTTGGATTTGTTTGATTGTGATAACAAAAAACCATCAAAGAAGAAGTCTGCCCACAATTTTTGGTATGATTCCATTCACCTGGCGGACGTTGGGGGATAAAAGAAACTTGCAATTGGACATTATAGGCATAGGCTAAAGGTGTTACTTGCAGAGTCAAAAACATGATTAAAAATACTGTTGTTACTATTCTTTTCATTCTGGTCATTCAAATCACCCCTTAATATATGGTTGTAAAAGTACATTTTCTATTTATATAGTTTAGCATAGTAGCATTTTAGAGCAAGAGATATCTGCTATAGGAAGTCGGGTTTTTAAAACGTGGATTTAAATATAAATCTGTGGATAACTTTGTTATTGACAAAACTATATTTTGTATTGTAGAATAGTATTAAATACTATATATTGTGGATAGCTTAAAGACTAAAAATAAAATTAATAAGGGTTTCTTTCCACAAAATGACCAATTCAAAAACAGTCAAAATTGGTTCTTGTGTCAAACTAAAATTTGGAAAGAGGGTAGAGTTGTACAAGATTGTTAATCCTTATGAAGCAGACATAGCAAAGAATATGATTTCTTGCGACTCGCCTCTGGGTAATGCACTTTTAGGCTGCAGGGAAGGAGAAACAGTGGAATTAAAGACTGTTCCAGAAGAATCTGTAGAGTATAAAGTAGAAGCAGTAAAGTAAATAGTTATTTCTTTAGTTTGACTTTTATAAATTTCTTCTTCAGTACTTCATAAAATGAAGGAATATTTTTCGCTCTCTAAATTTTAATCCTAAACTCTAATTTGTGGATAAAATAAATCACAAATTATAAGATGTGGAAAGGTAGGTAAAATTAAAAATTTAAAAAACTGCTTAACTAAAGCAGTTTTTTGTTTTATATAAATAATTAATAATAATAGTTAAAATTAAAAAACTGCTATAATTTTATAAATTTATATAAATTGAGTTATAATTAAAGCAGATTTTAAATTTATAAAAAAGTAGAAAAATTATGAAAAAGATTTATCCTAAAATTATTTTCCGTTATTCTTGGATTTATGATCAAATATGGAAAGAAGGCTATTTAAAAAGTGATTATCCAGAAATGAAAGAAACACTCAAATTTATGTATAGATTAGAGAAAATCTGGCAAAAGTATGAAAAGAAAATATTAGCTGAACTTTCCAAAATTACTAAACTTTCTTGGACTGAGAAGGAAATTTTAATATATGTAGTTGGAAGAAAAAGTGCATTTTCTGATCCTTTAACAATATGTGTAAAACCAAGTATTGATTATTGTATTGATATCCTAACCCATGAATTAATTCACCGGATTACTTGGACTAATAATATCTCCAGAACTAAAAAGGCCTGGGATTATTTTTATAAAAGATATAAAAATGAAAGTATTGAAATCCAACACCATATTCCGACTTTAGCAATTCATTGGAAAATTTACCTTAATTTATTCAATCAGAAACGACTGGATCGTGACAGAAAATTCCAAAGTAAATTTAAAGAATATAAAAAAGCTTGGGATATTGTAGAAAAAGAAAGACATCAAAAAATTATCAAAGAATTTACTTCCAGGATTAGTAAATCTTAAAAATCCTTGACATTCAAAATGAGAGAGATATAATTTAATCTCAATTTGATATAATGTAATTAAACAAATGTTCATTAAAAATCTGTATATTTGATGTTTTTATGGGGGTGAGTTAGAGTGAAACGACTAGGGATTATTTTAGGAACAATAGGTTTAATTGGCTATTTTTTTACAGGTTACTATCTTAATCTAATTGAACCACATCCGTTTTGGCGAATGTCCCTTGAGGAAGCACAAGGATGGCAATTGGCAAATAATATATTTGCATTTTTACTGTTTGTATTAGGAATTTTGTTTCTTGTATATCATCTGGGAGTATCTCTGAAAGATTGATTATTAATATTTGTTAGAGACCCGTTCTCTATCAATTGACAGATTTATTCCTCTGGAAAAATTTTGGCAAGGACCATTTAATTAGAATTTAAAAAGTCTGGGGGTCTACAGAGATTAATTCTCTTTACCCAACCTCCAGGCTTTTCTTTTTTTAAAAAATATCTATAATATTCTATAGTACCTTTCGTACGAAAGGTAGAAAGGTTTAAAGGGTGTTTAAAGAGGGTTAAAAGATTTTTCAAAAAATCTTGACAGTTGGGGAAGATAGGTGTATACTCTAACCTCAAATCTGATATAATATAAATAAATAGTTCTTTGAAAAGTGAATATTATTAATACAAGCATAATCTATTTTTTTAGGTTATGTATAAAGATAGATATTCCATGGACGTATTCGCGCGAATAGGTAAATAGATAATTGGGGGAGATGGAAGAGGTGAATGGCGTAAGAATAGTCTGGAGGATAATTTGGATTCCAATTAGAGTTCTATTGGAGTTATTTGCTCATTTTGAAATAAAAGGTTTAGAAAATGTTGCAAAAATAAAGACCCCAGTAATTATAGTTGCCAATCATGCCAGTTTTCTAGATCCTTTTGCTATTGGGACAGCTTTGCCTTATAGTTCATCCTTAATTCCTATAAGATACATCATTAAGAAAAAATATCAGAGGTTTCCTTTGGATGTATTGTTAAAAATGGTGGGAGGGTTTTTTGTAGATGAACAGAAACCTCGTGCTGCATTCAAAAAAGCCTTTAATATATTAAAAAATAGAGAGGTTTTGGGAATGTTTCCTGAGGGAACACGGACAAAAGATGGCAGGTTGCAAGAATTTGAGAAAGGTGCTACTCGGATAGCTCAAAAATCAGGGGTGCCAATTTTGCCAATTGGTGTTTCCGGAACTTTTGTTCCTCACAGACTTTGGGAATCAAATGATAAAGTAATAAAGGCAATAGACAAGCTATTGATATGTGTTGGAAAAATCCTTAAATTTTTTCTGTTAGACTATGAAATTACTGTAAGATTTGGCAAACCATTTAAGATCGACCAGAAAGAAGATCCAGACCAAGCAACCCAACTAATAAAATCCAAAATCTTTGAACTTTTAGAAGCCGACTATTGAACCTTTCGTACGAAAGGTAGAAAGGTTGTAAGTGAATATAGATAAAACTTAAAAATCAGAAATTTTTGAAAGGATGATAAAGATGAAAGACTGTACGGATGAGAAGTTTTATGAACTTTTTGTGAGTCGAAATTGGGCTTTTATAAGCCCAGAAGAACAGGAGAAGATTAGGAATACGCGGATTTTACTTGCCGGATGTGGATTGGGAAGCAACATTGGAATGTTGGCAGTGGAAACTGGATTTTTGAAATTTGTTCTTGCTGATGGAGACAAAGTAGAAATCTCTAACCTTAATCGTCAAGTGTTTGAAGAAGCTGATGTAGGTAAGAATAAAGCATTAGCGCTAGAAGAGAAATTAAAAAGGAAAAGTCATTTAGTAGAAGTAGAAGCATATCCAGAGTTTATTACACCAGAGGTTGCTGAAAAATTTGTCTCCAAAACAGATGTTGTAGTAAATATGGTAGATTTTAATGAAACAACATATGCCATTAATGACATCGCTCGAAAACAAAAAAAACCAGTTTTCTTTCCAATGAACATTGGATGGGGACATGGTTTCTGTCTTGTTTTTACACCTAAGTCTGCAACTTTGGAAGAGGTAATTGGTAGTAAAATAATTAATGATGATATAAAGTTCTTTGTAAATCTTCTTCAGAATATAGAAAATTACCAGTTACCAGTTTATATACTTCAGGATTTTAGTAAAATAATGACAGAATTTAAAGAAAAGGAATATCCGCCACAACTAGGGCTTGGTGCTAGTTGTATTTCTGTAACAGTTGTTGATTCTATTGTACAATTTTTATTTGGAAAATCCTTAAAAATTGCACCTGAACCAATGACAATGAACGATGTTTTATATCTTGATAGAAAGGAAGTGAAGTCAGATGTCAAAGTTCGGTGATATAATGCAGAATTTCATAATGTCCAATCCTAAAAGAGCAAGCTGGTTTCTCTCAAAAGCTCCCACATGGCTTTTGGAAAAATTGGGAAGAAAAAATGCTATGTCAGTGTTCCGCGAAGCAACCCAAAAAATTCCTGCCTATAGAGAGTTTTTAGCTCAACAGAATATTAATCCTGCAAAGATTAAAGATTTCAAAGGAGTTCCTATTATAGATAAAGAAAGTTACTTACTAAAATATCCATTCAAGAAATTGTGCTTAGAAGATCTTGGTATGATGGATATCATTTACAGGAGTTCTGGAAACTCAGGTAGACCTTTTTACTGGCCCCAATTAACAGCTAAGGATAAAAAGATACCACAATATTTTGAACTTTATTACAGGTATCTTTTAGAGCTAGATAAATACTCTACTTTGATAGTTAATGTACTTGATATGGGTGTTTGGATTGCAGGAATAACTGTTGCTACTAATCTTAAACAAGTAGCCTTAACAGAAAAATATCAATTAAGCATTATTTCTCCTGGATCTGATATTAAAGGTGCCTTAGAGGTTATTGATAAAATGGGCGGATTTTACGACCAAATTCTGATTATTGGTTATCCTCCTTTTCTGGAAAATCTTGTAACTGAAGGTGAAAAAGCAGGAATTAATTGGCAAGATATAAGAGTGAAAATTCAGACAGGTAGTGAACCATTCTCTGAAACATGGAGAGAAAAACTTAGAAAAAAATTAGGCATTGCTGAAAATGATCTTCTTGCCGTTACAGGTGTTTTTGGTTCATCTGATACTGGCTCTGGAATGGCTGGTTTTGAGACTACGTTTACCATTTTAGTTAAGAGATTAGTTAGTCAAGATAAGAAATTGTGTATGAAGCTATTCGGTAGTAGTCAGTTACCAACTCTAGTTCAGTTTGTACCTATGAGCTACTTTATAGAGGAAATTGATGGCGAGATTCTTCTTACTTCCAAAAGTGGTATTCCTCTCATTCGTTACAATATCCATGATAGGGGTGGCATGATTCCTTTTGATGAAATGGCAGAAATACTTAATTCCCATGGCTATGATGTAATTCAGATACTTCACCAAAAGGGATACGAAACAATATGGCGCCTGCCTTTCTTTTACTGCTTTGGTCGAAGAGATGCTATCTCGATTGATGGAGCTAATATTTATGCCGAAGATATTGGTGCAGCAATTGCAGAAGCAAAGATAGAAGAAATCAATAATTATAAACTAACAATTAGAAGTAACAGAGATCAAAGTATACGCTTTACAATCTTAATAGAGCTTAAAGAAGGAGTAGAGTTAAAAGATGAAATGGTAAAATTTTATCATGATCTTTTTCTGCAAAAACTTCTTGAACTAAGTTTTGACTTTAATAATGCTTACAAAAACAATCCTCAGTCTTGTGATCCTCTGATTAAAATTTTTCCATTTGGGCAAGGTCCTTTTGCAGGAGAGGAAGAAAGAATCAAGCAAAAACACATACTTTAATCTAAGCATTTAATATAGTTCTTGACTAAATTTATCCTGAGCTTGTTGGAAGAATCGAACAATAACACATAAACCAGGTGAGAGATTTACTTAATTAATAAGTCAATCTCAAAACCCTGGTTTTTTCTTGACAAATAAAGGATTTTATGGTAAAATAAAGTAATTTAGAGCCGATAAGAATTAATCCGAATTTTGCATTCTTACTAATCACTAATTTTCACTTTGTTAAAGTAATTAAAAACAAAGACAAAAAATGACCCAAGCTTTCAAATTTTTAGATCCAATCTTAATTACGATAATATCCATATCTAATATATTATTAGGTATTATTGTATTTTTAAGTAATAGGAAAAATAAGGTCAATCAAACATTTCTTGGTTTTGTATTTTTTGTAACGTTTTGGATAGTTAGTGCATTTATATCAGAATTTTCTTTATCGGATTTTCTTAAAATTTTATTGAGTAGATTTACTATGGCAGGCGCAATAACAGCATTTACTTTTTTCTTTTCTTTTTCTTTTTATTTTCCTGTAAAGAAACACTTGAATTATCTCTTTTCTTTATTTATATGGATCGGTTGTTTTATTTTAAATTTAGCAATTCTTTTTACTAACTTTTTAATTAAGGGTATAGAGCATAAACCATATGGATTTGATTTAATTTATAACTCTTTAGGTTTTAATATTTTTTTGAGTTTCTTTTTATTATGTGTAGCAATAAGTATTTTTAATTTTATTCGTTCATATATAAAAATAAATAAATCTCAGAAATTACAAATTCAATATTTATTTTTAGGATTTATCTTACTTGTTTTTTCAATTATTGGCTCAAATATTATACTGCCTATAATTATCAATAGCGAAGCTTTTTATAGATTAGGAAGTTACTCCGTAATTTTCTTCGTAGGTTTTACTACTTATGCCATTGTCAGGCACGAGTTGATGGATATTAAGGTTGTATTGACTGAGGTGTTGGTGGGGATTATTGGGATTATTCTGTTTGCGCAGATTTTTGTTTCTCGTTCCTTAATTGAATATATTGCTCGAACTGTGTTTTTCTTGATTGTTGCTTTCTTTGGTTATTTACTGGTGAAATCTGTTTTGAATGAAATTAAAAGAAGGGAAGAGATGGCGCAGATGGCTGAAAAACTTAGAAAAGCCAACGAACGACTCAAGGAACTGGATAAATTAAAGGATGAGTTTTTGAATATTACTTCTCATGAATTAGGTACTCCTTTGTCTGGGATTGAAGGGTATTTGTCTATGATTATTGATGAAGGAATGGGGAAATTAGATAAAAAAGCAGTGGGATTTGTTAAGCGAGCTTATGAATCAAGCCAAAGAATGGCTAGATTAATTAGAGATTTATTAAATGTTTCTCGAATAGAACAAAAAAGATTAGTAATTAACAAAAAACCCTACAATTTAGAGAAATTAACAGAAGATGCAGTCAATGATTTATCTTTCAGCGCAAAAGAAAAAGGAATAGAATTAAAATATGAAAAACCCTTTGACTCTTCGAATACGCTCAAAGCAAGCTCTACTCAGAGCAAACCTTTACCTAAAGTTTTCATTGATCCTGATAGAATCAGAGAGGTGATATTAAATTTGATTAATAATGCTATTAAATTTACTGAAAAAGGAACAGTTGCAGTAGAAGTTAAGCCAGTGCAATCTAAATCCCAAGAAGTTTTAAATGGAATCAACCATAGTAAGTTCAAAGTTCAAAGTTCAAAGTTCAAAGTTGAAGATAAAAAGATATCTAAACCTAAGTACATTAAATTTTCAGTTGCTGATACAGGGCATGGCATATCCAAAGAAGATTTAGCCCATATATTTGAGAAATTCTATAGAGGAAGTATAAAGGCTAGCAAAAGCACTCAAGGAACAGGTTTAGGACTGTATATATGTCAAGGAATTATAGAGTTACATAATGGGAAAATTTGGGCAGAATCAGAATTGGGAAAAGGGAGTAGGTTTAGTTTTATCTTGCCAATAATGAAATAAGGTGTCAGATGTGTCACAGGTGTCAAAAGTGTCAAAGGTAACAAAAGAGTAAAGGAATAAGGAATCTGTTGTAAATTATTATAGTTTAGGGTAGAATAATAGTAAAAATAAAGGTCGATGGAATAATAGTTTTAAATTAATAGCTTATAAATAATTAAGTTTAATATGTTCTATCGTTCCAATAAATCGGAACTTGTTCAACCGGCCTTTGGCCTTGTTCAAATTGTTCAATTTGAACATCTTGAACAAACGTAAGTGATTGAACATTAGAACATCTCTAAAGGAGATTCATTATGGTAGAGGAAAAAACAAAAATCTTATTAGTTGAAGATGATATCCCTTTAAGGGATATGTATCAAACCAGATTAGAAATGGAAGGTTACAGAATATCTTTAGCTTCAGACGGGGAAGAAGCATTATCTAAAGCAGTTGATGAAAAACCAGATTTGATTATTTTGGATATTATGATGCCTAAAATTTCTGGTTTTGATACTTTGGATATTCTAAAGACAACTGAGAAGACAAAAAACATCCCAGTAGTTGTTTTAACTGCTTTGAAAGAAAAATCTGACAAAGAAAGAGGACTTTCCTATGGCGCTGATGACTATTTGATTAAATCAGAATCTAATTTAGAAAATGTTGTTACTAAAGTAAAAGAAGTACTTAAGAAAAGAGGAAGAGAGTAAAAGACCAGAAAATAATCAATAACCAAAAAACAAAATACTAAATCCTAAACAATATTAAAATACAAATGACCAAAATCCAAAACAGTGTTTTGAACATTAGAACATTAAAATTTAGAATTTGTTTAGGATTTAGAAATTAGATATTAGGACTTATTTCTAATTAGACATTGATTAGGTATTAGGTCAATTAGAAATTTTAAAAGTTTGTTTAGTAATTAGTCTTAAAAAATTAGGATTAGTAAAATCAAAAATAAAAACAAAACGAGTGGTTAAAATGAATCCCCTAGATTTACTTGAAACAAAAATAAAAATAAAAAAGAGATTTGAGATATTACAGAATATTTCTATTTTGATAGTTATAATATTTGTTGTAATTTTTATATCTTTTATCTCTGATCCCTCTATAAACAAACTTGGTATTTATTACTTAGCTTCTATTGTAGCTTTGGTTTGTGGAATTTACCATCTTATAATTTTAAGATGGCGAAAAAACCAAAGCTTTATTTATTTTAAAGGAATTTTTGATATATTCATTATTGCCACCTTGGTTCATTTCACAGGGGTTTTTGGAAATTATTTCTTCTTTTTATATTTTTTACCTCTGTTAGTTTCCAGTTTATACCTTTCTATTTTAGGAACTGTAATACAAGCTGGTTTAGCTTCTATATTTACTTTATTGGAGAATATATATTCTCCTGATCAAAATATATTTTTAAGTTCTCAAATTCTCCTTTCTGTATTTCAGATAGGAGGCATTATCTTAATGGCTGCCTTTGCCCGATTCCTGTCCTATGAAATTACAAAAGTAAGAAAAGATATGGAAGAAATAGTTAAATGGGCTGCTAAGACATTCGCTAGCCGTTCTCGCCTAGATAGTCTTTTATATTCTTTAGGAAAAATTTCTTCTTCTCCAAAACAGAAAGAAAATAAAAGAATAATTTTTGCTTTAAAAATCGGAAAAATTGTAGAAATTTTATCTTGGATTTTAGGCTTTGTCTTTTTGATTCTCTATTTTTTAAATTTCTTCTCTGCAAATTCTGTTATTCCATTTATGCTCATAATGATTATAGCTTTTGTCCATGCCACATATCATCGTTTAATATTTAAGAAAATAGTGGGGGAAAAACCCAAAAAAGCTATACAAATAGATAGTTTTGTTATTTTAATTATTTTATTTTTGTTTGCTGAACTGCTAGGTGGCATTACTTCACCTTCAGCTTTGATTTTTGCTTGTGCAATTTTAGTAGGAAGTTTAATTTTTAAACCTTATTTCAGCTTTATAATTTTAGGTTTAGAACTTTTAATTATCATTCCTTTTATTTATCTACAACCTGTCCAGAAAGAATTTATTTTATCAAAACCTTTGTTAACACTTACAGAGGGTATTTTGCTTTTAGTATTATCTATTTTTTCCTATTTTTTCTCTATATATTATTTTAAAAAGCTTACTCAAAGAAAAAAAGAAGAGGAGTTAATTAATCAATTAGTGACAAATAAAACTCAAGCTGATGCTGTTTTTCAAAGTATGGGTGATGGGGTATTTATTGTTGATATCCAAAAGAAAATAGTCTTAATAAATAGAAAAGCCAAAAAAATGATTGGCCTTAAAAAAGGAAAAATTTTGGAAAAATTTTATGGCAATATATTTAAATTAAAATATAATGATAAATTAATTTCTTATGAAGTTGATTGTCCTATCCAAAAAGCCATATCAGAAAACAGAGCAGTCATAATCGATAATATGACTTTAGTAACTTATAAAAATAAAGAAATTCCTATAAGTTTTTATGCTGCCCCACTTCTGGATGAAAATGATAATGTTATTGGAGGATTAGCCATACTAAAAGATATAACTCATGAGAAAGAAATGGATGAATTGAAAAATGAATTTTTATCTATTACTACTCATGAACTTAATGCTCCTATCTCAGCTATTGAAGGATATTTGTCTATGATTGTAGATGAAAAGATTGGAAGGGTGGACAAAAAAGCTTTTGGATTTATAGATCAAGCTTATTTAGGATCTCGCCGATTAGCCAATTTGATAAAAGATTTGCGTAAAGTTTCCAAAATTTATCGAGGCAAATTAAGAATTTCTACTGAACCTATTTCTATTGAAAAAATTATTAAACAAGTAATTAGTGATTTTGCTGTGAGTATGAAAAAATCAAAAGTTACCTTAGAATACAAAAGTCTGAATAAAAATAAAGCTTTACCTAAAGTTCTAGCTGATTCAGGTTTGATAGGAGAAGTAATTACTAATTTAATCAGTAATGCTATTAAGTTCACTAAAGAAGGTTCAATTGTCGTAACTGCCTACCCACAAAAAGATAAGATGATAGTTAATGTTTCCGATACTGGGATAGGTATTTCTAAAAAAGATCTTCCTTATATTTTTGAAAGATTTTATAGAGTAAAGGTTAAAATTGATGAAAAAGAAGTCCCCGGAACTGGATTAGGGCTATATATTGTAAAGTCTATTTTAAAACTACATGGTGGAAAAATTTGGGTAGAATCTAGAAAAGGTTTTGGCAGTAAATTTAGTTTTAGTTTGTCCCTAGCACCAAAAACAAAAAAAATTATTGGAGTAAAAAATGAGTCCAAAGAAAAACAAAAATAAAATAGACAATTTAAATAAATTAACTTCAATAAAAGAAATTCCTTTACTTTCTGAAAAAGAAAAAAAAGAAAGGGAAAGAATTTTTACTTTTAGAATTGGTCTAGCAATAGAACTTTTGTCTTGGGTCTATGTTTTATCATTTGGATTTTTATATATTTTCATTTCTTTGGAATCTATAAAAACTTTTCCTTTTATAATTATCGCTTTAATTTTGCTACTAGATGCTTTAGGATATCACAGAATATTTTTCAAAAAAATAGTCTTAAATAACCCTCGTTTGGCCAGAAGAATTGATAGTTTCATTTTACTGACTGTTCTATTTATTATTGTTTCAATATTAGGGGGTATAACTTCTCCTCTAGCTTCAATTTTTGCTATATCTATTTTAGGAGGATCTATAATTTTTGGACCTTATTCTAGTTTTCTAATTCTCACCTTAGAGCTTATAATTATTTCTTTGTTTATTTATTTAGATCCTTATCAAAAAGAATTTGTTATTTCCAATCAATATTTAGTTTTAGGTGAAGGTGTTTTTCTTTTGTTTTTGACTTTATTTTCTTGCTTTTTTTCTAAAAAATACTTTAAAAATTTAACTGAAAAACAAAAAAGTGAGGATTTAATTAATCAATTAGTAGCAGACAAAGTTAAAGCTGATGCTGTTTTCCAAAGTATGGGCGATGGGGTATTTG
>JABAOC010017043.1_pt2 | contig 16455 bp, 12 predicted proteins | sample 7062161 | NCBI WGS metagenome assembly JABAOC01 (sample SAMN14538625, study PRJNA623070) | marine sediment metagenome | biome: marine biome [ENVO:00000428]; feature: marine pelagic biome [ENVO:01000023]; material: deep marine sediment [ENVO:00002113] | place: India: Gulf of Khambhat ... | reverse complement strand
AACATCACGCGTGCGGCACGGGCCGCCCAAAAGAACCGACGGGCCTTCTGGGAACTGATCCGAAAGCACAATATCGAGACACGGCAGTTCAAGGCGGCATCCTTGTGAGAACCGCTATCCGGCCCACAGGTTCAGTCCCCCTGCTGCTTGGCTGATTGTTCGCCCTACTGACATGGCAGTTGTCACGCGCGATGCTTTTCCCCGGTATGCGAGGGCGGACCCGCGGAGAGATAGGGCCAATTTGTCCTAGCTCGAAATGACGCGCCTTGTGCGACGGATGCGGGGGGCCGCCCAGCGCGCAACTGCCTGCTCCACACAACTCTACGTGAAGCCGAGACTCGATGTCGGCCCGCGCGGGACGGCACGCTGCTCTGAGGATGAGTCATCGGCCCGGACGATGTCAGGACAATAATGTCCTACGAGGGTGCTCCGAGTCGCCGAATTGACGTGTGACTGAGCCTGGCATGCTATTTGCACACCAGAGGTCATGTGGATGTTCGTGACCAAAACTTGGAGGATACCCCGTTGAGCGAGATTGCAGCCGAAGTGCGGAACGAGATCCTGGGTTATCTTCTCGACCATCCGCAGGCGATGGATACCTTGGACAACATTGCCACGTGGTGGGTGCTTGAGCAACATGTCCAACGTGGCATCCACGACGTGGAAGTCGCGTTGAATGACCTGGTACGTGCCGGCTGGTTGATTCGCCTCAACGATGACAGGCAGTCAGGCGACGCCGGCCTGCCGGTTCTGTATGGATTGAATCATGAGCGGCTATCGGAGATACGAGTAACGATCAGACAAGACAAGAGCACGTAGGGGAAGTCCGGCCTGGAGCAACGGCAGCCCACGCTGCAAGGCGAGGGGGACTGACTGCTGGTGACTCGATCCGGCCAAGGACAGGATTCAAGGAGGCAGATAGATGCGACTGGCGAGAGAAACACAGGAATCGGAGACCACCAGCCCAGCGGCGCCTCGATCAGGACAGAGCCGGCCACACATCCGGCCGAACCGGCGCTCCCTCAGCAACAGGTTTCGTGTTCTGGGATTCACGGTGGACTTGGCCGGGGGAAAGTACTTTGAGGTCCTGCTGACTTCGGACCGTCAGCTATTCGCGCCAGCGAATGCCGACAGGCGGACGGTGGACAACTTCTACTCGAGTCGGACGCACAGCGGGCTCATCGCGTCGGACGACTCTTGTGTGTACCTCGTACCGATGTCGGTGTTGCACGCCTTTGCGGGGGCATCGCCACGACCGTCGCGGATCTACTACACACTGATCAGCTACCAAGACAGCGAGGGCAATGGTCCAAGTTTCGCCTATCCGCCCGAAAGTCTGCCGACCGAAGCGCCGTTCGTGCAACTGGCGGCGGACTTCAGGCAACAGGTAGCGGCCAGCGTGCAAGGAATCGCCCTGAGCAGACTCTGCCGGACGGCCACGAGGTCCCGGTTGGCGGTGTCCTCGAGTGGGTATCTCAGGACGCAAGAGGTGTCGAACGGGGACGAAGAGGGCGAGGCGGACGGCGAGGACGCCTACAGGATGCCGGCCGATCTGCTAAATGATGAAGGGGCGGCGGGCGGACGGGAGCGGACCGGCACACCCGCCGGTGCGGCCTGGTCCGGAGGCGTTCGTTCCGGAAGCCGGGCAGGCCACGTGGCCTTCTCCAACCCGGACGACGGCGACGCCGTGTATGAAGAAGTGGAAGAGGAAGAAGATCTGGCGGAGACCTCGCCGGAGACTGGGGACGAGGCACCTGAAAACACACGGGGGGCGAACGGGGAGACCTTGGCGCCGGCCAACAACGACCGTGCCGTGAAGGGCGGCCAACCGAAACCACCACCCCCAGCCGGGGGCAATGGCGAATCACGTGGTCGTGAGATACGTGACGGGGCCTCTCCTGTCGTGGGACAACCCGAGGATGAACTCGATTACGATGACGGATTCGGCCCTCCGCCCGATGACACTGGTCCGACAGGTGAGCCGCCTGAGGAGGCGGCGCCGATGGCCGGGCCACAGTGGGTGGGGTCGGCCGGTTATGCGGATGAAGGCGACGACTTCCCGTCCTGGGACGTTACCGGGCTTGCGTTCGAGTCTTTGGAAGCGCCGTCGGCCTCCGAACAACAACCCGAGGCGTCCGCGGAGCCCCCGGCTGCCCCGCGCGAACTGGCGATTGACGATCGTCTTCGCATCATTGCCTCTATCGGCCGTCATGTCTCGGGCGATGACGGATACAGGGCGACGCGGTTCTCCCCAGAGATGGGATTGGTGCATGGGATCGTCGGCTTCGACCAAGCCTCCGGAAACCTGGGCCGGTTGCTCGTCATGATGCGGCGTCGCGATCCGAACACATTCTCGAGCACGTTTGGCGCATCGTCCGATGCGTTGGTGCAGGTCACGACGTCCCAGGATCGTGAGGCACGTCTTGGCCCTGTCGATGGGGTGAGTCTCGGCGATGAGCGTTGGCAGAGGACCTTTAGAGATGCAGGGCGGCACCCGGCGTTCCAGGCGGCGCAGAACGAACTGGCGTCGAATCTCTTCATCGATCCGATGCTGCCTTTGGCCGGCTGGCTGGGTCTGAACACGGAGCGCGCCCTGGCCATTCTGGCCGATCGGGCGGCAGATCAGGGCGTGGCGGCGGCACAACAATGGGTCGTGGACGCGGCCCGCTTGCTGACGGTGCCGGCGGAACGCCGTCAGTTGCTGGACAGTCTGGGCCACTCGGATGTCAACGCGTTCCAGAGGGCGACGGCCGGATTGCAGGCGAGCGGCCAATGGGATCCTCTGACGAGGGCGGCCGGTATTGGGGCCGCTCGGCGCCTGGGCAGCGCGGCGCCACTGCAAGTCCCGCCGCGAGAGCAGATCCTGGACGACCTGGTGCGCCGGGCGGAGAACGAGGGCCAGTCGTGGTCCGAGCGCTTGCGGGCCCTGCGGACCAGCGCGTCGCTTGGGGATGCTGAATACCAATTGCCCGCCCGCCTGACCGCGAGACCAGGGCAAGGCGCGTAGCAGGAGAAGCTCATGGAACAGAAGCGTCAAGCTGGATCAGGGCGCGCTGGCGCCGTTCGCCGTGAAGTGGGGCGGATGCTGGAGCAGATCCCCGCTTATAAAGAGCTGAACCCAACGACACAGCGGGCACTGAACGAGTCTCTGTCGAAGGTGGCTTCGTACCTGACCCAATCGGCGGCGCTTTCGCCGCGCGGGCCGCTGTCGCGCCAGTTGGCGCCGGACCTTCGCAGCGCCCTGGCCCCCGGCGGCGGGCAAACGCCACGTCCGTCAGGCGGACCAGCGGCCGGCGGGGTGGCAGAACCGGGCGGCGCGGCGGCGCCGGCGGCCGGTGGTGCCGGGGGTGGTGGCACGGTCGGGCGTGTGGGGGAAGTGGCCCGGGCCACGCTAAACGCCATCGACTTCCCGGGGTTCGTCAGCGGGCTGATTCAAGGGACATTTCAGGCGATCGTCGATGCGTCCGTGCAGCAAATGGAAGCGTATGCGGAACTGGTGCAGAACATTGCACGCACGACCGACGAATTCATGCAGGACCATATCTCCGACGGCATGGCACGGGACTATCTAGCCGATCGCTTCGACGGATTCCTGGCGCGCGACACGCAGGGGCCCCAACCGATGCTCAGCGTACACCCGGAGGCCCTGGCGGGAGACGAGCTGCCCAGCTTTTTCAAGGACTTGGGGTTCTCCAGCCCGAGTGACGTTGACGAAACCGCCCTGGAAGAGGTGGTCATCCCGGCGACGCGGCAAACGCTTGCCGAGCAGCGTCAGCAGTTGCTGGCCACCATGGTCCTGATGGGGATCAACCGGGTGGTGGTGGACGATGGGGAGATCAGCGCCAAACTGCAATTTCACGTGGATGCCTCCGAAGCGATGGAGATGCGCTTCGATCAGACGAAGACGACTGTGGGTAACGTGGCCAGCCGTGCGGGCCGAAGCCCGTTCTCGGCGAATGGCATTCTGGTCAATACCACGTCCTTGAATGCGCAAAGCGACATTAACGTCCGGTCGGATTTGACCGGGCAGGTTAAGGTCCGGTTCCGTTCAGAGACGTTTCCATTGGAGCGTTTCGCCGATTCGGCGGCGATTCAACTGATCAACACGAAGGCGCACGTTCCCCAGGCGAACCTTGCCGAAGCGGGGCAGTCCGAGGCCGCGGGTGCCGGTGGTTCAGGTGGCAGCTCGACGGCCGCGCCGTCGGGGGAACGCAATGACCCGTGGACACCGAGGTAAACACGATGAGGCATCCTACACTATCGGAGACGTTGGTGGCTCTCGTGGAGGCTCTGCCGTTGCCGGCTGCGGCCGGTGTGGCGGTCGTGGAAGCGATGCTCGAAGTTCCGCTGGAGGTCTGGAGCGGGATTGATGACGGTCAGCTTGTCTTCTATGCGGCGCCACCTCACACGCGATGGAAGTCCGGCTTCCTCCCCTCGACTCACAAGAGCCGGCTTCGCGTCGAGCCTGTGTTCGTGGATGCCCTGACGGCGAAGGAAACGGCACGTGCCTGATGCTGGTCATAGTTATACGATGAGCGACTTCTTGGGCGCGATCGCCGCGCAGCTCGATCGCGGCCAGGATGCGCTGGCGAAGAAGGCGGTGAACCGGCCGCTGACCTACGCGGTCAAGGATTTCGAGATGAGCCTGAAGGTGGTTGTGGACATGGATGATCAGGGACAGGTCCTGTTTCGGCCGAGCCGCCCGAATGAAGAAGGGCGGACGAGCACGGTTCACGTAGGGTTCACCACGATCACCCGTCCGATGATTGCCGAGAACACGGTGGCCGTAACCGAGAGCCGCAGCCCGTCGCTGGCTGAACTGGGTCTCGACAGCGGGGAGCGCCGGCGTCTGGCGGAGATGGGTGTCCATAACGCCGAGCAACTGCGCCGACTGCGCTCGGTGACGGGTGACGCAGCGGTCTCCCGGATGACCAACATCCCCATGCGGCGTCTGCGGTCCGCCGAAGAAAAGGGCCGTCCCGTTCTGGAGAGGGTGGAACCCGTCGAGCCGGGCCCGGGGGCGGAGCGGACGCCGGTCGTGGGCCCGGGGCTTCGTCGGCCCGAAGCGGTGGCGCCGGAAGAACCGGCGGGACGCAGGTTCCGCGAGCCGGGACCTTTACTTGAGCATCCCCCAGTTTCGGTGGCTCCGGCGCCGGCGCGGCTGCGGCCGGTCGAGGTGCCGGGCAATCTCGGCGAGACACCCGTTGTGCGTGTGGCGCCGGGAATCGAGCGCCTTCGGCTGACGGGCCGCAACTTGATCGACCCGGGCGGCCTGCCTCAAGTGCGTCTGAACGAGCGCGCGTTGGAGATCACGAATGCGGACGCCGATTACTTCGAAGTGCGTCTGCCTTCCGACGCGCGTAGTGGATCACTTGAGATCATCCTCCCGGACGGCCAGAAGCTTTCGGGGGGGTTGACCATTGTTGGGAAGGCGCCGCAGAAGGCCGGCATCGGTATGGGCGCGGGGCCTCAAGGGCGGGACCCCTGGCTGCCCCGAGAAGGGGGTGGGTCGTGATGCCGCGTCGGGGCCACATCCAACTGGTACTGCGGGAGGGAGGGGCTCGACCGCACGTGCCCAACTACCTGGACTATCTGCTGGGGGCCAACCGGCCAGCGTCGACGCTGGGCGTGGAGCGTGTGGACCGGGCCTTGCAGCGGTGGTCGGGCGGCTGTCGGGTCCTGGGCGCTTACCACGCCCGCCGCTCCCTGGGTAAGGTCGGCGAGCAGAACGTTGCGTTCAATGACACGGAAGAGGAGCTGGCTCTGTCGCGAACGTATCGGGTCGAATTGGCCTATGGCGAGCGCACGTCCGACGTCCTGGCGGCCCTGCGTGATCTGTCGGACGTCGAGGCCGCCGGTCGAGAGAGCTTTGCGGTGGCCACGGTGGCGAGGGCACCTGAACGTGGGCCGGCGCGGCTGGCGCGTGATGAGCTGTGGGCGCCCTACCACCAGGTTCACGCCTTGGAGGCTCTGGAGCGGGAACCGGGAAGTGCTCAGACGAGTGTTGCTGTGGTCGACACGGGTGTATCGCTGTGGCACCCGGAGCTGTCGGGCAGGATCATGGCCGGTTATGACACGGTCAACATTGGTATGGGGCAGATTGGGGCGGACCTGTTCCTGGTTGGCGACAGCCGGGGGCCGGATTTCCTCGCCAGCGACTGCACGGGGCACGGCTCCCACGTGGCGGGAATCATCGGCGCGCGAGGGCTGCGCATGGCGCGGGGGGTGGCCGGCTATTCGTTGGTGCTGCCGATGCGTGCCCTGGCGGCCGCCAGGATCCGAGGGCACGCGGGCAACAAACTGTTGGGCATCGGTGGCCTGTTCGACATCGACCTGGGTTTGAAGCTGGCTGTCGACATGGGTGCCGACGTGATCAATATGAGTTTCGGGACGGTGCAGTCCGACGTGGATCCGGAGGGCCCCCTGCCCCACCGGGCGGTAGTGCAATACGCAGAGCGATGCGGCTGCGTGCTGGTGGCGGCCGCGGGCAACCTGGGTACAACGGAAGTTCACTACCCTGCCGCTCACCCTGAGGTGATCGCGGTCGGATCGGTGAACGGGCACGGGCGGCGTTCGGGGTTCAGCTCTTACGGAGCGCACGTGACCCTTACGGCTCCGGGGGAAAACGTACTCAGTCTGGGCATGAGCGGCTACGCGGTCAGCACGGGGACGTCGCAGAGCGCCCCGTTCGTGAGCGCGACGGCGGCGCTGCTGCTGAGCCGGGCCCGGCGGGCGGGCCGGGCGCTCCGGCCGGGAGAAGTCCGCGCGTTGCTCGCGCACAGCGCGGCGCCGCTCGGTCCGGGGGGTTTTAGCCCCGAGACGGGCTACGGACTACTGGACGCCGCGGCCGCCCTGCGGCAGCTCGATCGGGAACTGGGCCGGGACGGCCGCACGCCGGCAAGGAGGTAACAACACAATGACAGGCCAACCCAAAAAGAACAATGGGCGAAACGAAAGAGTGAAGCAGCTCGTCGATCAAGCCTGGACGTACTTCTCTGAGGGGGTCGACCTCGAAGAAGGACAGACGAAGAAGATTCTGGCCTCCAGGGTGATCGAGGTCTGGCGAGTGGCCCCTGAGGAGGTGAAACGAGAGGTGCAGGCGTGGCTCGAATCAGGCCCGCCACCGCCGGAGGATTTGGTGATTTGGCTCGGCACAAAGGTGATCGCGCGCCGCGTCCGTGCGTGCGCGGCGGGGCAAGCCGACATCGAGTCGCTGGCGGAGCCGGAGTTGGAGGAGCACGCGAAGAACTGGCTGGCCGGTCGGATCGAGGAAGATGCCGAAAAGCGAAAAGAAATCCTCCGGACGTTCATGATCGGGGGCAAGGACGAAGAACGGCTGATCGATGAGATCATTCATTATTTGAAAGAGGTGATGTTTATGAATGGACAAGAGAAATACTATTTCGACAGGGCCGACTTGCCCCACGACTTCAACGAAGCGGCCTTCAAGGAGGCCGTTACGAAAGCCCTGGTGCGGTTGGGCGTTGACCCGGCGACGGACAAGGGCAGGTTGGCAGTCGCCGCGGTCATCGGCATGCTGTTGCTCGACGAGCATCATGACCCCAGCGCGCCGCGCTTCGGGGAAGAAGCGGTCCCCGGTTGTTGGTCGGAGTTTGTCGGCGAGAGCCCCATCGAGGACCCGAAAGGCCTGGATGCTCTCAACGGCTACTGGGCAGACGTGATCGAGAGTGGCAAAAATTGCCCGGAATGGCTCCATACGAAACTCGGGGTTCGAGGGTACGGGCTGGACGTTCTCCGGGGCAAGTCTCGAGAGGAACTGGTGAGTCGGTACGGTCTGGAGTTTGAGCCCAATCAGTGGAAAACGATCACGGAGACCGTCCTTCCTCATCTGCCGCCGAAGGTTCCGAACCGCCTGATTTACCAGGCCGTTGAGCGGAAGCTGATCGATGTTCCCGGCAACGGCAACATGATCGCCTACAAGGAACTGGCGGTGGTGGGACGACGGTTTACCCGGAGCGGCCGTCCTGTCCCGTACTATAACAGTCGCAAATTCGGACGGCAGGCCTTTGCCGGCATGGACCAGTGGGCCGACCCTTTGGGGGCGGGGTCTGACGGAGGCAGCATCGGGGGACCGACCGGCTTTGGGACGCTGGATTTGCCGCCTCTGGCGGAAGCCGAAGGGGCGGGCGTGGAGATCGTGGCGGAGAACGTACACGCGGTGGCGATGCTGTACGCCGCCTACCAACTGGAGCAAACCCGCCTGCTGGACGTTGTGGACCGGATCTCCGAACTGTTTACGAACGGGATGCTTCCGATCGGCTACAGCAACCTGGGTCGCAAGCTCGACCGGTATCACTGGCAAAGCGAGGACCGACTCGACCAAGCCGCGCGGTTCATGCACTACGGCCGCGTGCTGAACGCACCGGGAGTCGACGTTTCTCAGGAGGTCCAGCCGAATGTGGAGTTTGAAACGCTTTGGCTGCGGTTCCTCTCGAGTCTGTCGGCCTTCGACCGGGAGCGGCGTATCGGACAGATCTTCGATACGTACGGCGGTCGCCCCATGACGCTGACGACGGAGCGGATCCGCAACGCCGGGCGGGCGCTGGCGGCCAACGCTTCACTCTATGGCTATGCCGCGACTCACTTCGCCGCGCGGCGGATCAACGCGCACGTCCGGGCGGCGCTGGACATCGTCAACGACCCGGAGGCGCAATCGTGTTTCGGCGTGAAGAACGCCTGGCAACTCGTCGAGCGTGAGGCCTCACTGGAGTTCGGGGTGGCGGCGCCCATCGTGCAGCGTCACACGATGGCGGTGGCGGGCAAGGCCATTCTCGATTTGGTGGGGCGGTATGCCTCGGTATGGGCCGGCGGGACCGGGAGGCCGTTGTTCCTGGAGAACGGTGCCCCGCAACTGACTCTGGTGCTGGCAAGACAGTACGGCCTCAGCACCGGTGGAACGATCGCGCCTGACATCAACAACGAAGACCGTGACACGTTGCTGCGCGAAACGGAGCATTGGCTGGCGGTCAACGGGGTCCGGGACGACCAGGTACACGAGAACGCGCAACCGGAACGCCTTGCGGCGGCGCCGAGTCTGCCGAGTCTCGGTCCGGCGCGCGCGCCGTCGGTCGGCGGCAATGGCGCGCTCCAACGCATTCGTGAGATGGTCCAGGCCGGTCAAGTGCCCACTCAAGAACAACTCATGGACGCTTTCAGATCCTGATCGTCGGTGGATCGAGGAGATTCGAAATGAACCTGCAATCCGTAGCCAGCAGAGCCAAGGAGTTGATCCAGACAGCGTCGCGCAACCTGGGGACGGCGGACGCCGTTGACGAGTTGGGCCCGGTTCTGGATGCGTGGCGGCGGCCGCCGATCGACGATCCGGGCTACCGTAAACTGCGTGTCTTCGAGCCCGGTTACGTGGAACCGGACGGCCGCAGCCTGAACGTCGTGATGAGCGCCGGGGGCCCCAGCGACTCCGAACCGGATCGGACCGAGCGTGCAATCTACACTCTGAGAAATGTGGTGGGGCGCAATTTTGGGCCCGACGCCCTGCGTTGGCTGGACGCGCGACTGGAGCCGTTTGGCCGCCGGGAACGGCGGCATGTAACGTGGGGGGGGTGGTTTGGCGGGGGGTTCGACCACGACGGCATGTTCGAGACGCAGGTGACCCTGCAGTGGGGTCCGGGCCTGCTCGACGCGCTGCCGGGCCGCCTGTTCCGCATCGCGCGGGTGGCGATGGATGCGCTGCCACGTCTGGTGCCGGCCATGAGCACGATTCGTTGCGGGCGCTATCGGGGCAGCCAGCAATTAACGTTCGACGTGGACTTCGCCCTCTCACTGAACGACCTGAAGCCGCTCATGGAGCGTCTGGGCCTGGGCCATCGGCACGGCGGCCTGATGAGCGCGGTGGCGTTGGTGCTCGGCGCGCGGTTCACGCTGCCGCCGGGCAGCGCGACGCTGACGTTGCGACCCATGGGTGAGGGTGTGGAATTACGGCTGGACGTCTATCTCGACCAGATTCCGGACCTGCCGGAGTCGATGACGTCATTGTTGCGGCTGCAGATGGCTGAGCGGCCGAGAAGCCTGCGGTCACTGGATCGATGGATGCTGGCGCTGACACCGGAAGGGTTCGATCAGCCGGGCCGGCCCTCGGTGTTGAGCGTGGGCGTGACCCCTCAGACGGCGGCGCGAATCACGTTGTATCTGCGTCCCGCATCGTTGGAGACGAGTCCCCCGGGTCAAGGGACGGGTCGTGACGTCACGGTGCCCGGTGAAAGTCCTCTGGTGGAAGCGCCGGCCTAGACCGCCGGCGGACGGAGCTCAAATACGAGGTACTCTTATGACTCAGGCAATCGAGCACTCAGCGAGCTTTCCCGTCGTGCGAGCCAAGACGAAGGAACTGCTGACGCAAAGTCGGGCGTTCCGCCGTCTGCCGAAGGCAACGCAAACGTCCCTTGCTCACGACCTCGTCAAGGTTGGGGCCTACATTGCGGGGGGCGAAAGCGGCGACAACGTCCCCACGACCTACGCGCTGGGCCAAGACGCCACGAGCGGCGCCGATCTTCCTTCGTCCCGACCTCAACCTCCGCGTCCCGCGGGGGCAGACTTCCAGGCCGAAGCGGCGCGTCAAGGCGGCCGGGCCTTAACCGATACCATCCGCGCCGTCAATTTCCCCGAGTTTGTGGCCGGGTTGATCGACGGGGTGTTCAACGCCGTCGTGGATGCCTCGATCAAACAGCTCGAGGCCTTCGCGGAACTGGTGAAGAACGTCGCGAAATCTGTGGACCAGTTCATGAAGGACAACGTCTCTGAGAACCAGGCGCGCGACTATCTGGCCAATCGCTTTCCCGACTTCATCCAGGTGGACGTTGCCGATGAGCAGCCGCGCGCCGTCCCGCGCGAAGACCACGATGAAGACAGCCTCCCGGATTTCTTCAGTGAACTGGGTCTGCCCGAGCCGGTGGACTCGTTGGACGAGGATACGGTCGAGGAAGTTCTGGTGCCGGCGGCGCGGCGACGGGTCGCGATGGATCGGCAGCAGCTTCTAGCGACGATGGTGCTGATGGGTATCAACCGGATCGTCGTGAGCGACGGCAACATCTCGGCCAGCGTGCTGTTCCGCCTGGACACGCGCGATACCGTGCAGCGGGGGTGGACGCAGACGGCCGAGCAGTACGGCGGCAAGTACTCGAGAACGCGTCCCGGCCTTTGGGCGCGGTGGTTCCGGCCGAGCAGCACGTACGAAAGCTCATTCGGGCGCTTCAAAGTGGCCACCACACAGGAAGAGGACTCCGAAGCGGAGTCCAAAATGAAGGTGGAGTTGAAGGGCAAGGTCGACATGAAGTTTCGCTCCGAGACGTTCCCCCTGGAGCGGATGACGGACATCCTGACCGTCAATCAAATCCAGGCGAAGGCGCCGACCGGCGGCACGCAACCCAGTGAGAACGAGGCCCAGAACGCGGCGACGACCTAGGTGAAGCCGTTCGGCCGGCGGTCGGGACTGTTCGCAACGTTTCGGCGCGCATCCGGAGACAATTTTTTTGTGGCAAGTGATGAGAACGAGCACACGAGACTGCGCAGACGAACAACCCCGTGTCCTCCCGCACACTCTCGCCCTGGTCGACACGATCATCGGGGGCAATCCGGGTCCTTCCGTGGCCGTAGCCCAGGGACAGATTCCGATGGACTTGCCGCCCCTGGTCGACGGCCATGGCTTCGGCGCCCCTAGTTCGCAAGCCCTGCAGACCATGGGGACGCTGTATCTGATGGCTGAATTGGAACAAGCAGGTATTATTCCCACCGCCGAACTGCTGGTCGAGGAACGCAACTGGCTGCCGGTGACGAGCGTGTCGGCTGCGGAGAAGCTTGATCGTTTCGCGCGGCGTTCCGGCGACTGGTATGATCAGAAGAATCGCAACCGGGTCTTCGCGCGGGTTTTCGGTCTGGGGATCGGCGATGAAGCCGAGGCGGAGAGCCTGGTGAACCATGATTTCCAGCGTTTGTTCGCCTCGGTGTGTCTGGCGATGGTGCGCTGCGGTCAGGCCGCACGCTGGGGCCGGCCCGGCATCAGCCATGAGGCCTCGTTGCGTCAGGCGGCACGCGCCTTGCTGGCGAATCTGGCGTCCCGTCAGTTCGGTAACACCCTCCTGGCCGCGCGGGCCATCAAAGAGCAGCTCGATGCTGCCATCGATCTGTTGAGCGATCCTGGCATCGGCGCTCTGTTCCGGGCTCGGGGGCTCTGGGACACGCTGCGCAAGATACTCGGGTCTCAAACGCCCGATTTGGGACGGCACGTCGATCGGGGTCAGAGCGGCCTGCGTCTTCTGGCCTGGCTGGCTTCGGTTCGCGAGCCGTTGTGGGGGACAAGCGACAGGGCTTTACTCTCCGGGGATGCGCCGGTTTTGACGTGGGCAGCAACATGGCTGCAAGCGACGGGGATCGAGGAATAAGCCATGGAAACAGCCGTACCATCCTCTGCGCCTCCTGCCCTGCCCGAAGCCTTCGGCCAACGGCCGCTGGCGGACGGCATACGCCCCACCGGCGCCACTGTCAGACTGGTTCAGGATCAGGTGTGCGCGTTGCTGATGGCGGCGCCAGCGTATTGCCAATTGCCGCTTCGCGTGCGCGAGAACCTCACGACCGGCTTGGTCAGGGTGGCCTCCTACCTTGCGGAGCTGGTGAGGGACGTGTGGTACCAGTCGCAACGGCTCGACCAGCGTCCCGTCGTGCGCACCACTGAAGTGATCCAGGCGCCCGTGGCCAGAGCGCAGTCCGCGGGACAGAGCTTCGAGCCGGCCGCCGCCAACCAGATCGCCCGGGTGACCCAGGAGACCCTTCGTGCCATCGCCTTCCCCACGTTCGTTGCCGATCTGATTCGGGGCACCTTCAACGCGATCACCAACTCCTCCATCGAACAGATGGACGCGTACATCAAGCTCATCGAGAACGTCAGCAAGACCGTGGATCAGTTCATGGCAGACAACATCAGCGACAACCAGGCTCGTGACTGGCTGCGGGAACGTTATCCAGAGCACCTGACGATTCACGAAGGGCGCGTGACGCCCCGGGAGGATGCGGCGGAGCGGCCCGCGCCGAACTGGCGGCGCGATTTGAACCTGTCCGGGGACGTTGGTCTGGACGAAGACAGCATTGAGGAACAACTCGTCCCGGCGGCGCGCCGTCGCCTGGCGGAATCTCGTCTGCGCATGCTTTCGACGCTGGTGATGATGGGTACGCAGCGCATTGTGGTGACGGGCGGGAAGATCCGGGCCACGATGGGATTCCACATTGACACGACGGATCGGACCCATGAAGAACACGCCACCGACCTCGACTTCCGACACGCGGCCAGCGGCGCGTTTGGCTTCGGTCCGTGGAGCGCATCGGCCTCACTCTCGTTCGCGTACGTCCGATCCACCCGCGCCGACAGCGACGCCGAGTTGAACGTGGATGCGGACCTCACAGGAGAGGTGGACCTTAGATTCAAGACCGATTATATCCCCTTGCAGCGTTTCGCGGACAGCGGGACGATTGACACCATCCGTTCGAACACGGCGGTGCCGGAGCAGAACGCGCCGTCCAGCAGCGCCATCGCTTCGGCTCCCGGCAACAGCGGTGAAGTCGGCCGGTATACATCCGGGCGAACGCGGCGCAGCACCCGTCGCGGCAACACGTTGCGGCCGCTGAACGAGCCGGCGACGGAGCGCCCGCCTCGGCTGCCGACAGCACCTACACCCGTCGAGAGACTGCATGAGGAGGTGCCGCCCGGAGAACAAGAGGAACGACGGCGCAGCGAAGCAGGGAGGGGCGGCGCCGGCACCGGGTCGGAGGCGCCCGGAGAGGGCACGCCAGAAACGGAAGAGGCAGAAGGTGCCGCGGCGCCAGGCGGCGCAGGGTCGGAAGCGCCCACGGCACGTGCACCAGAAACGGAAGAGGCAGAAGGCGCTGCGGCGCCGGGCGGCGCGGGGTCGGAAGCGCCCCCGGCACGTGCACCGGAAACAGAAGAGGCAGAAGGTGCGCCGGCGGCGGGCGGCGGGGGCGAACCCGCCACCGCGCCCGCCCACACCACAGGCCTGGAGGCATCATGGTAGCGAGGACTCATACGCGCAAGCAGCCATACGAGACGTTGCCCTGGCCGTATTCGCAGCCAACGGGAGATGCGGTTGAGGCGACGCCGGCGACGATAGACCTGGTACAGAGCCAGGTGAAGGCACTGGTCACCAAGAATCCCACTTTCCTCCAGATGTCCGCGGAACAGCGTGCGCGCTTGACTCAGGACCTGTCCAAGATCGCCTCGTACTGGGCGGCGCTGATGCTCGAGGAGTGGAAGCGGACGGAGGAACTGGGCCAGACGCCTGTCGTTCGACAGGAGACGGTGATCGAAGCGCCCGTGTCGCGCACGACCGCGGCCGGCCGGCCGCTGGCCCGAGCCCAAGCGAGCGCCAGCCCGAGTGCCGAGGAATTCAGCCCGCGCGCCGCCAGTCAGGTGGCCCGGATCACGGAGAGAACGCTCAACGCCATTGCGTTTCCGACCTTTGTGTCCGATCTCATCCAGGGAACGTTCCGGGCCATTGTCGACGCATCGATCCAGCAGATGGAGGCGTTTGGCAATCTGCTTTCCAACGTGGCCAAGACTGTTGACCAGTTCATGGCCGACAACATTACGGACAACCAGGCAAGAGATTACCTTGCCGAGACGTATCCGGGGCACTTCCGTATCGACGCGTCCGGCGAGGCCCCGCGGCTGCGTACGCGGCGCAATGCCGACGATCTGCCGATGCCCGATTTCCAGCGTGACTTCCAGTTGCCCGAGGAGTTCACCAGCCTCGACGAGGACGAGGTCGAAGAGACGCTGGTTCCGGCGGCGCGGCGGAAGCTGGCGCGGAACCGACATCAAATGCTGGCGGCGATGGTGCTGATGGGGATCAACCGCATCGTCGTGACGCGGGGGCGGATCAGCGCGAAGATGGGCTTCCGGATCGATGCGTCGGACACGGGACGGGCGGAGACCGCCAGCCAATTCGATTTTCAGCACAGCGTCTCAGCCCGTTATGGCGGCGGGCTGGCCGGGCTGTTTGGCGGCCCCAGCGGCAGCATCAAGACATCCATCGCCTACGTCAGCTCCACGAAGAAAGAGAGCTCCGACGAGTTGAACGTTGAGGCCGATTTGACCGGAGAGGTCGACCTGCAGTTCCGCTCCGATGTGTTCCCCCTGGAGCGTTTTGCGGATCCCGCGATGATTGGTCTTATCCAAGGCAACACACCGAATCCGGCCGGGAACGTGGGGACGGGCGGAACCCAAGGACAGGGTGGCGGGCAAACGGAGGCGACGGAAGGCTCGTGACACCCGAGGGGGCGGTGAGAGCCAGCGCCGGAGATCGGGCAGAAACTCGATGGCAGATCGGAAGGGAAGAATGGGTCGACAAGGCAGCTTATATCCCGAACGCCGGACACGTCGGTCCGGTGCACGCGGGCGAAGGGTGCAAGAAGAAGACGCTCAGTTCCGTGGCCAGACTGGATGACGCCGGTCTGCAGGCAAGCGTATGAAAGGAGACGAGTCATGATAGCAAGCTATTCCACATCAAGACGGACGGCGGTTCTCGATCCGGGGCACGGGGGCACCGCCAGCGCAGGGGGCTCTGGTTCCGTCGGCGCTGTCGGTCCCAACGGTCTTCGGGAGAAGGATCTGAATCTCGAAGTCGCGCAACAGGTCTTCCGTCTGCTCCATCCGGACATTCACGTGGTCATGACCCGCACGGCTGACACCAACCTGTCGCTGGGAAACCGGGCGAAAGTGGCCAGAGACAATAACGCGGACTACTTCGTTTCCATCCACTTCAACGCCTGTTCGACGCCGAGTGTGGATGGGACGGTGGTGTTCGTTGCGCCCGGCGCCAATGCCGTCAGTCGCAGCCTGGCACAGGCCTTGGCGGACGGAGTCTCGGCCGTGACCGGCGTGGGCAACCGTGGCGTCCGGGAGCACAACTATGGTGTGATCCAAACCAACCGCCACCTCCAGGGCACGGCGGCGTGCCTCCTGGAGGTCGCCTTCCTGAGCAATCCCGTTCAGGCCCGTCGCCTGGAGGCACAAGCCTACCGCCGGCAACTGGCGGAGGCCATTGCCAATGTGCTTCGCCGACAGGCGGGATTACCGGTCGCGGCCAGCCAGGCCATGGCGGCAACCCGCGAACTTGTCGGCTGTGGGGTCCGTGGGGGGACCGCCGCGCGGCGCGGACTCAGCGCATCACAAATGGCAGCGGGCATTGGCGGGATGGGAGCTGAAGCGTTCCTGCTCACCCATCCGAGCTCCCGCGGACGGACACTGTCGACGGAGATTCCGCTGGACCCCGGCACCGGGGGGCAGTGCATATTGCCCGATGCTCTTGAGATCGGTGACATCATTGTCTCCACGACCGATTCCATCATATCCAACGTTATTCGTCGGATCACCGACGCCCCGGTCAGTCATGCGATGCTCTATGTCGGCGACGG
>JABAOC010010955.1_pt6 | contig 16465 bp, 13 predicted proteins | sample 7062161 | NCBI WGS metagenome assembly JABAOC01 (sample SAMN14538625, study PRJNA623070) | marine sediment metagenome | biome: marine biome [ENVO:00000428]; feature: marine pelagic biome [ENVO:01000023]; material: deep marine sediment [ENVO:00002113] | place: India: Gulf of Khambhat ... | reverse complement strand
AGAACGAGCGCTTCTTTGCAGCCTCATAAGTTGGAAAGGCCCTCATAAGTTGGAAAGGCTATCTGACCAATTAAGATCGAATTCCTCTTACCATCTCCTAAGAGGAGATATATTATATAATGAGATATATTATATAGAGACTTTATCATAACACATTGGTGGGGTAGTCATTCTTTTGCATGAGGGTTGTGCAAAGCGGATTGGGGCACCCGGCTACACTCCCCGAGTTGAAAAACGTGGGTGGGCCACTCCCTGAGTTGAAAAACTCTATTTTCCCCTCCGCGTAAAAAAACCCTCATCAATTTTTAAAATAGATAAAATCGCTTCTTGGAGGCGTTCGCGTCTNNATGCATAGGATACACTACGAAATGGAGAGTTCATTTTTTCCGTGATAAGGATCCGGGATTGTTACGGGCAGCCCCAAAGAAATGAATTGCCCAACCGAATTATTTTCAGCTCTAATTTGACTTTATTATCCTTTCTAGCTACTTATAAAGATGTTGAGCCATTCTGCGATGATAACCGTTTACCTGCGGTATATCTTGTCATCATTTGGAATCTTTGATGCCGAAAACGCGTTTTACGTATTCATAAACAGACTTGATTAACATTTATTGGTTACATTCTTATTAAAAGGGCCTCTGCAACTCGAGCGAGGGGATTCACACACTCAATAGCCCCGGGAGCATAACACCAATCAACTTTCGTTAGTTCTCTAACTGTGAGCTCCCCCGTAATCGCTAGAACGATATAGTTAACTGTTGCTGCAACTCCTTCTTTCCCGATTGCTTGTCCTCCGACTAGTTGCCCAGTAACCCGATCTGCAATTAACCGTACTGTAATTTTTTCTGGAGAAATGTAATGTGGTCGGAGGAGGGGCGAAAGCTTAGCTGAAACAACATCAAACCCTTCTTTCTTTGCATGATCAATGGAAAGACCTGCCCCTCCCACGGAAAACGTATGAGCACAAACAATCCAGGCGGCTAACGCCCCTGGGAAAAGCTCACTGCCGCCCACCATATTAATTCCAGCAACCCGCCCTTGCCGCGTAGCGATCCCCGCTAACCACATCGGCATGGGACTTTTCGTAATCAAATTGATGGTTTCCACACAATCGCCAGCCGCATAAATCCCAGGAATAGAGGTTTCCATCCTAAAGTTTGTTTTTATTCCCCCTGTTTGTTCACCAATTTCAAGACCAATTGTCTTAGCAAGCTCTGTATTCGGCGAGACTCCAGTAGCCATAACTACGAGATCTGCAGGAAATTCTTCCTCGCCTGCAATAACACTTTCTACCTTGATTTGGCCAGTAATTTCTGTAACACCCTGACTCAATCGGACAACTACTCCTTCCGTCTCTAAAAGGGCTTGAGCCGTTTTCGACATGTCAGACTCTAGGCGCCCGGGCATTAGAGTTGGTAAAAGCTCAATCATCGTGGTGTTTATTCCTGCACAAGCTAATTCAGAGGCCACTTCGATCCCAATAGCACTGCCTCCAACAACCACGGCAGTATTTGCCGTCTTTGCATACTTAAGAATTTCTTGAGCATCCTGCGGTGTTTTTAACACACAGACGCCTGCTTTATCCCAGCCTTTAATGAACCGCTTGGGAATAAGTGGTTCTGATCCTGTCGCAATCAGTAACGCATCATACTCAAAAATAAGCTCTTTACCCTCTTTATTAACAGTAGTCACGTTCTTTTCTTGCGGATTAATACTTATTACGCGTGTATTATTCATTAATGTGATCTTCGGATACCGAGCTCTCTCAATTATATCTTCGATTCTCAACTGCCCCCCTATCGTATAAGGGAGGGCACATGGGTGATAAATATCCTGCTCCTCTGCATTCAAAATAGTGATGCGAGCTGTTCTGTCCGTGCGAGAGGCAAATCCAGCAGCAGTCATCCCAGCAGGCCCATGCCCGATAATAATAATCTTGCGCGCCATTTTCAGCGGCTCCACATATTAACCAATAGTTTTTAATAGAATTTAATGGAGAGAATGAGTTACTCTTAAGGGTTTTTACTATAATATAACTGGAATGTTCGCGTAATTCAAAAAGCAGGGAAGAACAAAATTAGTGTACTATATCTTAGAATTAATTATATACAAAATATACTTTATAAAAAGTATTTATTTTTGAAAATGTAAATAAAAATAATTTTTATAGGCTAAAATATAGTTTATATCGAGTACAAATTATCACAACAAGTCAGGGTTTGAATTAAAGTAATTATGCAGAGAATTACCAAATATAACTAAGATGAAAATCGAAGAAACGATTCATAGGAGTTTGGTAGATTAATGAGTACAAATACAGATGTAATCAATACAAATCTAATATCAATATTACAAGAGGTTCAAGAAAAATATAGGTATCTTCCAGAGGAACACATTAAGAAGATCGCCCAGCGTTTTAATCTGCCTCTATCAGAGGTGTATGGAGTTATTACATTTTATAAATCATTCAGCTTAACACCACGAGGTCGCCATATAGTGACGGTCTGTCTAGGCACGGCTTGCCATATAAGGGGGAGTCCCAGAGTTTTGCGAAAGATTTGCGAAGTACTTAATATAGAACCTGGTGAAACTACTGACGACAAAGAGTTTTCTTTGGAAACTGTAAATTGTCTGGGATGCTGTGCTCTAGGTCCTATGGTTGTGATAGATGATCAATATCATGGATTAATGAATTCTACTAAGATTCCCGCACTTCTTAAAAACTACAATTTGAAGCCCAAAGACGAAGAAAACGAGTGAGTTTACTATTCTTATATTTTAAAATACAATTCCCAAAAGAAATCACGCAACATACTGAGATAATTAGGAGCGTTTTAAATGACGAAAAGAATATTATCTCTGCAAGAGCTAGAAAAATTCCAAAAATCACTATTGCAGAAGAACTCTATACCTCAGTTAAGAGTATGTCTTGGATCAGGATGCCGTGCTAGTGGGGGAGAACGCGTTGTAACTGCTTTTAGGGAAGAAATAGAAAACCAGGGCCTAAGTTCAAAGATAGAGATTAAGGAAACTGGATGTCACGGATTCTGTGAAAAAGGACCCTTGGTTATTGCACCTCCCGATATTTTCTATCAAACAGTGAAACCAGAGGATGTTGAGGAGATCGTTTGTGAGACTCTAATTAATGGTNNAGAGAATTGTGCAGGAGGATGAAGTACCCTTCTATAAAAAGCAGATGAGGCATGTCCTTGCTTACAACGGAAGAATTGATCCAAATAACATTGAAGATTATATAGCCGTAGATGGCTACAGTGCTTTAGCCAAGGCTCTTCACGGTCTAACACCTGAGAAAGTGATAGATGAGGTAAAAAAAGCTGGTTTACGGGGGCGAGGTGGTGCAGGTTTTCCCACCGGAGTAAAGTGGGAATTTTGTAGAAGAGCGAAGGGTAATATTAAGTATGTAGTGTGTAATGCCGATGAGGGAGATCCAGGAGCTTACATGGATAGAAGTGTCTTAGAGGGGAACCCCCATAGTGTGATAGAGGGCATGATCATCGGGGCTTATGCAACGGGAGCAAACGAGGGGATTATTTATGTACGTCATGAGTACCCATTAGCGGTTAAACATCTTACTGTAGCAATTGAACAAGCTAGAGAATCCGGATTTTTAGGAGAAAATATACTTAATTCTGGTCATAATTTTGATATAAAACTATCATTGGGGGCAGGAGCCTTCGTCAGCGGCGAGGAAACAGCCCTTATAGCATCAATCGAAGGAAAAAAAGGTGTTCCAAGACAAAGACCGCCTTACCCCGCAGTTAAGGGAGTTTGGGGTAACCCGACTCTCATTAACAATGTTGAGACGTGGGCAAATGTTCCCTCAATAATATCCAAGGGAGCTGAGTGGTACTCAAACATAGGAACCGAAAATAATACCGGAACAAAGATTTTTTCATTAGTGGGCAAGATAAAAAACACTGGGCTTGTTGAGGTCCCGATGGGGATATCTCTTGGTGAAATCGTTTACGATATAGGTGGAGGGCCCCCGAACGGGAAGAAGTTTAAGGGAGTCCAAACAGGGGGACCTTCAGGTGGTTGCGTACCTATCGAATTACTCAATGTACCAGTAGATTATGAGACACTCGAAGAAGCAGGCTCCATCATGGGCTCTGGCGGGATGATAGTTCTTGATGAAGATACATGCGTAGTTGACTTTGCCCATTACTTCCTCAAATTTCTTCAAGATGAGTCATGCGGTAGATGTCTTTCCTGCCGCAAAGGCATCCAGAAGATGATAGAGATTCTAACTGATATTTGTGAGGGGAGAGGAAAAATGGAAGATTTAGATCTTCTTGAAGAATTAGCCGGCGTAGTAAAGGACACTTCACTTTGCGCTCTCGGTCAAACTGCTCCCAATCCTCTTTTGAGTACTATACAATATTTCCGAGATGAGTACGAAGCTCATATAATAGATAAGAGATGCCCCGCTGGTGTCTGCCAAGCTCTGTTCAGTGCACCATGTCAAAATGCTTGCCCCGTCGAACTTGACATCCCTGGATATATTGCTTTTATCAAGGAGGGGCGGTTTGAGGAAGCTTACCGTCTTATTAAGCAACGGCTGCCCTTCCCATCAATATGTGGAAGAGTATGTAACCATCCCTGCGAGGCCAGGTGTGCTCGTAGTCAACTTGATGATCCTTTAGCAATTATGCAGCTTAAGAGATTTGTTACCGATTACGCACTCACACATGGAATTGAATACGTTCCGAAAGTCAAAACCGCTAAAAAAGAGAAAGTGGCAATCATAGGGGCAGGTCCAGCAGGGTTAGCAGCCGCTTATGACCTCACCAAAGAAGGATACAGCGTCACAGTTTTTGAGGCACTTCCTGTAGCAGGGGGACTGCTTACCGTAGGGGTCCCGGAATATCGCCTTCCTAAGGAGATTGTCGAAAATGAGATTAACGATATTAAAAAACTTGGAGTCAATATTAAGTTAAACACCCGTATCAAGGATGCTGCAGAACTTCTAAAGCACGGATACCAGGCAGTCTTTATTGGAACAGGTGCACAGAAAGGAGCAAAAATGGGCATCCCAGGTGAAGATTTGAATGGAGTCTATGATGCAATAGAGTTTCTGAAAGAAGTTAACTTGGGAAATGAAATAAGAGTACAAAAAAAAGTTATCGTCATCGGAGGCGGCAACAGCGCAATCGATTCTGCTAGAGTAGCCCTCAGAAAGGGAGCTGAGGAGGTACATATACTCTATCGGCGGGAAAAGAAAGATATGCCCGCTATACCTGATGAAATAGCAGGTGCAGAGGAAGAAGAGGGGATTTCCTTTGATTTTCTAACAGTTCCCACAAAAATTCTGAGTGAGAACGGGAGAGTCATAGGAGTCGAATGTATACGGATGCAATTGAAGGAGTTTGACAAAAGTGGAAGAAAGGTACCCTATCCTATCGAAGGATCCGAGTATACAATACCAGCTGATATGGTTATAGTAGCCATAGGGCAAAGAGCAGATCCGCCTATTGGTGAACATAATGCAGTGGAGTGTAAAAGAGGTTGGATAGTTGCCGATCCACGTACCTTTTGCACCACTTTGGATGGTGTTTTCGCTGGCGGGGAAGCTGTAACCGGCAGTGGTACAGTAATTGGAGCAATTGCAGCTGGACAAAAGGCGGCATTTTCGATTAAAAGGTATCTTGAAGGAAAAGAGCTTAAACCTCGAATAGAGCGCGAAGATGAGGAAGTTTTCGAACTTCCCACAGTGGAAGAAGAGATAGAAATCGAACCAAAATCCAGAGTTCTCATCAAACATCTTCACTCGAAGGATAGGATCACCTCTTTTGAGGAGATTATTGCGTGTTACAGTCCAGAGGAGGCTAATATGGAGGCAAAAAGATGCCTAAGATGTGACGTCAAAGAAGCATTATTGTAAAGAGATAAAGAGTGGAGGTATAGTTACGAGGGTTATGAAGCCAAATCATGGGAAAAAAATCGTGCATGAGGCATTCATCCTATTTTAAAGCAATAATCTTGACTGCTAAATAGAATGTGTGGGAAAAATAATGATTACAATTAAAATAAACGGCTTAGATGTTCGAACTGAGGAAATGTGGACCGTACTGGAAGCAGCTAGGTTCATGGGCATAGAGATACCCACCTTATGCTACCATGATGGACTTTCACCATGGGGAGGCTGCCGCCTCTGCATCGTGGAGATAGGTGAAGGAAACAACACACGCCTTGTGAGCTCTTGCACCTTTCCTGTGAGTGAAGGACTAGTAGTTAGAACCCACTCTCAGAGGGTGATAAATGCTAGAAAAGTTTTAGTTGAGCTCCTCCTAGCAAGTTGTCCAAGTTCTAGAACTATTCAGGATCTTGCAACGAAGCTTGGCGTTCAGAGGGTAAGATTCAAAGTAGACAATGAGGATTGCGTATACTGTGGGTTATGCGTTAGGATGTGCGCTGAGCAGATGGACGCTAAAGCTATAGATTTTGCAAATCGAGGGGGTTCTATAAAGATAACCACACCATACGACCGTCAGTCGGATGTGTGTCGTCATTGTGGAGCTTGCATGTATATATGTCCAGCATGCCAACTCCGTTGCCAGGGCCCCGAGCCTCCCGGAGTCGTCTGTGGAAGTTGTCTCAGCCCTGAACCAACTTGTCTGGAATTCTATCCAGACCATATGTGTTTTATGGGAACTACAGGAAATTGTGGAACGTGTATTCGAGAGAAACCGAAAGAAACGGAACTATCTAAAGAAGTTTGAAAAAACCCAAGAAATTGGTAAATAAAACCTATTAAGGAGCTGAATAAATGTGTCTCTGTCAAGAATAAATGCGTCTGCAGCAACGCTAACCAAAAACAGAACCGAGGATTCCATAAGCCGCATCAGTGGCATGTGTGTCACTTGCGTAGATGGCTGCATTGGAATGTGTGAAGTAGGTAAATCCGCCTATCGAGGGCATGAAACTATATACCCCCAACCATTTGGGATCATCACAACCGGCTCGGAGAAGAACTACCCAGTAGATTTGTCCCACTTCACAATTTTAGGAACAATTGTGGGAGCTAAGGGTATAGAACCAGATTCAGATAAAGCGCTTTTCCCGAATGTAAACTTGGAACGGGTGATCGGACAAAATGGTGGCATTAAAATAAAGCTACCCATCCTAATAGGGGGCCTTGGATCCACCGCTATTGCTAAAAACAACTGGGAAGGTCTAGCCATAGGGGCAGCCATAACAGGTATCCCACTCACCATAGGAGAAAATGTCTGCGGGATGGACTCTGACGCAGAAATAGTTGATGGAAGGGTAATCTATTCGCCTGAACTCGAACGCAGGGTAAACTTATATAAAAGTTGGCAACAAGACGGCTACGGTACGATTATCGTCCAAGCTAATGTTGAGGATACTCTGTTGGGAGCACAAGAATATGCTATCACCGAGTTAGGCGTCGATTATGTTGAGCTTAAGTGGGGTCAAGGAGCAAAGGACATCGGTGGCGAGGTTAAGATCGATATCTTGAACAAGGCGCGACTCCTTAAAGAAAGGGGTTATATAGTGATGCCTGATCCGACTTCCCCAGCAATAGTTGATGCGTTTGAACATGGAAAGTTCAAGGAGTTTGAGAGGCATTCTAGAGTAGGAATGGTAACAGAGGAAGCGTTTATAGAACGAGTCAAAGAACTTCGTAAGGCTGGAGCCAAGTACGTCTCCCTTAAGACTGGAGCCTATAGACCTGCTGATTTAGCGAGAGCCCTGAAATTCTCTTCGAAGGCGAAAGTAGACCTCTTAACTGTAGATGCTGCGGGAGGCGGAACAGGAATGAGCCCTTGGAGAATGATGAATGAATGGGGTATCCCAGGAGTTTACCTATGGTCTTTACTTTACAATTTTGCAAATATACTTGTAGAGAAAGGAGAGTATATTCCAAATCTCTCAATTGCAGGGGGAATAATCTTTGAAGATNNTGCTCCCTACTTCAATGTTGTAACTATGGCAAGGGCTCCTCTAGCGGCTGCTATGGTAGGAAAGACCATCGGAAAACTGATGGCAGAAAAACAGATGCCAGTTTACATTGAACGATTCGGCAACACCCCTGAGGACGTATTTATCACTGCCACAGAACTGAAAGAACAATTCGGCAATGATTTCGAACTGATACCTACAGGTGCATTAGGACTATACACCTACATGCAAAGAATCGCCCAGGGACTACGTCAGATGATGGCTGGATCCCGTAAATTCACTCTAGATTACATTACTCGGAATGATATCGCTGCCTTAACCGAGGAAGCAGCTAAAATTAGCGGTATTAGTTATGTGACTGATGTCGACATGGAAGAAACCAATAAAATATTAAATAGCTAATATAATATAAGATTCTCTTCGAGGTGTGAATATGGGTGACGATAAAAAGACAAGGATCCTTTTAGCTGTCGAAAAGGCTTCAGGTTCAACCCCGATGGGATACATATGCGCCTATTGTAGCGCCCCTGCTACCCCTTGTGACATTGATCATCCTTGCGAACTACTGAACGAACTTGAAATAGAAGGCTATATTAAACGAAGCACTCCTAATTCTTGGTCGCCTAGTATAAATCCACAATACGAGATCAGTTCAAAAGGTCGTCAAAAGCTAGAAGCAATGTTGTTACGTTAAAATGGTTATAGTAAATTGGGTTTGAAATGTTGGGCTGCCTGTACAGTTAGGTAGAGCAGGGAAGGTTCTCACTGTACGGTTCAGTCCTCTCTCTTTTGCAAAAATACAATAAATTGTACATCCTATTAATTTACTTTATGAAATACAGGCCATTTTTTCTTTGCACACTATATTCTCCTCACTAGTAGCTAGTCCAGCCCAAAGATTGTATTCTGTCGAGTTATGCTCCATTCAACGCATACCTGAAATCGTGCTAGAGATTTTTATGTTGGAATTAATGGAAGTTGGAATTTACCATTATTTTCCTCTTTAGATCCTTTTTAAGAATGTTTACAGATATCCATTGATTCTCGACTATTATACGAAAATTATTTGGAATATTGTAGTTGCTCAGTACTCCAAAATCGAGCTAGCTGCCTTTGTGGTCGGCTGTAGTGTTCATAGGTTCTTCGATGCGAGAAAAATTGTCCTTTTAAACACAATGATATAAGTTAGGGAAGTCTTCAACTTCCTCGAAGGAATCATAGACTATATGAATGTAATCGGGAGAGATCCATAGAAACAGAAGCCACCGTAGAATGCTGATATGTCTTAATACTATTTGAATGCAACAAAACAGATTTACTAAAGCAAGAAAATCAACTATAAGTGAACAAAGGATTAGGTATGTCGGATAAAATTAAAAGACGTGAAGTATCATGTCAAATGACACAAATCCATTAACAAATATGCTAAAAATGGTTGATGAGGCCGCTGAACTCTTGAATCTGGATCCGAATATCCATCATATGCTTCGAAAGCCGCAAAGGAGTCTCTACGTCTCTGTCGGAATAGGTACCAAGGCATTGGCGCCTCCGTAATAGAAATGGACAATGGCAGTTATGAAGTGTTTGATGGTTGGCGGATCCAATGGAATTATGCGCGTGGTCCTTGTAAGGGGGGATTTCGTTATCATCCCGCCGTGACGTATGACGAAGTGGCCGCCCTTGCCGGTTTAATGACTTGGAAGTGCGCCGTAGCCAACCTTCCATACGGGGGCGCCAAAGGGGGCATCACTTGCGATCCTAAAAAGATGTCACAGCGGGAGTTAGAACGGCTAACCCGTCGCTACATTTACATGATCCTACCCATCATTGGCCCTGGTCGAGATGTTCTAGCACCAGATGTGAACACTAACGAACAAACCATGGCATGGGTTGTAGATACCTATTCGATGCTCTTAGGGTACTCCGAAGGGGGGATAACTACTGGCAAACCGATTGAGCTTGGTGGAAGCGCCACCCGCCTTTCTGCCACTGGCAAAGGCGTGGCGTATGTTACCCAGAAAGCTATTGAGCAGAAACAACTTATCAAACCAACCATCGCCATCCAAGGCTTTGGGAATGTTGGGAGCTTTACCGCCAAGTTCCTCCATGAAGCGGGCAACCGGATCACCGCTGTTTCAAGCCTCAATGGTGGGATCATCAATCCTGATGGCATTAATATTTCAAAACTGTTTGAACACACCCGTGAAAGCAAGCCTTGGTCCGAATTTAGAAATGGAGAATACATTTCTAATCTGGACGATGCAAATCGCGCAATTCTTGAAGCCGAAGTTGATGTACTGATCCCGGCTGCTCTTGAAAACCAAATCACCGCCGAGAACGCTAGCCGCATCGCCGCACCAATCATTGTTGAAGCCGCCAACGGACCCACCACGACGGCTGCTAATGAAATCTTGAACCAAAATGGCATCTTCGTTATCCCCGACATTCTAGCCAATGCCGGAGGTGTCATCGTTTCCTATTTTGAGTGGGCGATTGGGGCTCAGACCTTTCTCTGGACCAAAGAAGCCGTGGATAAAGGACTCCAAAACGCCATCCTCCGCGCCTATCACGATGTCTGTGAGCTCGTCAACACCCATGAGATTCCTATGCGAATGGGCGCTTACATGTTAGCAATCCACCGCACTGCTGAAGCTCTCCGGCTTCGTGGATTCTTCCCATAAGAGATTTTCCGAAAATTAAAAAGCTTATTTAAATGCTGAAATGCACAAACACTGTTAAGGGCTATTTTTGCGCATGTTGAGTATTCCACAAAGCTACATTTTCCTAGAGATAAACGGTTCCTAGCACCCAAGCTTTGATCGCTGGGGAAATGCGATTTTTGGGGTCTCAAGGTCTAAGAGAAGGGTTTAATGCCCAATGCGGCTTGAAGAAAGGAAGAATGTACTTTAGAAGAGGATTGACTAAGAAGAAAGATGGGTTAAGAAAAAAGCTAAAGAAGTCTCAATTCACCCCTCAAATATGATATCCTATGTAAATGGTGGTTCCCAAGGTTAGAAGAATTTGGGATGAATAAAATGGCAGAAGAATTGAATCCCTTTAAAATTGCTCAGCAACAGCTAAAAATGGCTTGTGATAAGCTCAGCTACGGGTCAGAAATTTATGAGGCTTTGTGCGAACCACAGAGGTTTCTGACAGTTCGATTGACCATTCAAATGGACAATGGAATAAAGAAAACGTTCACAGCATTCCGATCCCAATTCAATAGTGCGCGAGGCCCCTGCAAAGGAGGGATCCGCTATCACCCTGAAGAAACCGCAGATACGGTCAAAGCCCTCTCTGCGTGGATGACTTGGAAGACAGCCTGTGTGGGTATCCCCTTGGGTGGGGGCAAAGGTGGAATCATTTGCGATCCAAAGGCCATGTCGCAAGGAGAGCTCGAGCGGTTGTCGCGGGCGTATATCCGAGCGATTGCCGAATATATTGGACCAAAAGTCGATGTTCCCGCGCCTGACGTGTACACGAATCCTCAAATTATGGCTTGGATGATGGATGAATACGAGACAGTTGTTCGCCATAAAGAACCAGGAATTATTACAGGAAAACCCCTTATAATTGGCGGATCTGCAGGTAGGGGCGATGCGACTGCGCGAGGTACCGTCTACAGTATTAGAGAAGCAGCTAAACGTCTAGGAATAGAGATCAAGGATGCTACAGTAGCCATCCAGGGATATGGAAACGTGGGTTCATTTTGTGCGACATTAATGAAAGACCTCTATGGAGCAAAAATTGTTGCGGTTTCCGACTCAAGAGGTGGCATATACGCCGCAGACGGGTTGGATCCCTATGAAGCCATCGATTTCAAAACAAAAATGCGAACCGTGGTGGGATTGCCAGGAACAGAAAAAATCTCGAATACAGAGCTTTTAGAGCTTGATGTCGATATTCTGATTCCAGCAGCGCTAGAGAACGTTATTACTGGAGATAATGCTAGCAACGTCAAAGGGAAAATCATTGGGGAAGCTGCAAATGGCCCCACCACTCCAGAAGCGGACGATATCCTGTTTAGGAATAAGCGGTTTGTGATTCCAGATTTCTTGTGTAACGCTGGTGGTGTAACAGTTTCGTATTTTGAGCAAGTCCAAAATGCGTACATGTTCTACTGGTCACTTGAAGAAGTTTACGAGCGTTTAGACAAAATCATGACAAAGGCGTTCCATGCTGTTGTTGACATAGCGGAAAAGTATAATGTCAACAATCGAATCGCTGCTTACATTGTCGCGGTGGAACGTGTGGTTGAAGCCATGAAAATCAGGGGTTGGCTCTGAAGCCTAAATACCTGATGTTATGGAACCATATAGAGAGGAGGAGATATATATCCACCCAAGAGAAGCGGTAGGTAAGAATATAATGCCCTTTTAAGAATCTCAATCGGGCGATTCTAATTTAACAATAATTCCCGTTATTTCGGTTGCTAGTCTGTTAAAAGCGGCTGCAACATTTTTTTTTGTCTTAGCAGAAGTTAAATAGATTGGAAATTCGTTCTTTTGAGAATAAGTTTTTATTTCTGATTCGGTGAGCTCCCAGTGATCGTAATCAACTTTATTCGCAGCGAGGATAATAGGAACGTCCCACTCAATATTCGCCCTCAACTCCTCTAACCAGCCCTCTAAATGGTCAAAGGTGCTTCTTCGTGTAATATCAAAAACTAAAAGAGCCCCAAAAGACCCTTGATAAAAGATTGGGCGAACTCGACCAAAGAGTTCATCCCCAGCGAGATCCCAAATGAGCAATCTGGTTCGCCACTCTTCTACATGGAGATCTCTCACGAAGAAATTCGAACCGATAGTTTTGATATACTCATATTGGAAGCTATTATCGGAGTACCTCATGGAGAGACTTGTCTTCCCGACTGCAGAGTCGCCAATCACTACTATTTTGAAAATTCGCAATTGTTCCATGGGTATTAGCCTCAAAGAGGGTCGATTTATGTAGTTCTGTTCAAGTCTTTAGTGTAAACCCCCGGATTCACCAAGACTTGTTACTGTGCGGCAAACCCAACTTTACCTAGGAACCCTTTGGTTGTCCATGTGATCAATGATATTATAATGATTTTCTGAATACCTACTGAAACGCCGATTTGACTCACATTATCTGCGATGAAGCTTTCAACATCGAAGGACAGTAAAATAAAGGATAAAATATGTCTCTTTATCGGGTATCCACTATTTTTTTCTTTCAATATATTAATCAAATAATTGAGCTACCAGATCCATCTCTTTTAATTTCGATATATCGAGATCAATGGTTAAAACCTCTTCATTGGTTTCGGATTTTACTTTCAACAAAACACCGTGCGGAGCTGCGATTAGAGAACGGCCTGCAACCTTTAAACCTGAAGCTGTTTGTCCCACACTACCCGTTTTTATAACATACAAATTGTTGTCGAAGGCTCGAGCGACGAAGATACAGTCCCGATTCTTCTGTGTCAAATCATTTTCTCGTATAGGAGAGGTAAGAGGAACAACCATCAGCTTTGCCCCTTGATCTCGCAAGGCTGCAGTCGTCTTTGGAAATAAGATGTCTGCGCAAATAACCACTCCCACTTTCACTCCATCCACTTCGAACACCTGCAATCTCTCTCCTCCAGATAATCCCCATGTACGTTCTTGCGTGGTAATATGGATTTTGTCTTGAAAAGCAATGTGGACGCCTTTATCAAAAACAGGACATGAGTTGAAGTATAAGCCATCATGCCGCTTACGAATGAGCGAACCTCCAACTATACACAACCTGTTGACGCGTGACACCTCTTGTAACATGATTATAGTTGTTTCATATGTTTCCTCATATATTGTTAATCGATCCATAATTGAGAAAGGAGGAATTGCAAAGTACTCGGGTAGACAGACAAGCCGAGATCCTACAGTTGCAGATATTTCAATTAAGCGTCGCGCGTTTTCCAAGTTTATTTCAAGGTCATTACCAATCTCCATTTGGATTACTGATACTTTCATCGCAGAACCCCTTTCTTCCAAGAATTCCTGATTTGAGACTTTTTGTTTTCCCATCAAGTTAATCTCATCTTTCGCATGTGATAAAATTTGATTATTGTAATTGAGTTAGATTAACAGATTATTTTTGCAAAGGATCCCAGGTCGTGGAATGTGCCATAGGGGGAACCCTTATACTTACAAGGGTCCATCTGCAACATGTTATTGAGTAGGTTTAATATTGAACTCTCACGGAACAAGAATCGCAGCATCCCAAATAGTCTTTCATTAGATAAGGATTGGATGCGGGGTCGATGGTGTGTCACCAGTTGTCTTTACTTTTCGTGGGGACGATCTCGTAATATATGACGATACGGTCTTCAATCTGCTACTCCCAGAGTGGAAAGATCAAGCTATATTAGACGCGCGGCTACACGCCGTTCGACTTCCTCCAAGACTCTTTCCGGAGATCCGAGATTTCCTCGAAAAGCAAGGTAGAGCGGTCGAGACACAATTTAGTACTGACTTTTCTCTGTCAGGTAGAATTCAATTGAATTTTGAACCAAGATCATATCAGCAAGAAGCCTTGCAAAAGTGGTTTTTGACAGGAAATCGAGGTGTCGTAGTCGCGCCGACAGCGTCCGGGAAGTCCTTTATAGGAGCTATGGCGATTAATTTGACGCAGGTGAAAACTCTTATTTTGGTACCAACGCTCAATCTTTTAGAACAGTGGGAGCAATTTCTCNNCATGATCGAGCAATTGTCGGAATTCATAGGGCAATTTGGTGGCGGGAGGAAAGAGATCCGAGACATCACTATTATAACTTACGACTCGGCTCATCTCTATGTCCGCAGGCTACGTGACCACTTTGGGCTGTTGATTGCAGATGAATGCCATCATTTGGTTGCAGCGTCTTACCGATTGATTGCCGATGGAAGTATTGCACCTTTTCGGCTCGGTTTGACGGCAACTCCCGAACGAGCGGACGAATTACACCATGATTTATCTTTTCTGATCGGATCTGAAATTGTTCGAATCACACCTCAAGAATTGGAGAAGAAAGGGTACATTGCTCCATTTAAAGTCGAACGAGTACCAGTCTTTCTCGATCCTGAGGAGAAGAGACAGTATGAGAAGGCCCGAAACATCTATCAAAAATATCTCAAAACGCGTAACATTCGTTTTCGATCTATAAAAGACTTTGAGCAGAAGCTTGTCTTCTGGAGTGGAAAAGATCCAAACGCCCGTGAAGCCCTTCTAGCTCATCATGAGGCGCGAAAGATCGCGTTCAATGCCCGAAGANNCTCAACATAAAGCCACGCAAATCCTGATTTTTTCAGAATTCACCCGTATCGCCGAAGAGATTGGGCGAGAATTCTTAATGCCAGTGATTACCCACCGGACGAAACTTGTGGAACGAAAGGAGATCCTCAAAAAATTTGCAAACGGGGAAATTTCCAAACTCTGTACCGGACGAGTGCTTGATGAAGGGCTAGATGTTGCTGGAGCATCAGTTGGTATTGTAGTGTCAGGAAGTGCCCAAGCCCGCCAAGCCATCCAACGCCTAGGGCGGCTGTTACGCCCAAAAGAAGGCAAAGAAGCGATCCTCTACGAAATAATATCGGAAAGCACATTGGAAGAAACCGTAAGCCAAAGAAGAGGGATATGATAGGATGGGAGTTGGGAAAACTAATATTGAATATCGATCTAAGTGGGAGAGAAATAGCCTTCTGCTAATTCCCCGCTTTCTTTCGGAGGAGGATTCAGATGCTATTGAGAGCTTTTTAGCATACTTAGAAGATCTAATTGGGAAACCTAAGGCGCAATACAATACTGAAATTATTTTGAACTTGTTTCCCTCAGTAAGATTAGGAAGAGGGGTGGAACATGTTCTCTTGAGGGATTACTACTCCTTTCTATCACTCCCATTAACCCAGGTGTTGCCAAAAGAGGATTCAGAGCGGCTTTTAGCAAAAGGGATTGAGGAACCCTACAAGCTTAGGTTATTTGTGACCGAAAAGGTCAATAAGGATCTAGATGGATTTGCTCTGGAGGAGGAGCGGGAAAAATTCTTAAAAGAAACGGCTAAAGGACTAGGAGTGAATATAGATTCAATTGAGAAAGCATTATGGTTAGATACCGAAGAACAGAAAATTCTAACACGTGTGAATGAAATTCCCCATCCTCCAAAAAACTTACTACCTATCCTTAATTTTCACATCTTTGAATCGATTTTACAATGTTCAACGTTGGTTATGTTGTTGGTTGAAGGGCAATTCAGTGGAACCGTTGCAAAAAACCTCTTTTGGCAGTGTAAAAAGAGTGGGATCCTTTGTGAGATTAGTAAGGAAGAAAATACACTTCAAATAGAAATAGCAGGACCAGAAGAAGTTGTAGGCAAGAAAGAGAAATATGGCCGCTTGATTGCGCCCGTCTTTTTTAAACTAGCAGAATATCTTCAAAAGAATTCGAAAAAATTTCGATTCGAAATTGAACTGTTCTTGTTCGGTCGAGAACGAGTTTTTCATGGAACAGAAGAGACCATGGAGAATATTTTGGTTCCAGA
>JABAOC010002784.1_pt1 | contig 16516 bp, 16 predicted proteins | sample 7062161 | NCBI WGS metagenome assembly JABAOC01 (sample SAMN14538625, study PRJNA623070) | marine sediment metagenome | biome: marine biome [ENVO:00000428]; feature: marine pelagic biome [ENVO:01000023]; material: deep marine sediment [ENVO:00002113] | place: India: Gulf of Khambhat ... | reverse complement strand
GGGTGTAAAGCCGCTCCCAAGAATAAGTGCAATCTAAAACTTGCCAAAAATCTCTGAAAATCACTCCAATCCTAGCCTCTACGGATTGAGTTTCCAATCAGCTATTCTTCACATTGTCATATGAGTCTCTGGTAAGTCCTCGTTAGCTTGTCTAACTGTATGTAATCAAGACGCACCTGAACATGACATAACGAGGACTGTGAGGACCCTGAGAATTGGCTTACATTAGCGCAGAAAATATTAGGGAAGACATTAAGCAGTTAAAGCATCTGGAACATCAAAGGAGAGGTTGAGGAAGTGAATTTCGAACTATCCCCAGAACAGCAGGCTATCAAAGATGCTGCCCGAGAATTTGCACAAGGCGAATTCCAACCTGAAATAGCGAGAGAATTCGACCAAAAACACGAGTTTCCCAAGAAAATCTACAAAAAGGCAGCCAAGCTGGGCTTTATCGGCTGCTATTTCGATGAGAAGTACGGAGGACAAGGCCTAAGTCTTCTTGAAAACGTATTGATCGAAGAAGAGTTCTGTAGAGCAGACTCAACACTCGGGTCGGCCATGTTTACCGGACTCTTCGGCAGCGACATGATTCTGGAATACGGCACAGAAGAACAAAAGACGGGTTTCTTGCCGAAAACAGTAAGGGGTGAATGGATGTCCTCAGGAGCCTTCACTGAANNGACATCACGACTCTTGACACTGTTGCTGTTCGGAATGGAGATGAATACGTAATAAACGGCGGAAAGACAATGATAACAAATGCAACGCTCGCTGACTATGCAGTGGTTCTCTGTCAAACAAATCCCGAAGAGAGACATAGAGGCCAAAGTCTATTCATAGTCAAGAAGGGAACACCAGGGTTTGACAGTAACGAGCTCCATGGAAAGATGGGAATCAGGGCATCGACGTTAGGCGAATACTCGTTTAACGACGTACATGTACCGGAGGAGGCACTTCTCGGCAGAGAAAACGAAGGCTTCTACCAATTCATGAAATTCATAGACATAGGTCGAATAAACGTAGCAGCACAATCCGTAGGTATGGCTCAAGGCGCCTTCGAACGTGCATTGAAATATGCCAAAGAAAGGAAGCAATTTGGGAAACGCCTCGCAGATTTCCAGATAATTCAACACAAGCTGGCTGATATGGCTAGAGACATAGAATCCGCAAGACTCATGGTGTACAGGGCAGCTTGGCATGTAGACCAGGGAAAAACCATTCCAAAATGGGCATGTATGGCGAAAACTATAGCAGCAACGAACGCTATAAGGGTAATAAGTGAAGCAATGCAGATATTTGGAGGATATGGCTACCTAGCCGACTATGATATTGAGCGCTACTACCGCGATATCCGAATTTCAGCAATCTATGAAGGAACAACGGAAATTCAGAAGAACGTGACTGCACGGATTCTTCTAAACGAATAACCGGCAATTAGTCTTTCATGTAGGCGGAAATGTATGGCTGTTTTCGAGACAACCTATCGCGTTACCTGGTCTGATGTCGATGCAGCGCAAGTAGTCCATCATTCGAATTATTTCCGATTTTTCGAGAGAGCAGAAGAGGCGTTCTATGAACACTTAGGCCTGGGCTTGAGCTTTTTCATGAAATATGGGATTTGGTTTCCCAGAATCGAAGTATTTTGTCGATACCATGCACCTGCGAGATTCGGTGACAAGCTGGGGATTTCTTTATCAATTGAAGAAATCAAGGAAAAGGTAGTCAAATACGGCTTTATCGTCAGGAAAGATGATGCCGACATTTTGGTCGCAGAGGGCCATGTAGTAGTTGTGGCCGCGGACAAAGAGATCGGGAAATCAATTAAGATCCCTTCAGAAATCATTGAGAAACTGAGAACCTTCAAAAACAGCTGAGTAATGAAGCTACAGTTTGATTACTGGAAAAGCAGAGATCATTTAGTCTCAGCAAAAGCATTGTTGACTGCGAACGCAAACCCGAAAATGAGAAAACGTGTACTCTGAATTCCGAAATTTTAAATTGGAGTTAGACGCTACCCATCCATTGAACTCTATAGAATTGGCGAGAAGAAATGAGTCTCGAGTTTAGACGGCTTTTGGCATTGGAAACTCGTGGTTGCACTTTGGACATTTTACATTATTACATTGAACGAGAGACGGGCAGCCTGAGCATGCAAAAGCTCTTCCATAACTGATATCGAAGGTGAAACCGCATTTTGGGCAATGAACCAATCTTTTACTCTTGGACAATTGTCTTTTCTCCTTTGGTAAATGCACATGAAAAGATTCCGCGCTATTTTAAAATTTTTCTCAAATCAAGTATCAAAAGCAAAGTAAGATGCTGGAAATATTTAAGAATAGAGTTGAGCAAATCTAACCAACTAAGTTCAGATGCGTGAGTGTGAGGTTAGGTAAGGGGATAATGTCTAAGGCTTCCAAAAAAGAACGAGCGAATCTGTATAGAGACCATCTAGTTCAGGTGTTTCTAAGCAAGTTTCTAAGTGGAGAAATCAAAAGGTTAGACCCTGTTTTCGACCCAGCATATGGCTATAAGTATCCCCTTATTGAGGCGATATTGGGGGACCACACAAAAGCTGAAGGCTTCTTGGCAAAATTAACCAACGCTGGGATCTTAAAGAAGGAAATATACGATAAAACCCTGTTTTGCCCCCATTGCAGCTCACCCAAAATCTCAATTCATTACATCTGTCCTCATTGCAGATCATTTAATGTTAGAAAAAGCGCTTTGATAGAACACTTACAATGCGGATACATTGCTACAGAAGAGCAATTTAAGAAAGAAGACAAGCTTACATGTCCTAGATGTGGTAAAGAACTGGTCAAACCTGATGTTGATTACAGGAAGGCGGGAGTGTGGTGCACATGCGTTGATTGCAAGAAAAGTTTTGATATTCCCATCCCATCACACTTCTGTAGAGACTGTCACAAAGACTTCACTTTCGAGGATGCCTTATATGAAGACATCCACTCGTATAGGCTAAGCGAGGAAGCAAGGCAAGAAGCCTCGCTTGGATGGATCTTAGTTGCACCTGTAAGAGAATTTCTGGAAAATCGTGATTTCGAAGTAGAAACACCTGGGTTTCTGAAAGGAAAGTCTGGTGCAAGCCACATGTTTGACATTACAGCCTTCAGGAAAGGTGCTACAGAGGCTGTGACGGTCATAGATCTAGCTTCATCTACAGAGGACGTTGTTTCAGAACAGCCAGTTATCGCTATGTTTGCCAAAATCTACGACGTAGCCCCCGACAACGCTTGTTTGATCGCAATTCCTAAAATCACTGATAACGGGAAGAAGATGGCAAAACTCTACAGCATTACTCTAGTTGAAGCAAAAACCCCGGAAGAAGCGATAGAAGCCTTGGAAAGCGTTTGCATCAACCAGGAAAACTAATACGTACACTTTCAGGAAATCGTACATCTCTAGCCACTTCCACGAAGCCTTTGTCATCTCGACAAGTAAATAGCGATATTCCCGCGTTCAGTTGTGACTTTCACGAAATACAAGTTGGCTGGCAAGGAGATGTCAGGGCGGATGTAGTTTGAAGTTTCTCCTGCATTAACGTAAATATCTGTTTCATATCTTGTGTGAGTTGTTGAGTTGACAATCCATATTGAAACTATGTGGCATGTAACGGCACCCTTGTTTGTGAAAGAGAAACTGGTCCCTTCAATCAAGACTCTGACAGCTAAGAAGTCTATATCGATGGTTGTCTGGTTTTCATCAGCATCGGCGTCGTGAAATTTGATGTTTAGAGAGCCGTCAGCTCTAATGTAACTTTGCCATTTGCCAGTTATGTTCACAGCATAGTAGTCCCATCCTGTCGTAGGAAGCTGTCCTATAGTAAAGTTAAAGCCACTATCGCTGTATTTTCCAGCTGTCCAATTATATGCCTCTAAATACCATCTTTCCCCTATATCGTTCGCTCTGTACTTTATCTGAATTTCTACACCTTTCACTTGGGCGAGGGGATATGTAGAAACATCTATCGGAAAGTCCCCGTTTACGTCAGCATTCCAGCCTTCATGACCAACAATTATCCAAACAGTCGTCAGTCTGACAAATCTGTTTCCGAAACTCCTTCCAGAAGCACCTGCCTCTAAAGCGTCTATTTCTTCCCAAGTCCATGGAGCACCGGAAAAGGGATTTGTATCATACTGGGTGTATAGATTTTTGTAAGATTCTGTCAAGGATAAGTCTTCAGACAGATAATCTGTTTCATACGTTCGGATTAGTGTTCTGATATATGGTTGGGGTCCCGCAATGTCAGCATGTTTCGCTCTTATGTATATTCTGACCCAGCTGATGTTTCCAGAATCTGCAATGTCTTCCATACTGTACGCTTCATTTCGCCAGCTTTGGGTTGTTGTTTGCACGTAAGTGTCTTCGTCATCAGGGGAGTCTTCGTTACAGCAGTCCCAATGTTCTACCCCTGTAGGCACTTCTGCGCCCCACTCTGCATATTCTCCAGCAGAGTCGGGATAGATCGTTGTCTCGTTTCCTTCTTGAAAAGTCTCAAATGAATTGTCAACGAGTGTTGTGTTTCGATGGGTGCCATTGATGCGGTTGCCTTCCCTCACTGAGTACTCGCTTTGCGCAGTAAACCATGTTGAGCTGTTGATCCTTACGATGTCCGTGACGTTGATGTTTTCTCGTGTTTTTTCCCAGTCAATGCGGTTCATTTGATAACTCCATAAGATAACGTTGGATGTTATCATCACCAAGATGACGAGACTTAGCACTATGACTATAACATTGCTCACGCCGCGTCTGCTACTTCGAAACTTATTAAGGGGCTCTGTAATAGTCCACAATTTTCGTTCCTCTGCTAGTCACCACACTTATGTGGTATAGGCTGTCTGCATTCCAGCTGAAGGTGACGTTCAGCCATCTGTGTTCTCCAACCTCCAACGTGAGAGGCGTAAAGGGTTGACTTGTGAAGTTTACATACGTCGATGACACTGTGATTGCTACTTTTCCTGTGTTACGGAGGTAAATTGAAATCCCCTCTGAGTTGAACCACACATCCTCTGAGATCACGCGTTCTCCCATAATCTGTCTCATGTTGTCAGTGATAACGTAGGTGGCTGAGGCTGCCAGGGACATGGCTGCAACTGCAACTACAGTGAGGAGGACGTTGCTAAGAACGGGCGTAACTCCACGCTTATTTTTTGAAAGCTGCCTCATTACAATCACCAATTGACAAGTTTCAAAGCGATGTATCCACTTGCCATCAGAATTATACTGTGTTTCAGCCCGGCGCTCACAGTTCCTTCACCCATTTTTCCAGCGACAAGTCCCCCAAAAAATGCTTGTATAAAACTCATGTGGAAGAAGATGCGCCATGCTGCCTCGGGGGTCAATGTAGAAAAGCCAATGACTGGTGAGCCACCCATCTCTACAAAGAACGTCTTGAATAGCAACACAACGGTGAAAACGAAGACGAAGAACGAAACGTAAATTATCGCAATGTACGGTCTTGTTTGGGCTCTTCGCTCTTTCTTCATCGTAAGCGTAGCTTGTGTGAAACTTCCCATAGGGGCAAAAATCTTTTCAATGCGCCCTCCTGAACGGTAGGCTTCAATGATCAAGGGCACAGTTCTTTGCACTAAGTCAGTGTTAGCTCGTTCACCAAACTCTTGAAATGCTTCTTCAAAAGACAAACCCCATGACAATTGATTCACCATTTTCTTCAACTCGAGAGTTAACGATCCATAGTTTCGTTTTGAAGCTTCTTCCATAGCTTGAGGCAAAGTCATTCCTGTTTGTTGAGCTTGAACTATGCTTCTGAACAAGTCAGGCAGATGCGCGTCTATTGATTTTTTCCAGCGGTATTCTACGTAGTCTAAAACTGCAGGAGGAAACACAATAACGAATGCTGCGAAGAACAAATAATCCTCAAAAAGGGACTTGTCCCTCATAGTCAAAACCGCTGTAACAATTATGATCACTCCTAAGCAGGTGGACACGGCCCACGCGATTTTCTTCTCACGTATTTCAACTCTTGGCACTTTCACCACCTAGGCGTAAGGACGTCTAAGACTATCATGAAAATAACCGATCCTACTGGAAGGCCAACATAAGTTAGAAGCATCAACAGTAAAGTAGGGTTTAGCAATCCAAGTCCAACGCCTCCCAGCATAGCCATAACCGCCAGCATAACAACGAAAATAAGAGGACCTGCTACCAGTAGCGTTACATAGAACTCAGAAAGCACTCCTAAAGTGTCTGAAAACTTGCGCAAAGAAATGCGTTTGGACTTCATATTCTGTCGCGATCTGTGGAGCAAATAAGACATCAAATCGCCGCCAGAGTGAATAGTAGCTATGAAACCCTCAAGCAACTCCTTGAATTTGTCAGAAGGTGTGCGTCTTGACGCGTTCTCTAAAGCAGTGATTATGTCAGCGCCAAAGAGTTCGATGTCTCGAACTATAATTCTAGACGCATCCACAACGGCCAATTTCTGAGGAATCCCAGAGAGAGAGCGAAACATTATATCCGGAGGCAGACCAGCCCCTGCCAAAATAGCCAAGTAGCCTGTCGCAAAAGCCATGCTGTCGTCCAGGCTCCGTTTTATCGCATCTGCTCGGTAACTCGGGTAGATGTAGAAGCAGATTATGGTTAAGGCGCCTGCCAGCAAGCCGCCACCTATGCCAAAAAGAAGAGAAGGAAAAACCGACGTTTGCAGAATGAAGTGGAATATTGGAGGACCAAGAAGCATTGTTAAGAAGGTGACGATTGAGCTAGTTAAGAGGGTGAGGCTGACATAAGGCTTAAGACTGATCTTTATGCCAGATTTGTGCAAACTTGCGTTCATGTCATTGAAAAGAGGCAAGAAACGGTTCATTCTCTCCCCCAAGAGACGGTATGCAAGGAGCTGAGGCTCCCACTTTTCTTGTTCTGTAAGCTTTGATGGTCTATAAAGGCGGCCTTTGAGCACAAGCATCTTTGAGCGAACTTCACCTACAATTTGTTGGTACATGTGCTTCAATGTCTTGAGGCGGAAAGAACCCATTAGCCACCTATCCTCGCTTTTCTGTAAATTCGGTCAGAATCAGCGTGGTACTCTCTGATGACATTTACAACCTCTGTGTACCTTCGTATATTTCTTCTAGCCATCCATTCTAGCACGGCCTTCCTCCTCTTCAGTTCTTCATGAACCTCTTCCTCACTTATTCCCATCTTTTCCATGTTTCTTTCCAAAATATGACTTCGTCCTGCGTACTCGAAGGAATCACTTCTAGGAATCCAGCGAAACACATTGTTCGTAAGCAGTTCTTTCGTTCCAGGATCAAAACCTGTAACTTCGGTTACCGTAGATGTTCGTCTTGCAGGCTTACCTTCAGCTTCGGTTCTGACTTGAATTGTTACAGCATCAATCATCGATAGCAAGGCCCGAGGTATGTTCATAGGCTCTGATTCCAGTCTATGTACAACTGAGTCTATTGACTCCGCATGGATTGTGCTCATACCTAGATGACCTGTCGCCATAGCTTGGAATAATGTGTATACCTCGGCGCCTCTTACTTCGCCTACGATTATGAAGTCAGGCCGTTGACGCACTGCTGCTTTCAGAAGGTCGAATAGTGTTATTGTACCTGGGCCTTTTCCACGCTCAAAACCGGTCCGTACGACTGAAGGAATCCAGTTTTCATGAGGCAGGTTAAGTTCAGCCGTGTCTTCCACACTTACAATCTTCAGTTCAGGTCTGATGAACATGGAGAGACAGTTAAGCATCGTGGTTTTGCCGGATGCAACTCCGCCAGCTACCAAGACAGATGCCCTGTTCTCAATAGCATACCAAAAATATGCTGCCATCTCAGAGGAAAGAGTGTTGAAGCTTATTAGATCTGAAATCGTTAGCGGATCAACACGGAAGCGGCGTATTGTAAAAGTGGAACCGCGTCTTGTAATTTCGTTTCCATAGGTTAGTTGGATGCGGCTACCGTCTGGAAGGGAGGCATCCAACATAGGGCGCGAAATGGATACGTTTTTACCTGAAAGGTATGCCAATCTCACGATGAAAGAGTTGAGCTCGTATTCATTTGAGAAAACTATATTCGTAGGTAGAGACTCGTATTCGCGGTGCCAAACATAAATAGGAATGTTAACGCCGTCTGCAGAGATATCCTCAACCATTCGGTCTTTCATTAGAGGGTCGATTTTTCCGTAGTAGATGAAGTCACGCACAATGTAATACATTAACTTGTCTACAGCTTCTTCAGCGATCTTTAGACGATGGTTCTTGATGGCTTCTTGAATCTTCTGCCTGAGGTATCCTTCAGCTTTTTTTCTTGTGTCGATTTCCTTTAGGTTGACATCGATTTCTTCCATCAAAATACGCTTTATTTCCTTCAGCATTTCAGCTTCTTCTTCAAGCAACGTTGGTTCGATTACTTCGTAGCGAACTTTTTGGGTTTCTGGGTCCTTAACTATCGCGGCGAACACGTATGGTTCCTGAATTGGGTAGACTTCTTGGAACATTGAAGGTTCCTTTCTCGTTATTCTTTGTTCAGTTTTCTCCATTTTGTGTTCACCTTTTAGCGTGTGTTCTGCATGAAGAGCTGCGTTTTTGTTTAATGTTGGATTAACAACCTTATATAGTGTAGCAAGTCTTAATAAACTCTATGAATTCACGATAACCCGCAATCCTCCAACAGCGCTCTAGCAAACACGCTTATCACATTTCAGGTCCATGAAAAGAACAACGCGAGACAACAAAAAATATACAACAAAAACAACAAAATATAGTATCGTGTTAGAAATGAAAGAGACGCAAAGAAGACTATTCCACGAACTCATAAAGAATTCCAAAAGGAGCGACAGACAACTAGCCAAGATGCTTGGAGTGTCTCAGCCAACCATTACCAGAACAAGAAAACGCCTTGAGAAAGAAATGATAAGCGAATATACGATCATACCTGTGTGGGAGAAGTTTGGATTCGAAATTATGGCATTCATATATGGAAAAACCCAAACTTCAATGAAGGAGGAACGAAAGAAGTTTGTTGCAAAGACAAGAGAATGGATGAATAAACATCCTAACGTCATCTTCTCCTCAAGTGGACACGGAATGGGGATGAACTCTGTGACTATATCTTTCCACAGAAACTACACATGCTTCTCAAGATTTCTCTCAGAGTACATGACGTTTTGGGGAGACTATTTGGCTAGCATAGAAACTTTCTTGGTAAGCGTTGAAGGAGGAACAATTCTCAAACCTTTCTCGTTCAGATATCTGACAGAAGCAGATAAGATTGACAAATGATAAAAGGCTTATTCGGTGCTCCACTAGTCTGAAAAGCATTAAATCAAATGGCTATTGCTAAATGTAAACGTTATATAGTCTAATATTTCAGTACTTGTTTCTGGAGAGAACTGTCATGACTTCAATATTTGCGCGCAGGATGCGGGAACTGGGCACAGAAACCGCTTTTGAGATGCTAGCAAAGGCTAAAGCTCTCGAAAAACAAGGCCGCGAAATAATCCATCTAGAAATTGGAGAGCCAGATTTTGACACGCCAAAGAACATTAGGAATGCAGCAGCGCAGGCGATGAACTCGGGCTATACGCATTATGTTCCTGCAGCTGGGATACCTGAGTTTAGAGAAGCCATTGCAGAATATATTTCCAGAACAAGGCAAATTGATGTGGCCCCTGAAGAAGTGGTCGTGACTCCTGGCGCCAAACCAATAATATTCTTTAGCATGTTAGCTTGTGTTGAAGTAGGTGACGAGGTGATGTATCCAAACCCTGGTTTTCCGATATACGAGTCTATAATAAAATTTCTAGGCGCTACTCCAGTGCCTATGCAGTTGAAAGAAGAAAATGATTTTGCGATAGACACTGAAGATACAGTGGAGAAAATCTCAGATGAAACCAAGATGATTATTCTGAACTTTCCAGAAAACCCTACGGGCGGCGTCTTGACAAAGGAAAACTTGGGGGCGATCGCTGACAAGGTTAACGGCAGAGACGACTTGATCATAATCTCAGATGAGGTTTACAGTCGCACAATCTATGAAGGGGAGCATAGAAGCATTGCCTCGCTTCCTGGTATGAAAGAGAGAACGGTGATAATAGATGGATTTTCGAAAACCTATGCTATGACAGGTTGGAGGCTGGGTTACGGGGTTATGCGAAAAGACTTGGCTGAAAAGATCACGCAACTCATGATTAACTCGAATTCTTGCACTTGCGCATTTTCCCAGATGGCCGGCATCGAGGCCTTACGAGGGCCTCAAGATGAAGCAGAAAAAATGGTAGAGGAATTTAAGCAGCGACGCGAGGTCATAGTTTCTGGCTTGAACAGAATTGAGGGCATGAGCTGTAAGAAGCCCGAAGGTACGTTTTACGTCTTTCCCAACGTGAAAGGCATAAATATGGATAGCCTAAAACTACCTGACTTTCTGCTCAACAAGGCTGGTGTAGCAGCGTTGTCAGGCACTGCCTTCGGCGAACATGGAAAAGGATATATGCGATTTTCCTTTGCTAACTCTATTCCTAACATAGAAAAAGCCTTAACACGTATAGAAGAAGCACTACAAAGCCTCTAGCTTCTCTTAAGCCCTGTCTCACAGGAAAAAAGCAATGAAAGATTAACGGACAGAGAACCATTTAAGAACTCTGTATTCTTACAATAAGACGGCTAGCCTAAGCCGTGCTTTGGAGAAGAGTCAATGTTCAACAAGATTCTCATTGCTAACAGAGGAGAAATTGCTCTACGAATAATAAGAGCATGCAAGGAACTGAGCGTTAAATCAGTGGCAGTCTTCTCCGAAGCTGACAAAGAGGCACTTCACACCAGATACGCCGACGAAGCATACGCAATCGGGCCATCACAGCCGAACCAGAGCTACCTAAACATTCCGAAAATAGTGGAAACGGCGAAAAGCTCTGGCAGCGAAGCAGTACATCCAGGCTACGGGTTCTTAGCTCAAATTCCAGAGTTCGCTCATCAATGCGAATCCAATGACATTATCTTCATTGGGCCTTCAAGCAAGACTCTACAGCTAATGGGTAATAAGATAACCGCAAGGAAAATCATGAAAGAAGCAGGAATCCCTGTTATTCTTGGAAGCATCACCCCGTTGGAAACAGAAGGAGAGGTAACAGCCTTAGCTGAACAGATTGGATACCCAGTGCTCATAAAAGCTGTCTACGGCGGTGGGGGCAAAGGATTACGCATCGCCAATAGCCCTGCAGAGGTTCATCAAGCGATGGAACTAGCCAAGTTGGAGGCTGAAGCCTCGTTTGGGAACTCACAAATTTATATGGAGAAGCTTCTGAAAAAGCCGCGTCACATCGAGTTTCAAGTGTTAGCAGACAAACATGGCAGCCTAATTCACTTAGGCGAACGAGAATGTTCGATTCAGAGGAGACATCAGAAACTAATCGAAGAAACACCGTCGCCGATGATGACTAAGGAGAAAAGAGCAGAGATGGGTGAGAAAGCAGTTGAAGCTGCAAAAGCTGTAGATTACGCTAGCGCAGGCACTGTGGAATTTTTAGTCGACAAAAACGGTGCCTTTTCCTTCTTAGAGATGAATACGCGATTACAAGTAGAACATATGATTACTGAGATGGTGACAGGCATAGACATCGTGAAAGAACAGATTCGCATCGCAGCAGGGGAAAAACTAAGCTACAAACAAAACGACATCGCAATCACAGGACATGCGTTGAACTGTAGAATTAACGCAGAAGATCCAAGCAGAAATTTCTCCCCTTCTCCAGGGAAAGTAGAAAACTTCCAATTGCCAGGGGGCCCAGGCATCAGAGTAGATACAGCGCTTTACGCTGGCAGTGAAATACCTCTATTCTATGATTCGTTAATCGCCAAAATAGCTGCTTGGGGCCGTAGCCGCGAAGAAGCAAGGCTACGTATGCAAAACGCGCTTCAAGAACTGGCTGTCAGAGGAGTAGAAACTACAGCTCCTTTTCTAAGAGGAATTTTAATGGATCAAGACTATCAGCAGGGCAGCATTCATACATGTTTCGTTGATGACCGCATCGCTAGCTTCAGGTTTCAAGGTGAGGACAAATCCGCGGACGTGGCCGCTCTGTCGGCGGTCTTGGCCAGCTATCTCCTCTGCAGGGAAAAAGGAGGGGCAGTTATCCCATCGAGGAGCAAAAGAGAGTTTTCATTATGGAAAGCTTCAGGACGAACAAGGTATTCTTCCACAGGTGACTTGCGATGGATTCGTTAGCTGAATACATTATTTCAGCGGAAGGAAGAAACCGAAAGGCTAGACTTCTGAGATTGACCCCAGAAAACCATGCACTAATTGAGTTGGATAACAAGACTATCGAAATTTCATTTCCTGAAAACCTTAGCTTTGACAAACTGGCGTCAGTAAGCGTAAACGGCAAGAAACACACCATAAAACTAACCAGAAACGATAGGCCTCAGACTTTTAGTGTCGACGTTGATGGAAAGCGTTTCACTTTACAGCTTAAGACCGAGCGGAAGAAGCCAAACAAAGAATCATCTCCCTTTGCTATCCCACCTGATGCGTTGTCAAAGAGAAGAAAACCAGATGTAAAAAGGAGCGGTGCCGTAACATCTTTGATGCCTGGAAAAGTAGTGTTACTAAAGGTTAAGGCTGGTGACAAAGTCAAGGTTGGGGACCCGCTCTGTGTCTTGGAAGCGATGAAGATGGAAAACGAAATAGTTGCACCGAAGGGTGGAACAATCATCCAAGTCAATGTGGAACAGGGTTCTGTTGTGGATAAAGGCGACGTTTTGTTCTTGTTGAAAAGTCATGACTAGAAAACAGTTGATGGTTTGTGTTCGCCAAACACTTCTCGCAGTACCCCACATATCTCGCCTATCGTGGCATATTCTTTGACAGCATCCAACACTAGGGGCATAAGATTTCGTGTTTCCTCTTCAGCTGCATTGCGTATTCCTTCAAGAGCTTTCCTGACTTCGTGGTTGTTCCTCTCCCTTTTCACACGGTTCAAACGCTCAACGACTTTCTTTTCAACTGCCGGGTCAACTCTCAAGATTTTGAGAGGTATCTCTTCTTCGGTTTTGAATAGGTTCACACCTACAATTGTGCGGCTCTTTTTCTCAACTTCCCTTTGATATCTGTAGGCGCTTTCTGTGATTTCGCGTTGCATGTAACCTTTTTCTATGGCGTTTACTGCGCCTCCTTGTCGGTCGATTTCTTCAATGTAGTGGGTAACCTCTTCTTCGATCTGATTTGTTAAGTCTTCTACGCAGTAGCTTCCTGCAAGGGGGTCAATAGTGTCTGCGACGCCGGTTTCATAAGCGACAATCTGCTGTGTGCGCAAAGCTATTGTAGCCGCTTTTTGACTCGGTAACGCGTAGGCTTCGTCGAAGCTGTTGGTGTGCAGGCTTTGGGTTCCTCCAAGCACTGCTGCGAGAGTTTGGAGGGCGACACGTACGATGTTGTTGTAGGGTTGTTGCGCAGTCAGCGTCACTCCGCTGGTTTGGGTGTGAAAGCGTAGTTGCCATGAAGAGGCTTTTTTGGCTTTGAATCTTTGTCGCATTATGCGAGCCCACAATCGTCGGGCCGCCCGAAATTTAGCGATTTCTTCAAGGAAGTAACTGTGGCAGGCGAAGAAGAAGGAGAGTCTTCTGGCAAACTTGTCTACATTTAGACCCCGGTTAATTGCTGCCTGCACGTAGGCTATGCCGTTAGCAAGCGTGAAAGCAACTTCCTGCACGGCAGTGGCGCCGGCTTCGCGAATGTGGTAGCCGCTTATGCTTATTGTGTTCCACCGAGGCATGTTCTTTGCACAGTATTCGAAAATGTCAGTCACAAGCTTCATGCTTGGCTTTGGGGGATAGATGTACATGCCACGAGCAACGTATTCTTTGAGGATGTCATTTTGCACAGTTCCCCCTAGAATTGCCGGTGAGATTCCTTGTTTCTGAGCTATAGCTACGTACATGGCCAGAAGAACTACAGCAGGCGCGTTAATTGTCATGCTTGTGGTTACCTTGTTGAGGGGGATTTCATTGAATAAGAGTTCCATCTCTTTCAATGTGCCGATGTTTACCCCCACTTTGCCAACTTCACCCAGTGCCAGTGGATTGTCACAGTCCAGTCCGATCTGTGTAGGGAAGTCAAAAGCCACGCTCAAGCCTGTCTGTCCCTGCTGTAGCAGGTATCTAAATCGTTGGTTTGTCTGTTCTGCTGTGCCAAAGCCTGCATATTGTCTCATGGTCCAGAATCTTGCGCGATACATTGTTGGGTAAACGCCGCGTGTGTAAGGATATTCGCCAGGAAAGGCTAGATCTCGAATGTAGTCTAGGTCTTGTATGTCGAGAGGAGTGTAGAGTCTTTCAACTGGAATTTCTGAACTAGTCACAAATTTGCTCTTTCTCTCTTGGAAACGAGCTAGGCTTTTCGCTGCAGTTTCCTTTTCCCATTTCCTCTTTTTCTGTTCGATATACTTCACGTTAATCTCCCTGCATGTCTGATAGGAAAGGCTTGATAATTTATATTAGCGTTTACCTATGGTATACTAGCTGCTCCGTTGAGGTGGGAAAGGTTGAGTGAACGTAAGCTTAAAGAAATCGGCAGTGTGACACACTACTTCACAAGAATAAACGTAGCTGTTGTCGAGTTAAGTGACACACTTCTGGTTGGAGATCGCATCCTCCTGAAGGGAATGACAACGGATTTTGAGCAAACCGTCAACTCTATGCAGATAGAACATGAAAGCGTCAAAAAAGCTGAAGCAGGACAAAGCATTGGATTAAAAGTGGACGATCGTGTCAGAGAAGGCGACTCAGTCTACAAAATACTCCATTAACCCCTTACCTATTTTTGGCAACGGCAAGACCGATGGAAAAGAAATCGCTGGCTATTTTGCGATAGGTTTCTTGATGTTCACAACATCTTTGTTGACGAGATTCGGAGGCATTTTTCCCTCAAAAAAAGCCACTAAGTTTTCAGCTACCATCCCCGACATTTTTGACCGCGTTTCAAAACTGGAGCTGGATATGTGAGGTGCAACGACAATGTTTCCGAGCTTTAGCAAGGGATTGTTTTGTGGTGTGGGTTCTTGCTCAAAAACGTCCAAGCCGGCTCCTGCAATCCAATTTTCCTTCAAAGCCTTGTAGAGTGCTTCTTCGTCCACAACTGCACCTCTTGAATTATTTACTAGAATAGCTGACTCTTTCATTAGTCTGAGTCTTTTCTCATTTATGAGATGGTATGTACTTTTGAGCAAAGGTACATGAATTGTAACGAAATCAGCCCTTTGAAGCAATGCGTCAATTTCCGCATATTCTAGATTCAGCTTTTTCTCCAAATCACGTCTGCGAACCACGTCATGATAGAGAATTTTCATGTCAAACCCCCTTGCCCTTTTTGCAATAGCTGAGCCGATTCTTCCCAAGCCTACAATACCTATTGTGGAACCGTAGATGTCTCTCCCTTGAAGCATTGCAGGATGCCATCCAACCTTCCATTTTCCGGCGCGGACGTATTTGTCGGCTTCAGCAACCCTTCTTGCAGCTGCCATTAGAAGCGCCCAAGCGAAATCAGCCGTGGTCTCCGTTAATACACCAGGCGTATTAGTAACGTAGATTCCACGTTTTGTAGCTTCTTTTACATCGACGTTGTCGAACCCAACGGCGAGTTGAGAAACGATTTTGAGGTTTGGCGCTGCATCAAACACTTCCGCATCAATCCTGTCTGACAGCAGCGTGGCCAAAGCATCAACTTTGGCTGCTTTCTCGATGATTACGCTTTTTGGCGGCGCGCCATATTCAGGCCACACCTCCGTGTCGAATTTTCCCTTAATAACTCGTAATCCTCGCGGTGGCAATTCTCGGGTTACATAAACTTTGGGTTTCTGCGTAACCAAACGCCTCCATGCTTTGTCAAATAGCAACGTCGGATTTATTACGTTTTCCTCTTCTACCAAATCTGACGAGCAATCGATGTACTATGAGTCTACAGCCTTTTTGACTTCTTCCTTGAATTTTCTTTCTTCCATGAAAAAGGTTTTTATGGGTTTAGCATTTACCGTGAGCCACCAGTTGTTGCGTTTCATAGACTCTTGTGGATATTTCCATTCATTTATGGCCTTCATTTGCATGTTCGGAGCAACTTCCCTTATCATGCTTTCTATCGTTTTTGCGAACTGATAGGAGAATTGACAAACTGGGCTATAGAAGATTATTGCTCTACCTTCATCTTCCTTTAACGGCTGATATTCTACTAGTGGTGGAGCGGGTTCATAATTGCCCTCTAAAGGTAAGTAAAGAAGGTTGCCTTCGTTTTTAGGTGTCGGCACAAACCCATGTTTCTTGTAGAAATCAGGAAGTGGCAGGAGTTCACCTGTGTTGAAGGCCTTTGCCAAAATGAACCTGCAGGATTTGTTGCCCAAACAAGTCTTTCCTCGTTTTGCGTCTTCTATTACGCTGTCCAAGAGCGCTTTTCCTATCCCAAGTCTCTGGGCTTCGGGTGTAGGGTTGTAAGTGCAATTAATCACCAAAACGTCTTCGCGTCTAGAAGCCTTAGTCTTCTCGGCT
>JABAOC010013104.1_pt3 | contig 16528 bp, 13 predicted proteins | sample 7062161 | NCBI WGS metagenome assembly JABAOC01 (sample SAMN14538625, study PRJNA623070) | marine sediment metagenome | biome: marine biome [ENVO:00000428]; feature: marine pelagic biome [ENVO:01000023]; material: deep marine sediment [ENVO:00002113] | place: India: Gulf of Khambhat ... | reverse complement strand
CAACCGAATTTGGCGGTTATAGTAATATTATAGACCGAATCTTTGTTTTTTTGCAAAAAAATATTTAATAATCACTATTATAGGACAACCAATTCTCCATCGGTAATAACTGGGCCGTCGTTTTATTTGTAATGAATGGTTGTGCCGGCGGCTTCGAACCATATATCTCGGTGAATTCTTTCCAAGCTGCTTCATCGATGAAACCTTCATTTAATGGTGGTACTCCAGGTATCGTCAAATCGCAAGCGATAACCACCGCTAACCAGTGGGCTTCCTTCTCATTTAACACACCAGTTCCTGATGGATAAACCTAGTAATAGGTATAAAAATTATCAAAACTAAATAGATCTTTAATGAATATAAATTACTTGATTCTCAATTATAGACTGATTATATTATTAACAATTAAATTTGTCAAAAACTTTGGAGGATAATCGTAGAACATGAATCCATATATATTGATTGTTGATGATGAAGAAAATTTAGCTTTTTTTTTGAAAAGTGCATTAGAAAGCAAAAATTATTTTGTTGAGACAGTCCATTTTCTATCCGATGCAAGGAAAATTTTGCAATCAAAATTTCCAGACTTAATGTTGCTTGATTTAAATTTGCCCGATGGTAATGGATTAGATTTATATCGATTTATTAAAGAGAAAGGATTGGGTATTCCAACGATTGTTATTACTGCTCACGGATCAATTAAATCAGCAATTGAGGCGCTGAAATTGGGCGTTGATGATTATGTCGTTAAACCTTTTGAACTGGATGAAATCATTGTTAATGTCGAAAAACAGTTACGGCGATTTCAGCTAAATAACCAGCTCAATTATTATAAGCAACGCTTTTACCAGTCTTATCAAGATGTATTTTTTATCAGCAGCATGCCTGAAATGGAACGGATTCAGAAGCTGGCATTAAAAATTGCACAGGTGGAAGAGAGTAACATTCTCATTGAAGGCCCGAGCGGCACTGGCAAAGAGATGTTAGCTCGATTTATCCATCAAAACTCGCCACATACTGATGCCCCGTTTGTGGAAATCAATTGTGCTTCATTGCCTGAAAATTTGTTGGAAAGTGAGCTGTTTGGCTATGAGCCTGGCGCCTTCACCGATGCAAAGAAACGAAAAATTGGCTTGATCGAGCTGGCGAAAGGGGGTACGCTGTTTTTGGATGAAATCTCTGAAATGTCCCCTTCATTGCAAGCCAAGCTGCTGCGAGTGATTGAGACAAAGGTGTTCAAACGATTGGGCGGAATTCGTGACATTAAAGTCAATCTGAGGATCATCGCTGCTACGAATCGCAACATTCGAAAATTGGTTGAAGAGAAACAATTTCGTGAGGATTTGTTCTTTAGACTAAACATGTTCCATATTACTCTCCCATTATTATCAGCTCGCAAAGAGGAGATTCTATTAATTTCTCAATTTTTTCTGGAAAAAATAACGCACAAATTGCGTCGTCCCGCTCGAACATTTTCACCCGAAGCACAGGAAATGATTTTAAAGTATAACTGGCCTGGAAATCTACGGGAGTTACATAATACCATCGAACGGGCAGTTATTTTGTGCGATAGAGATACTATTGAATTAAAGCACATGGCTTGCGAGATGATGCAGGAGAGAGAAGTATCAAAATCTTCCCAACCGAGTATCGCTGATTTGAAAAACAGTTCGCTCAAGAGTTACTTGGATGAGATCGAGAAATCACTTCTGATGCAGGCGCTGCAGATGAGCGATGGGAATCAGCTTCAGACGGCGAAAATTTTGGGTGAGCCACGACATATCGTTCGTTATCTTCTTAAAAAGTATGGTATATAAGGATAATTTTCTTCAATTCTTCTGAATGAATGGAGAAAATTAGCCATAGTAATAATCCCCAAAAAAATAATTCCTTACCCACTCTTGCATCATTTATCTCAAAATAACATCCTTTGAACTGTGGCTAATAGTAGCCATAAAATTTCTTATGTCTAAAATATAGTTTTTATAAGTCTTAAAAATTCAATATATTAAAAATTATCAAAATTATGGCATAAAATTTGAAGCTAAATTAACATTTATCTTGAAAAAGGATTTCGCATGAATGTTCTCGTGATAGATAATGAGGAGTTTCTTGCAGAGAATCTGTGTCATTATTTAAGGGAAGTGACACATATTGATGTTCAATATGTAACTAGAATTGAAGACGCGATCCAACTGTTATCACAGAAATCATTCGACTTAGTTGTTTCCGATCTAAGGTTACCTGATTCACCGAATGATGATTGGATATTAGAAATTGGCAAAATGAATCCCGGACAGAAAATAATTATCATGTCATCTTATCAAATTCCTCAAAGTCTCAATTTATCAAACAAAATAAATATTATCGGCTATTTTGAAAAACCATTTGATGTCAAGATAATTGGCAATTTAATTAATCAATTAAATATTAACTAACTAGTAGGAGTTGATATGTTTAAAAAACTTACCATTCTGTTGGTGGTATTGTGCTGCCTGGTATCTATGGTGGTAGCTCAAACCATGATGGTCGAGCCTTATGGAGTTTCTCCACGCGATGCTGACAAAGATACGACAGATATTTTTGACCGAGCCTATAACGGTCTATTGAATGTTGGCGTTGAGACCCAGATGTACTTGAAAGGTATCTTTGTGGATTCAACATTGACCAATCCAGTATGGACAGTTGAAGCACAGCCAACTGGATCAGTCGCTTTGGTCAGTGCTCCAACTGTAATGAGTGATTCCATTCAAGTGGTTGTTTTTACGCCAGATATTGCCGGAACTTACAAAATCAAACTTGCCGATGGTGAAACTTCTGCTGAAATCACGATTAATGCCGGAACCTACGTCGGTGCATTCGCAGGTGATGGAAATTGTGTGTTGTGTCACAGTTCACAAGCTGATGAATGGGAGAAAACAGGCCATTATTCAATCTTTGAAGATGGATTAAATGGAATTGCAAGTGAACACTATGCTTCCCGATGTATCAGTTGTCATACAACTGGATATGACACAAATGCTAAAAACGCGGGTTTCGATGATCGAACTTTCGTATTTCCAGATACATTGTATCCTGGAGTGTATGATTCCATGCTGGTTAAATTTCCTGATGCCATGAAACTTGCAAGAATTCAGTGCGAAAGCTGTCATGGTCCGGGTAGTGCTCATAATGGCGATGTTAGCGATTCCAAAATGGTTTCTTCTTTAAGCTCTGATAACTGTGCATGGTGTCATGATTCAGGAACGCACCATGTGTATCCTGAACAATGGGATGTGTCCCGACACGCTAATCCGTTATATGCCCAACGTGGTAGTAGAACAAGCTGTGCTCCCTGTCATAGCGGTGCTGGTTTTGTTGCCTGGGTAAAAGGTGGAAAGCAGCCTCTTAGTGTCGCCCCGACAGTAACAGCAATCACTTGTGCGACCTGTCATGAGCCTCATAGCGTTGCGAATCCACATCAACTTAGAACCGTCGAGGTAAAGCTTGAAAATGGAGAAGAAGTAACTGACGGAGGGCTTGGCAAACTCTGTATGAACTGCCATAAAAGCCGTCGAAATGCTGCTGTTTACACGGGACCGGATTTCAGTTATAGTTCGCATTATGGTCCGCATCACGGTCCACAGGCGGATATGCTGATCGGAACCAATGTACCTACCTTTGGAAAAAAATTACCATCGTCGGCGCATTTTGCAGCGCTTGAAAATGCCTGCGTCACCTGTCACATGGCTGAGGGACATGCCGATGCAGCCGGTAACATCATTTTAACTGGTTCACATACTTTCAGCATGACGACACCGGATGGTGTTGATAATGTTAAAGCCTGTGAAGAATGCCATGGCGATATTGGCGAAAGCTTTCATGAAAAGAAGTTCTATTGGAATGGCGAAGCCGACCATGACGGCGATGGTGTCGAAGAAGGGCTGGCAGAAGAGGTTGAAGGATTGCTGGAACACCTGGCTATGATGTTGCCTCCGCTTGATACAGCCGAAGTCGATATTAGTGGAAAATACATTTATACTGAGACCGATGCCAAAGCTGCTTACAACTGGTTCTTTGTCGAGGAAGACCGCAGTCATGGGGTTCATAATCCAGCCTTCGCTGTCTCCTTGTTGAAGGTATCTATCCAGGCTGTGATGAATCATACCATCGAAGGGGGTATCGTTGCTGTTGAGGATGTGCCCAACGACCAGGGCAAACAGGTCAGGCTCATCTGGAATAAATTTGCAGATGATGGTGTTGCAGTAGATCCGATAGCTTCCTATACTATCAAGCGTGATGATGGTGACGAGACCTGGACCGGTGTTGGGGAACATACGGCTGACGGAAGCGCCCGTTACGCATTGGTCGTTCCAACAGTATATGATTCCACTGCTGAAGGAGATTACCTGACAAAGTTTAAAGTCGTGGCAGTCTCACGTGGTGGTATGGTGTTCGAATCCGACCCGGCTGAAGGACATTCAATTGATAACCTGGTGCCACATGCTCCAGGCAACTTCATGGCGTTGTTAGCTGCGGGCAATGTGGAATTAAGCTGGGAAGCGCCTGCTGATCCCGATATTAATTACTACAGAATATATCGTGGAACCGATGCTGGCTTCACTCCAGATGAAAGCAACCTGGTTGGAACGACAGTAGACTTAGCCTTTACCGATACCCCATCGGGACTGGGAACCTACTACTACATCGCTGCAGCCGTTGATTTCTCTGGCAACCTGGGTGAATTCACCAGTCCAGTGAGTGCCACATTGACATCGATTGATGATAACAGCATGGTGCCGCTTGAATATGAGCTTGCTCAAAATTATCCCAACCCATTCAATCCAGAGACTTCAATTAAATTCTCTTTGAAGCAAGCTGGACATGTAACTCTAAATATTTTCAATTCGACTGGACAAATTGTGAAAACACTGGTCGATCAAGATATGGCAGCAGGAAATCATAATATCAGCTTTGTTGCGGATGGATTGACTACAGGCGTTTACATTTACCGTATTATGGTAACAAATGGCGAAGGATCCCAATTCCAGGCTGTCCGTAAGATGATTTTGATGAAATAACCTCGTTGCTAATAAAATAAATTAGCGTCCTATTGTCAAAGAAAAAGCCGACGATTCGTACGATTGGAATCGTCGGCTTTTTCTGGTATATGGTTTCTCATAAGTTGAAAGATTTCACGAGCAAAAAGATATTTTACTTGACATATTCTAAATAATTTTGTAAAATAAATTGAATTTAACTGAACGATTAGATAAAACTACTCTATGAAAATTTTGTTTCAATTAAAAAATTTGCTTCCCCGATTAAAGCTAATCGATTTGTATAAATTAAGATCCAGAATAAATCTAATTATAATTTAAAATAATAGAATATTAATGACTTAAAAGTATTGACCTGGACAACAATCATTTTTTTTACATATAAATTTAATTATGTTTAAATAAGAGAGACAAAAATGATTTGGACTAAAAAATATCTCTGCCTTTTATTCATCGGTTTGCTGGCAATTTATTTGAGTCAATGCAGCAAGCTGAAAGACGAATTACCCACACAACCTACTGGAAATGAAGCTGAGTTGCATCAAACTGGCTGGATGGATACTTTATCCACCAATTTTCATGGGAAATATATTCGTGCCCATGATTGGGAACTGGAATCATGTCAAAAATGTCATGGCAAGGATTATGCAGGGGGCAGTTCGAACAGCTCGTGTAATACCAGCGGTTGTCATTCTGGTACACCCGAAGCATGTACCACCTGTCATGGTGGAGCGGAGAATCAGACAGGAGCACCGCCAAAGGATATTAATGATCATTATCAGACTAAATTTAAAGGAGTTGGGGTACACACAGCACACGTCAGTAATCCTCGCTGGGGACGTGTTTATGATTGTAACGAATGTCATATCGAGCCGAACAATTTGAGAGACCAGGGACATATTGATAACGATCTGCCTGCAGAGATTGTTTGGGGGGAACTCGCCAAATCAGATAATCTCTCGCCTGTTTGGAAAGATTCCACCTGTTCCAGTGTCTACTGCCATGGTGCTTCTCTCTCTGATGGTAAACTGAAAAATCCAGTCTGGACACAAGCAGGAGATTTAAATTGTAATGACTGCCATGGTATAGCGCCAAGTACAGGCGCCCACAAAAAGCATGTTGAGAATTTACAGAACGATTGTAATGTTTGTCATGATGGCTATTTGAAGAATGCGTCGGTGAATAACCAAATCCATATTGACGGCAAGCGAGATGTACAGATGAACGCCTCTTATGGTGGAACTTATGCCAATGGGGTTTGCTCGAATGTTTCGTGTCATGGCAGCAATTCACCGAACTGGACAGGACAGGGAGAACTCGGTTGTACGAGCTGTCATGGTGGAACAGATAATGATACGGGAGCGCCACCAGTTGACTTGCAAGGTAATTCCAATAGAACAGCAAGAGGCGTTGGGGCTCATACGGCGCACGTGAGTGATTCTCAATGGGGACGAACTTACGATTGTACTGAATGTCACATCAAACCAGTCAACGCCAGTGATCCCGGGCATATTGATAATAATCGTCCTGCAGAAATTGTCTGGGGTGAATTCTCAAAAACGGAAAATCTTACGCCTAATTGGGACGGTTCCAAATGCGATAATGTGTATTGTCACGGCGGGTCGCTGCAAGATGGTTCAGCCCGAAATCCGCAATGGACTCGTACCGAGACGTTACCGTGCGATGCCTGTCATGGACTGCCACCTGATACAGGCGGGCATAAAGAACACGCTGAAAGCCAGATTGATTGTAACGTATGCCATGAAGGATATTCGAAAAATACTTCGGTCAATAAAGCCATCCATATTGATGGGAAGCATGATGTCAAACTGAGTGCTTCGGTTGGAGGCAGCTACGCCAATGGCGTTTGTTCAAACATAGTTTGTCATGGCAGCGGAGATACGCCGACCTGGAGCCAGGATGTTGTTCTCAATTGTACCAGTTGTCATGGCGGAACTGATAATAATACGGGCGCACCTCCAATTGACTTGAAGGGAAATACGGTGACAACGGAAAAGGGCGTTGGCGCACATACTTTACACGTCAGTAGTACACAATGGGCGAATGCTTTTGATTGTAATGAATGTCATGTGAAACCGCAACAGATAAAAGATGCGGGGCATGTAGATTTGACTCCACCCGCAGAAATTGTGTGGGGAGAGCTATCGAAAAAGGATGGTCTTTCCGCTTCTTATGATGGAACATCATGTACCAATATCTATTGTCATGGTGCCTCGCTTCAGGAAGGAAAAATAACAAGCACCCAATGGACACGGGCAGAAGCTGTTACCTGTGAATCCTGCCATGGATTGCCACCTGACACAGGTGCTCATGCAGAACATCTTGAATATGGATTTGATTGTAATATCTGTCACGAAGGGTATCAGAAAAATACGGCTGTTAAAAAAGAAATTCATATCAACGGCACGAGGGATGTGCAGTTAAACGAATCGGTTGGCGGTAGCTATGCCAATGGAGTCTGTTCAAATGTGATCTGTCACGGAAGTGGAAATACACCTTCCTGGACAACAGAGGCAGATTTTGCCTGTTTCAGTTGTCATGGTGGATCAGACAACAGTACTGGAGCGCCGCCCCTTGATTTAAAGGGTAATTCAGCAACAACAGCGAAAGGAGTAGGGGCTCATACAATTCACATCACTGGAGACACCCTGAGCGATGGAGTGGAATGTACTGAATGCCATATCAAACCAGATCAAACCAATAGTTCAGGACATATCGGTCTTGAATTGTTACCCGCAGAAATTGCCTGGGGAGAACTTGCGAAACATGAGGGTGCTGTTCCCGAATGGGATGGCATCCAGACTTGCCAGAATGTCTATTGCCATGGTGAATTTGATAAGGGAAATCAAGATAACAATCCACAATGGATCAATTTTGAAGGAACTCAACCTTGTGGAAGCTGTCACGGATTACCACCAGCATCACCACATCCGCAAGTATCGCAATGTTCAACCTGTCATCCCGCTGTGGTTGATGCATCAAATAATATTATCAATAAAGCGAAACATATTAATGGACAGGTAGATTTTCAAAATTAGAAATATACTCGTTTAGGCTCAATTTTTTAGTATAAAAAATGATTGATATACTGATTCCATCGCTTCGAGTGATGGAATCAGTATGAAATTTTAATCCTTAATAGGTATAACTGGAGAAATATCCATGCAGAAGGCTAAATACCTTTTCATCATTGTCATTTTCATATTTCTGATAATTAATTCTCAATTAACTGCACAAACCGTGAGTGCCAGGTTTACCACGGCTGCTTACACATGGGAACAGCAGGAAAGCGAGACGCAAACGGCAAATCACCTTCGGGCATATCAACTGGCGCAGGTGTCTATCGGAAACCTGGGATTGCCAAATTTATCGTTTCATACCTATCTTCAACTGTCGAGCGATTTTGTTGAGCAGGCGAAGGATGATCCTCGGTTATGGATTTATAATTTTTATTTGGATTACAAGAAGCTTTTTAATCGAGTCGATTTTAGCCTTGGACGACAACGGATTTATGCAGGTGTGGGATATGGAACGGTCGATGGCTTGCAGGTGAAGTATGGATTTCGAGACTATTTCCAAATTAAAGCTTATGTTGGTACCTTAGCACCGCTCAAAAAATCATACCAGGTCGAAGACTTCAACAGCGATAATCTTTCGTATGGATTCCATCTAACGAGCAATAAGCTCAAGAAAGTGAAAATCGGACTGAGTTACGCTAACCTTAGCCGAGCTCCCACTCGATACAAATCTGCTGGCATTTTTACTGGCAATTTTCGACTGGATAATCCTGAGTCTGCCACACAAAAACAACTCTTGGGTTTAGATTTGAGCAGCCTGGTTTCCAAAAACATTCGATTCAATGGCAGACTCGATTACAACCTAGAAACGGAAAAGGTCCAGCGAGGCGAGTTTGGCGGAAGATATTTCACTAAAAATTTTGAAATTGGTCTGGATTACATCTATCGAATGCCATTTATCGATTTCAGCTCAATCTTTTCAGTCTTTACTTTAAATCCCAATCAAGAGGTTGCGTTCAATGCCAATTACCACTGGAATGATCATCGATTTTACGCGAATTTTTCTACTGTTATATATGAAGGCGATGATAGCCAGCGATTTGGGATAGGTTGGAACTGGAAGTTCCTCAATCTCGGTTTTAACAAACGGCTTGGTTATGGCGGAGATAGTGATGGATTTTATGCCACTTTTAATTACTTTATCATGGACAAATTGAATGTTTCTTTAAGTTCCAATTTAGTCTCTTTTAAGTACGATCCAGATGCTTCGGATAGAGAGCAGGTATTGGCTGAAGTTCTGGGAATCAATTACAGTCCCAGCAAACGCCTGACGCTTCAAGCAGAGGCGCAATATCTCAACAATCCACGTTTTAGCCGGGATATGAGATTTTTTGTTCGAGGGAGTTACGCTTTGTTTCATAGATTTTAAACCTTAAATGTGAGACGTGAGACGATTATTAGTTATTTTGAATGTTAATACAAAAAAAGGGAAGTAATTGACATCCCCCCTTACCCCCCTTCAAAGGGGGGAATTTAGAAAGTCCCCCTTTGAGGGGGGATTTAGGGGGATGTTGAATTTGCTATTTCCCTTGTAATCGACTGTTTATTCCATCTTCAATTTCAGGAGATTATAATGAGAAAGCAGATAAGTGTTATTTTAATTGTAATGTTAATTCTTACCGGCTATCTTTTCATCAAAGCGCAGGAGAGAAGCAAAATTTTAAAATTCTCTCACCAGAAGCATGTCAAAGATGCTGAGGTAGCGTGTATTGACTGCCACACAACCATTGAAAACAGCACCAAAGCTGAAGATCGCAATTTTCCTGAAAAGGAAGTTTGTGCCAATTGTCATGATGTCGAGGATGAAGAGAACTGTACTTTATGTCATGTCGATATGGATAATCTTGCTTCTTTTTCCAATCCAGTCAGAAATTTTTTCTTTAATCATAAAAGACATGTGACTGAAGAAAAGATAGAGTGTGAAAAATGTCATGCCAGAATTGAAAATGCTGAAATGGGTGATGGTAAATTTATTCCTTCCCGGGATAATTGTAACTCCTGTCATAACGGATTAGGCGCGACCATGGAATGTTTGACCTGTCACTCATTGGATACACAATTTAGACCTGATAGCCATATTCCGACCTGGTCTCGGGAGCACATGGTTCAGATTAGAACGGGTTCAACTGATTGTGCCCATTGCCATACTAACAACTACTGTCAGGAATGTCATGAATCAACTGATCTGATCTCCACGAAAATTTTACCAGATAACTTTTATGCGCACTATTCGCCACAAGCTGGTGGCAAACAAACGATGGTCTTGAAATCAGTTCATGACTTAAATTATCGATTTATTCATCAACTGGATGCAGCGGGAAAAGAGAAAAATTGCAGCACCTGTCATGAGACATCTGCCTATTGCAGCGAATGTCATAATACCGGCGGTATCAATAGCCAGATTCGACCTGCATGGCATGGTGGTCCTGATTGGGGCGCCATCGCATTGGGCGTCGGAACAGGAGGTGGCAGACATGCTGAATTGGCAAAACGGGATATTGAACGATGTGCTGCCTGTCATGATGTACAAGGAGCTGATCCAAGCTGTCTGCTATGCCATAGCGATTTTGATGGTATTAAAAATACGGATCCCAGAACGCATGAATCAGGTTTTTCCAATCGCTTCGGTGAAAGTTCTGAATTTCATCATGATAACGGTGCGATTTGTTTTACATGTCATACCAATACCAATCAAGCTGGAATGGGTTTTTGTGGATATTGTCATGGTCCAAAAAATTAACATGACAACACGTATCAATTAGTAAGAACGGGGGTCGTTTTGATAAGAAAAATCGACTGGTTTCCCACTATATTTTTCCGCTGATTCTTCTCGTGTTGACAACCTTAAGTTTTGGTCAATCCACACCAAAAGATGAATGTCTGGAATGCCATGAAGATCCTGACTCGACAAAAACAACTGGCGACGCGGTATCAAGGTTTCACTTTTTATCGATACGAACATATTTTTAGGGTTTATTCATGGAGAATTTGAATGTATCGATTGCCATATTGATATTGAATAAATTCCAGTCGAAGGGCAACTCAAACCTCCAGATTGTAATCAATGTCGTGACGATGTTGTGGGACGAATATTTGAATAGTTTTCATGGACAGTGTGATTGCTTGTTGGTACAGCAGATTCCCCCGTATATGCCGATTGCCATTCAGAGCATAATATCAAAATCCTTACCGACCCAACTTCGACGGTGTATTCAGCACTTATCTCTCAGACACTCTGTGCCGAATGCCATGAAGCATAAACAATTGTTGCAAAATATGGATTGAGCGAGAATATGGTGAAGAACTCTAACGACAGCTATCACAGCTTAGCCGTTCAGTCCTTTTGGTAAATTGAGCCGGTTGTCATGGGTTTCATGATATTAGACCTTCGAGTGATCCCAAATCCTTCATTCATAAAAACACTTTAGAGCAGAATTGTTGTAAATGTCATTAGGAGTGATGGCTCAGAAAGAAGCTCGGTTCATATATTTCCATCACCTCGATCTCATAAAATTGTATACTATGTTCCTGTGTTTTATTATACCAAGGTTAAGCCCAATAGATGCAATAATCGTTTCAACCGCTCCTCTACCTTTCATGGCAAAAGTTACATTTGTGGATTCTTTTAAATTCATTTTTCTAAGGTAAACACTTAGGCCTGCTCCACTATTTTTTCAATTATTGCGATGAATAGTAATATCACAATTAATCAGATCGATTTTGAATATGCTAACTGTATTATGAAATGAGAGACACACAAACAATAGATGCTAACAATCCGTAAATAATGGAGACGAATCTCTCGTTTATTTTATATGAAAATTGCAATATAATACCAAAGGTTGTTTTTGTTCCCGATAACAATTGCTGATGTGTATAAGACTGAATTTAATATCAATTAAATATCTTTTGTTATTGATATAACAAGGTTATTATAATATAATTGAGTGTACTCTAAAAACCGATTCCATCGCTCAAATAATACAAATTCATTACATAAAAACAATAGGTTATAAAAGCGATGGAATCGGTATATCACCTTTTTAGACTGGGCTCATAATTTAACTTTATTAATATTAAATGTCAAAAGAAAAATGAAAACAATTAAAACTAGATGATATTAATGTTAAGGGAAAGATCGATTTTATTTAGTTTAGGAAGCAGAAGAGATATTTTTATGGCTTTTTAATTTTATCGAGGAATTTAAAAAAGCATTGACTTATTAAAAAATATGTGTTATATTTTTGTGAAATGTATTTAAATAAATTATTTTCGAAAGTAATATGAAAAGATTATTAGAATCATTTAGGGGAATCAGTTTAAAGTTATTCATTTTTCTCTCAGTTCTTCTCATCCTTGTTTTTGCCATCATAATTTATATCAATATTAATTATTACGCTGATCAGATTGAACGCAACATTCGAGATCATGCGATACAGGCCAGCAATTTAATCAAACGATCTACGCGCACTAGTATGTTAAAAAATCAGCGGCAAGATCTCGCCATTATCATTTCCAACATCGGACAAGAACAATATATAGAAGGTATACGAATCTATAATAAAAAAGGACGGATAGAATTTTCTGATCAACCTGGCGAGCTTTATGAGACAGTTGATATAAATGCTGAGCAATGCATTTTTTGTCATGCAAGCGATCAAGCAAAAGGTACCATACCCAAAGAAAATCGATTTCGAGACCGTCGTTCACAAACTGGTGAGCGAATATTAGGATTAATTAATCCTATTGAAAATGAGCCCGATTGTTATAATGCGGCGTGCCATGTTCATGGCAAAGATGAGAAACTACTGGGACTTCTTGACATTAAGATGTCTTTAGAAGAGATAGATAAAAGTGCGACAGAAACACGTACTAAAACTCTTATTTTTTCTGGAATATTAATTATTTTAGCAACCATAGCTTTTGGTAGAGTTATTCGAAAGCAAATTCAACAGCCGATATCGAAATTAATTTATGGTACACGCCAGGTAGCCGATTTAAACCTCGATTATACAATTGACATTAGTTCAGCCGATGAGATCGGAGATCTAGCGATATCATTCAATAAAATGACAAAAAAACTAAAACAAGCACAAGAAGAACTGCAGGAATGGTCTAATACTTTAGAGGATAAAGTAAAAGAAAAAACAAAGGCGTTGGAGCAGACACAAAACCAGCTTATATTGGCCGAAAAAATGGCTTCGATGGGAAAACTTGCAGCAGTGGTTGCTCATGAAATTAATAATCCTATGTCAGGAATCCTGACTTATGCTAAACTATCAATAAAAAATCTCCAGAATAATCCCGATCAAAATTTGATTAACGATTCGATAGAAAACCTGAAAACAATCCGTGATGAATCGAAAAGATGTGGAGAAATTGTTAAGAATTTACTTCTGTTCTCAAAAAAATCACTCGGTGAAAGATCAAAAAATGATTTAAAGTTAATTCTTAATAAGAGTATTGAAATTGTTCGACATAGTATCGAGATAAAAAATATGCAACTAATTAGAGACTTTACCGATGACGATACTACAATGTTATGTGATCCTTCAGCGATACAACAAATGGTAATTGATCTATTAATCAATGCCATTGAGGCATCTCCGAAAGAAGGGGGTGAATTGAGAATAGGACTTCATCATGTCGATTCAAAAAAAATGTTTCGTTTGGAGATTTCAGATAATGGTGTCGGAATTTCACCAGATGTTATTTCCCATATATTCGACCCATTTTATTCGACTAAAGAATCAGAAAAAAGTACTGGATTGGGCTTGGCTGTTGTTTATGGAATTGTAGAGCGCCATGGCGGCTCGATTGATGTATTATCTGAAGAAAATAAGGGTACAACTTTTATAATTAATCTACCAATAAATTCAAATTAAAGGTTTATATAATGAATAATAGCGACATTAGTATTTTGATTGTCGATGATGAATTTTCGGTTCGTGACTCTCTTTATAAATGGTTCAAGTCAGATGGCTTTAATGTAGACACAGCAGAAAATGCAAATGCGGCTCTTCAAAAATTTAAAGAAAAAACATGGGACATTATCCTATTGGATATAAAAATGCCTGGCATGGATGGTATTGAATTTAATAGGCATCTCCTGAGCGTAGATAAGAATATCATTGTTATCATTATCACAGCATACGCTTCAGTAGATACAGCAGTTCAAGCAATAAAAGATGGTGCTTTTGAATATGTATCGAAACCCATCGATCCTGATAATCTTACTCACATTATTCGCAATGCGATAGAGAAACGTCGACTTACAACAGAGAATATTCAACTTCGGCAAAAGATAGAGGATTTAACCAGTACTGATGATATTGTGGGCACTTCCCCCCAACTTCGTCATGTGTTGAAAATGGTAGCCTCGGTAGCCAAAACCGATTCCACCGTAATGATTCGTGGTGAAAGCGGAACTGGCAAAGAGCTGATTGCTCGAGCCATCCATAGCAATAGTTTGCGTCGTTATGCTCCGATTATTTCTATAAATTGTGGCGCTTTTACAGAAACACTTCTTGAAAGTGAACTTTTTGGTCACGAAAAAGGGGCTTTTACAGGTGCCGATCGTTTACGTATCGGAAAATTGGAACGAGCCAATAAGGGTACCATCTTTTTCGATGAAATTGGTAATATCAGTATGAAAATGCAGATGGATCTTCTCAGGGTGTTGGAAACAAAACATTTCACCCGATTAGGAAGTGACAAATCTATTGAAGTTGATTTTCGTGTTATCAGTGCGACGAATAGAAATCTAGAACAGGCAGTGAATGAAGGCCATTTTCGGGAAGATCTATATTTTCGCCTTAATGTTGTTACTATCGATATGCCACCATTACGTGAGCGCAAAGATGATATTCCACTCCTTGCCCGATATTTCTTCAATAAATATAACCAATCGATGACCAAAGCGATTAAAGATATCTCCCCAGAAGCAATGAAAATGTTTGTAACTTATAAATGGCCCGGTAATATACGAGAGTTGCGAAATGTTATTGAGCGCGCAATTGTTGTATGTGAAGGAGAAACGATTACCCCCCGTGATCTTTCTTTTCCATTTCGTATACATAGCAAGCAGTCAAATGGTGATAGCTTACAAGAAGTAGAGATGGTTCATATTGAGCGAATTCTTGCTCGGACCGGATGGCACATTTCGCAGGCAGCAGAAATTCTCAAAGTTGACCGAACAACGCTATATAATAAGATCAAGAAATATAACCTGGGTAAATAGATGTGATAGCCAAACGTATTTATGTCGTACCAATTGAATTCCATAAACCTTCTTTACTTGATTCATTATGTCTTTACCTTTCTAATGCTTTTCGCATGCATGCCCATGTTGAGAATAAGCTAATCAAAATTAATCAAGCGTTCGATCCCCTAAGAAATCAGTACAACTCATCGTATCTACTTGCTCAATTGATCGATAACCCACCTAAAGATGCTGGCCGAATATTAGGCGTCTGTGGTTTTGATCTTTTTATCCCGATTTTAACGTTTGTCTTTGGTGAAGCTCAATTAGAAGGAATTGGAGCTATTGTCTCTATATATCGTTTGAAAAACGAGTTTTATGGCGGACCACCTAATAATCACCTGCTTATGGAACGATTATTAAAGGAAGTTACTCATGAATTGGGACATACCTATAATTTATTTCATTGTCATAATCCAAGGTGTGTCATGACCAATTCGACCTATGTAGAGGATATCGATGAGAAGAGTGTGATGTTTTGTAAAGATTGCGAGCGGTTTATTTTAAAGGGAGATAAGCGTTAGATTTTAATCTATCAGTTTAATAAGTAGTTCTGATGAATCATAAACACCCATGGATATTTTTCTGAATTATCTGGGGATTTTGTTAATTTATGGGGAAAAATTCTGTAGAAAATTTAATTGTACTACATCAAAATATTTCTGTTAACATTTTGATAATGAAATTGTATATTAAAAGACAAAAGTTGAATTTGTTGAGCGACTTAAGATGGCAGTAATATCTGAAGCAATCATTGAAACACAGAGAAGCCAATTAGAGAAGATAGCAACAAAGATAGACATTAAAGAGTTTGAATTAAAAATTATTGCCCAACTCTTACATTTGAAGTGGATGATGGGATTTATTTTAGCAGGTGTTCTCTCACTAATCTTGAAAGCATTTTTCATTTCATAAAATTTATTGAGTTCAAAAATGCCAAATTTTGTTGACACTTTAAGCATATATGAACGCTTAAGAGGAGTAAATCTTGATGAGTTAGCAGCGAAAAAGTTCGCTGAAATTTTTAAAGAAACTACCAAAGATGTATTAGTTACAAAACAAGACCTCGAGGAATCGCTTGCAAGGACTAGAGTAGAAATCATAAAATGGGTCGCTGGTATGTTAGTAGC
>JABAOC010007223.1_pt4 | contig 16536 bp, 14 predicted proteins | sample 7062161 | NCBI WGS metagenome assembly JABAOC01 (sample SAMN14538625, study PRJNA623070) | marine sediment metagenome | biome: marine biome [ENVO:00000428]; feature: marine pelagic biome [ENVO:01000023]; material: deep marine sediment [ENVO:00002113] | place: India: Gulf of Khambhat ... | reverse complement strand
CCGTAAGTTTTTTCTAAGTATTCTGAGATCTTATGAGAGCTAAGCGAAGGATTTTTTAGAACAGCAGTAATTACAGCTTTTTCTTGTTCGGGAGAAGCTTTGCGAATATTTCTTTTAGCTACTTCTTGCCGACGATCAGAAAGAGCTTCTATCTTTTTATCTTCAGGAGCTTTTTCATAACGTTCTTTCCAACGATAGAAAGCGATTCTTGAAATACCAAAGTTGCGACAAACTTGACTAACTGACTCTCCTTTCTTGACTACCCTTTCTATCATAGCTAAACGTTCTTCAGGAAGAAGTTGGCCTTTGATTCTGGGCTTCGGAATTTTGACTTCAGATTGAGAGATTTTGTGTTCCTTTGGTTTTGTAGCTTCTGTATTTTTGCGTCTGACCCACTTATAAAAAGCAATTCGAGAAATACCGAACTCAGAGCAAACCTTACTAATAGGTTCACCAGCTTCTACTCTTTTTAAAATCTCTTTCTTTTGTTGTTCGGATAGTCGGGCCATGGGTTATCAGTTAGTTAGCTAGAAGTTAACAAGAGACTTGATTTTATTTTCCTCTCTTTGACGAAAGCCCACCTTATGGTTTTACATTGTTAACAAATGTTGGTTATTATTAACTATTATTATGTTAACAATTGTGGGTACAGGCTGTCAAGTATTATTTTTATGCTTAAATAAAAATATTATATAAACAAAGATAAGGAAACTAAATGAGACCTGAAATTTTAAGTTTATTTATTAACTAAGTTCTATATTCCGGCTTTCTATCTGTGTTTAGACGTTTTAATCGTCGAAATTTTGGTGATTTTACTCTTCAATGTTAACTTTTATTAGAACTTGAAAATGTTAACTTTTATTAGATACATCTTAGTAAAACTGAAAATCAAATCTCAAATCCCAAAAATCAAAAGTAAAGGTCTAATCTTTTTGTATTTATTAAGATCGAATCTCTAATTATATCTTTGTTTTCCGTATCTCTATGTTAACTTCTATTGTTAACTTTTACTGGATACGAGTTTTGTAGAGTCTAAAGAGAAGATTAAAAGTAAAAAATTTCTAATAATAAAAGGTTTATATTTTTAACTTAGCTAATAAGATTGAAATTTTATTAACTAATTTAATTTCGAGCTTATATATATTAATTTTTGTCTTTTTAGATCTTTTTATGTTAACTTTTGTTATGTTAACCTTTGGTGGATATATTTTAGTAAAGCTATAAACTAAAAATTAAAAAGATTTAGAAAGATAGCTAAAAAAGAATCTTTTTTTCTATTATTCATATTCATTCTGTACTTATCAATTATTCTGTTAACTTTTGTTATGTTAACTTTTAATGGTTACGACTTTTCTTTGAAGAGAAAAAAGATTAAAAAGAGGGTCAAAAAATAAATATTGTCCAATCTCTACTTCGTAATTTTTAAGATTAGTTTCTTTATTTTATTTGTGTTTTTTATATATGTCGTAATTGTGGACTTCATCTTTCCCACACTCTAATCTTTTATACTCTTACAATTATATGTTAACTTTTCTTATGTTAACTTTTGGTGGGTAAATGCATTGTAACAAACTTAAAAACAAGAAATTAAATATCAAAATTATAAAAGATTCGACCTCTCTAATCCAAATTTTTAAGGTCGAATCTCTATTAGTCTTATAGCGTTTTGGGATCTTTTTAAATCCTCTATAAATTTTAAATTTTGCTTTTATGAAAGCAAAATAACAATTGCGTAAATTAAAAGTCCAACTACCAAAATCCAAAGAATTGTGACTAAAAATCTGCTACTTACAAGACTTGAAAACAAATATCCCAACCTCGATAAAAATCCTTCCTCAAGACTCTCAAACTTTTCCTCCGCTTCAACTTCCTTTAAGCCTACTCTTAACATCCTAAGAATATCTTCTTTCTTGTATCTTCGATCTTTCCTTACTCCAATTCGAATTGCCTTCAGTCTTCCTTCTTTGTCCCAATTCCTCAATGTATTGGGATGAACCCCCAAGACTTGACAAGCCTGAGTAATACTCAAAAGCTCCGGTAAATTATTGATGTTTACTTCTTTTGCCATCTTGCCTCCTCCGCCGCCCAAAAATTTTTTGATTTTTAATAACTGTTAATAAGTATTGTATAAGATTTTTCCACAATTGCAAGCATTAGAACTAAAAACTGTTACCTTATATGATATTTTAGTCATATTGTTTTTTAAATTAATGATGTCGCACAATTATTACACACTAATTAAAACTTTAATTTTACTTCTAATTCCTAAGGAAACATTTATAACTCTAATTCGTTCTCACTCGTAAACTCTTGACAACATAACAATTATCAAATATATTTATATTAGTTGGGTATTTAAGTTGATAATACCTAACAAAACAAGTCCAAAATAAACACAAAAAGAACCTAAGGCTTATATAGCTTTGGGTAAAAACTAATGAAAAAGAATTTAAAACCAAATAGCCAATTTACAAAAAGGCTCAGCTTAGTATTGGTGATTAGTTTTATCTTACTTCAGAGCCTTTTTTTACTACCTGATGGATCTTATGAAGATACTTTACAAAATAAGGCTCCTAATATATCTAATCAAAACAATACTCCTAATATATCTACCAGTAATTCTTTTCAAAATAAAATTTCCGATATATCTCTTAACAATACATCCCAAAATAATACCGACATAGATTTCCAATTAAACATTGATAGTTTAGAAAATCAAGATAATTATGAATTACCTCCTAATAATTCAAATATCCTAACAAGTCAAGCTACTTCAGAATTTAAAGCTTTGAGTAGTCCCCCGGCCCCGCCAGTTATAACGTGGCCTATAGATGAAGGAGAGGCCGGATCAATTACTGACTTTTCCGGACAAGCCGAGGCAGGAAGTCTAATAAAAATAACTTTAAATAACGAAAGTACACCTGTATACTCAGATACTACTCGTGCTAATGGTTTTTGGGATGTATTAAGAGTCCCACTATCGCCAACTGGGATTGATGGGCTGGGGAAAAATCTTGTCAGAGCCACAGCTACTAATGGATTTGGTGAGAGTGGTCCAACAACTATTAACGTATATTATAACTCTGTTCCAAGTGCCAATTTTGTTTTTCCAACAGGTGGTGAAAAATTAAATGGCACTGAAAATGTAACTATTAATTTTTCTGATACAGAAAATGACGATCCTCTTTACTATTCTCTATACTATTCAAAGGGCGGAAATCCCTGGGAGTTTTTAGATATGGACGATATTTATTATAATCCTGGAATCCCTGGCTATCCAACAAAAATATACAATTGGAATACAACTACATTAAGTGATGGAAATGATTATGTTTTAATAGTTGATATTCAAGATGATTATGGCTATCCAGATCCTATAACAACTGGAAATCTTATTATCGATAATAGTGGGCCTTTTCCTACTATAAATCCTCCTGGCTCGACCCCAATAGCTAATAATTACACTTTTACTGGTAATGCCGATGATACTTATAGTAATGTTTCTTTAGTTCAATGGCGGGTAGATGCTGGTTCTTGGAGTAGTGCCACAATAACTTCTGGTTCAGGAACCCCTAATGTTACTTATTCCTTTCAAATCAGTCTCCCTAATGGCAATTATACCTTTGAAGTCAGAGCAACTGATGAATTGGGAAATGTAACTGATCCTGGAAGTTATGCTACAATAAATGTCGATGTTGGAACGGGATCCGGAATCCCTGCTTCTCCTTCAATTACCAACCCAATCAACAATACTACTACTGGAAATAGTAAAATAACTGTCTCGGGTCTGGCTGAGGCTTATTCAAACGTAAAACTCTATGTTAACTCACCAAGCTCAGGAACTCCAGTAGCCCAAGTTCAAGCCTCAGCTTCATCAACCTATACTTTCAACAATGTCAGTCTCACTCCTGGTAATAACACTTTAATTACAACTGCTACTAACGGTTATGGAACCAGTACTGACTCAACAACTATAAATATCAGATATGATAATTTAGCTGTTTCCCTAAATTATCCCATAGTTTCGCCTTGGCAAGGTACAAAGTCCTTATCTTGGAGCTCAACAGGGATCTATTCTGGAAGTTCAACCTACGATTTAGACTACTCTTCCAATAATGGACAATCTTGGACTCGTCTTTTAAATAATAGCAATGATATCTCTTATAACTGGAATACTACTGCTGTAAGTGATGGGATGTACTACAAAATAAGAATTATTGCTGATGACGGATATTTGACTGTTACTAGATCTACCCCAAATTTTACAATTAATAACAATTTACCCACTATTAACTTATATCCACTTTCTCCTGATCCTATAAATGATATTACTCCAACCTTTTCAGGAGTTGCCTATGCTGCAAATAGTGTTTCTGGAGTAGAATATACATTAGATAATGGAATGAGTTGGCATCAAGGATCGCCTAAAGATGGGGCTTTCGATAGCAATTATGAACCATTTACTTTAACTACCTATCCTTTGGAATTAGATACTTATACAATCAGGGTTAGGAGTAAAGATAATCTAAACTGCTATACCGATCCAGCTGATTACGCCTCTGATACTTTTACCACTTACGACAATCCCCCTCAAGTTTCTATTATCACTCCAAAAGCCAATGACGCCTGGGGAAAGACTCATAATATCTCTTGGACTGCCTTAGATATTGATAACAATCCTTTAACTTACACAATTCAATATTTGAGAAATGGAATAGCTTATACTATTATTAGTAACTTAACAGCTACTAACTACAATTGGAATACTTCTGAAGTTTATGACGGTTATTATCAAATAAAAGTTATAGCGAATGATGGGATATTAAATGGAGAAGGAAATTCACAATACTTCATAATAGATCATACTGCTCCTTCTATAACTATTGATGAACCTTCTAAAAATCCAACAAATGAAACTTCTATAACTTTTACTGGATCATCTAGTGATAATTTAAGTGGAGTGGAGTATGTGGAATATCAAATTAACAATGGACAGTGGTATGAAGCTATTATTGTTTCGGGATATAAATCCAATAGCGCCACCTATAGATTCAGACATCCTTTTTCTCTTCCTGAAGGAGAAAATATTATTAAAGTTAGAGCCACTGATAGAGCCGAAAATATAGGTTACTCAGATGAAATTAGTATTATTATTGACACCACCTCCCCAATGATTGGAGCTGGAATGATTAAAGACGGGGTTTTTATTCTTTTGCCAGACATATTTGGAAAAACTTACACTAGTATTGGAACACCACTTGATTTTTCGGTTTATATCATTGGTGAGCCAACAATTGTAAAAGTAAAAATTGGTGGGAGAACCTTTAATCTTTTTTATTCTAAATCAACTGGGCTTTATATTGGTCAGATTATCTTGAATTTTGTTGGAAAGTACTCTCTGAATGTCTACACTGAAGACGGAGTGGGAAATAGTAAAGAAAGAGAATTAGCTCAACTTGAAATTGGAGAGTCAGGGATAGTCTTAGATTCTAAAGACCGAGATCCAATTTCAGGAGTCAAGGTCACAGTCTATTTTTTTGAAGAATCAGAAAAGCGTTGGGTAGTTTGGGATGGTAAAGCTTACGGACAAGAAAATCCAGTTATAACTTCCGAAAATGGCCGTTTTAGCATTACTCTACCAGCTGGAAAATTCTATTTTACAGTCGAAAAAGACGGGTACATTTCTTATAAAAGTTCTGAATTTTCTGTCGAAAAAACTAAAATTTTAAATAACGTTATAATTCTTAAAAAAGACATCCGAATTGTCCTTCCCACTAATAAATTAGGATTACCAAGTATTACTGTTGGCTCACGACAAATTTCCGGGATTTTGCTCTTAGTTTTCCTTTTATTTGTGTTTAAAACTATAAGAAAACCGCTTATAAATTTTCTTAAAGGAATTTAAATGACTAAATTAGATTTTCTGAAAAAACCATTTTTTTTGTCTGTTATTCTAATGTTTATTATCGGGGGAATATTAATCTATCTTTTAATTCCTAAATTTTTCCCAAAAATTACTATTGATTTAACTGAAAGAGCGGAAGTTCTAATTGAAGCTAAAATTAATGCCGTCGCTCCAGATTTTACCTTAAAAGACTTAAATGACAAAGATATTTCTCTTTCTAATTTTAAGGATGATATTGTTATGATTACTTTCTGGGCAAGCTGGGATCCGTTAAGTACTGATCAGCTTCCAATTTTAGAAGAAGTCTATCAAAAAATTAAAAAATTTCCTGAGCTTAAAATTTTGACTATAAATAATGGAGAGCCTAAAACCCAAACAAAAAGCTATATCGGACGCGCTGAATTCAATTTCCCAGTCCTCTTAGATACTAATCTTAAAATCTCCGAGACTTATAAAATTGTCAATCTTCCCACCCATTTTTTTATTGATAAAGAAGGTAAAATTAGAGAAATCTTCGTCGGACCCTTAGATAAAAATTCGGTTTTGGAAAAAATAAACAAACTAAGATAGTTCTATCTTGATTAATTATCCGATTCCGCTTATACTTAAAGTAGTCAACAACCGTTAATCAAAAATTAAAGACTACAACAGGAGGTTGTTGTGTGGTTTACTTTTTGGTTTAATAATTTCCATTTAGCTATTGAACTTTTTGGAGGTGTAGTTTTCTTTGTTGCCTCCTGGTTGATTTTTGATACTTTTCTTATTAAAAAAGAGTTAAAAACCAGTTTAAGAAGTTTAGGATTTTTGCTTTTGACCTTTTATTTTATCGCCCATGGTGTTGGTATTGAAAATGAATTTGTTTTGATTTCTTTTCTTATTTTAAACATTATTGGCGCCGCTTTAATTATGATTAGTTTTCTTCTGGAAGTCCCGCCTAAAATCCCCACTCTTCAACCTCTAGTTTTGGTACTTCCCGAGGTCACTAAAATCCAACCTTTCTTCTCTTTTATCTCAGCAGTTCTATTTTTCTATACTAGTAAAATTCTTTTTAAGCGCTATAAAACTCAGTCTGATAAATCTTTAAGGTTTTTTATTGCTTCCTTTTTTCTTTTGGCTTTAGCTTTAATTCTGAATATCTTTGTTAAAACTCCTTATACTTTCGCCTGGGGACTTCAGCATCTTTTCGAAATCGGTGCTTTTGTTTTTTTGGGAATTTGGTGCTGGCAATATTTAAGATTAAGAATCAAAGAAGAGCTGCTTTTGATTTTTGTAACAATGGCTCTTTCGATCGCTATTATTGTTACCTTTACTTTTTCGGCTATTCTTTTAAAGAAAATAGAGTATGACGCTTCACTTCATCTTACTTCCGATGTTAAGATTTTGGACTATACAATTGAAAGAATGAAGGGGGAATCGCTGGCTAATGCTAATCTTTTAGCTAAAGATGAGAATTTAGCCAGTGGTTTATCAACTGGGAGTTTTGGTCAGGTAGAAAATGTTGCCTTAAATTTTGTTGCCGAAACTAAGATGACTTTTTTGACTGTTGTCAAGGAAGATGGAGAAGTAGTTTTAAGAACTCATAATGTTGTTACCAAGGGCGATAATATAAAAACTGAAAAGGCTGGGGGATTGGCTTTAAAGGGAACGGCTTCAGCAACTGTAGAAGCAATGGAAACAGAGAAGTTTTCGATTCGTGGAGCGGCCCCAGTATATTACGAAAATAATTTGGTGGGTGTGGTTTTGACTGGTTATATTATTGACAATACTTTGGTTGATAAAATAAAAAAAGTAACTGGGCTTGAAGCCACAGTTTTCAGTAATGACACTCGAGTTGCTACAACTTATCTTTCAAGTGACGAAAAAACTCGTTCAATCGGGATTAAACTTGAAGATTCAAATGTTTCGAAAATAGTTCTTAAAGACGGTCAAAGTTTTGTTGGACGAACCACTATTCTAAGCCGACCTTATCTTGCTGCTTATCTACCAATAAAAAATGAGAATGATGTTTCCGGGATGATTTCTGTTGCCCGGCCCCAAAGCGACATCTTAGCCGCTGCTGTTAGTACTAATCAACTCACCTTACTTATAAGTGCTATTATTATGGTTATTGCTATTCTCCCAGCCTATAAACTAGCTAAAAGTATTGCCGAACAAATCTAAAAAGTCAAATGTCAAAATTAAAAAACCCTTTATTCTTCGAATAAAGGGTTTTTATTTATAAACTTTGAGTCTCTAGCCAATAAGATATTGACTTATTTTGCTGCCGCCCTGTTTCTTTCTAAAATTGTTTTAATAACCTGAATTACTTCTTTAGCAGTAAGACGAGATTTAACTAAGTACTCAATAGCTCCTAAGTTTTTGGCTTTATTTACATCCTGATCGCTAACGATAAGGTTGGTTAAGATAACAACTGGGGTCTTTTTTGTGGCGGTATTTGTTTTTAATCTCTTTAAAACCTCATAGCCATCTATTTTGGGAAGCATTAAATCTAAAAGAATAAGGTCAGGTTTTTTGTTTTGAGCCATAGAAACTCCATTTTCACCATCAAAAGCACACAAAACCTCATATCCATCATTTTGGAATTTAGTTTGATACATCCGCGAAAGCATCGCATCATCTTCGATTAAAAGAACTTTAGGCATTTTTATTTAAATAATTTAATTATCCTCTTGGTTCTTTGGCCTCTTTGACTACCCTTTCAATAAAAGACATTGATGGCTCTTCTTTTTTGGACTCCTTACCAGTATAAATTGGCAGACCGAAAGCAAAAGTAGTTCCCTTTCCAGCTCGACTTCGAACCCAAATTTCGCCCCCCATGTTTTCAACCAAAGTTTTAGTAATATAAAGACCTAAGCCTGATCCCTGTTGTTCTCGGGAAAGAGGATTTTCAACCTGATAGAATTTTTCAAAGATATGTTTTAGGTCTCTTTTGGGAATTCCGGTTCCTGTATCTTCAATATAAGTAACAATATTTTTACCAAGAATCTCATTTTCTACAGTCACCCCTCCTTTATTAGTAAATTTAATAGCATTCCCTAAGAGATTACTTAAGACTTCTTTAACTTTATTAACATCAGCATAGACAGCTGGTAGATCTTTAGGGGGGCTATATTTTAGTTCTAAGCCTTTATTTTCTGCTTGAAGCTCAAAATCTTCGATCATTTCAGAAACAACAAATTTCAAGTCCATTTTATTAGGCATTATTACTGTTTTCCCTTGTTCGATTCGAGAAACCGAAAGCATATCTTCAATTAGGGTTAAAAGACGCTCATTGTTTTTGTAAGCTTCCTCTAAATATTGTTTAACCTTAGGATTTATTTTCCCAGCTTCACCATCCAAAAGCATCCCCAACCAACCTTTAATCCCCGTCATTGGAGTTCTTAGTTCGTGAGAAACAACCGAAACAAATTCTCGTCTGGTTTTTTCAACTTCAATCATCGCCTGAGATTCGGCTTTAAGTTTTTCTATTTCCAATTCTTTTCTAATATCTCGGAAAGTCATAATAGCACCAATAATTTTCCCGGAGTTATCTTTAATCGGGGCAACACTGTCAGCAATGGGAATCTGTTGTCCTTTTTTATTTTTAACAATCATCTCTTCGAAATAAAAAGACTTGCCAGTTTTATAAACTTGATCAACCATACAGTTTTTACCACAACTGACCACTTCCCTCTTGGTATCAGTAAATTTTAAAACTTCGCTGTAAACTTTTCCTAAAACACTTCGTTCACTAAAGCCAGTAATTTCCTGGGCTGCCTTATTAAAAACAATAATTCTCCGATCTAAATCCACTGCTAGAACTGCATCGCCAATACTTTCCAAAATCGCCTCATCTTTATTTTTTTCTTCAGCCAGCTTTTTTGCCATTTCATCTACATCTTCTAAAATATTAATCATTGCGGTTCGGCTGCGACTTAAATTCTCTACTTTTTGAGTTAAATTCTCTGATTTTTCTCGGAGTTCTTTAGTCTCTTCGTCTACAATTCTTTCAAGATTTTCAGCGTAATTTTTAGTTTCTTCTTGGAACCCAAGAATTTCAGAGAATATATCAAAAATTAATTTCATCGAAATTACAACATAAATAGCTCCAAAGAAAAATATAATTCCTACTAAAATATTGGGGTCAAACAAGGGAAACTGCATTGATAAAAGTAGAAGATAACCAATATACCCAAATAAAAACAAAAAAATTAAAGCAAAGATAATAATCCACCATCTGTTATGAGTATGAGAACCTTTTTTTATCAATCTAAAAACTTTCCCACAAATATAAGCCCCATAGATCATTATAAAAATACCTAAAATTATAGCTATCTCAGCAATCATTTTTATCCTTTTTTATCTTTTATCTTCTTAAGGTTACTGATATTTTCTTTTAATTCCACCATTCTAAGTTCTCTATCTACCACCATTTTTTCAATCAGCTCTAGTTGTTGATTTTTCTCTTTAAGATCTTCGATTGTTTTTTCTAATTCTTTAGTTCGTTCGAAAACTTTCTTTTCTAATCCTTTTTTAGCTTCTTCTAATTCTTTAGTTCTTTTTCTAATTTCTGATTCTAAATCACTTTTAGTTTTTTCTAAATCACATTTAGCTTGGCTTTCTTTTCTTAAAATTTTAGCTGTCTCAGAAATAGCATAAGAAATCAAAACAAAGGCAACACTCATTCCTAAAAGCCAGTCAAAAACACTTCTCCAAAAGGAAACACCTTTAAAGTAAAAGAAAATCTCAACACTTAAGACCGCTAATCCAACTAAGACTAGGAGTTCTATCTTTAGCCTCCTGAGTCTTAACTTATGTTCCTCCGAAATTTGTTTTTCCATTTTTACTTTTTAATCCTATTTTCTAAGCTCTTGAATCTCCTTTTTAAGCTCTTTCATCCTCAGCTCTCGACCTACCATTAATTTATTAAACTTTTCTAATCCCCTATTAGTCTTTTCTAAATTGTTTTTGGTATTTTCTAGCTCTTTGGTTCGTTCAGCAACGGCTTTTTCTAAGTCTGAATAATAATCTTTTAATGATTCAGTCATTCGATTAAAGGATTCAGCTAATTTTTCAATTTCATCGCCGGTTTTAATTTTTAGCTTATAATCTAAATTTCCTTGACTTATTAATTCGGTTCCTTTATGAAGTTTTTTAATAGGGTCACTAAGATAATATTTAAACCAAATACTTGTAGCAACAGACCAAATTACCCCCATAATAATTAATACTGTGATGTGAGGCATTTCCGAGCCAAAAATTATAAAAATATAATCACCAACTAGTAATGAAACAAGAGTAAAAGAAAAAAGTATAAAAAAAACTTTTTTACTAATACTAAAAAATTTATTTTTTGATTCTTTTGCTGGTAATTTCTTTTGTAATTCTCTCTTTTCTTTCTTTACTTTATAGAGATCAAATTTTTTATCTTTTTTATGACCCTCCATAATAGATACTTTCAATTAATTCAAATAAAAAAATATGTATCTTGTTATTCAGGGTTTATTAACTATCTCTCTAGTATCTTCTTGATTTTATCCACTACTTCTTTTGGCTGCATTCGAGACTTGACTAAATAATCTATTGCCCCCAGCGCTTTCCCTTTCTTGATATCTTTTTCTTCTCCTCCTAAATTAGTTAAAAGAAAAACTGGGATGTCTTTGGTTTTTGAATTCCCCTTTAGCCTTTTTAGAACCTCAAATCCATCCATTTTAGGCATCATAATATCAAGAAGAATAACCGCAGGCAGTTCTTTCTCAGCGAATTCTAATCCTTCTTCACCATTAAAAGCAACTTTTACTGGATAACCGTCATTTTCGAACTTGGTCTGATACATCCGAACCATAAAAGGATCATCTTCAATTAAAAGAATTTTTTTATTCTCAGTCATCTATCCTCCTTTCTCCTGTTAGATATTACAATCTCTTGGAGTTTTTAATGGAAGGTTATGACGATATTAATTTTAACTATTATTTTTCTATCAATTGGTACAACTTATCTAGATTATTGCCAAGATTGTTAATTAAGACTTCCTCCTCTATATTTTTATTTTTATCTTCAAAATCTTGAATCTCTTTTTCTATTTTCCGACAAAGATCGGAAACTTCAAAGTAATCAACTACAGAAGCTGTTCCTTTAAATGAGTGAATTTCTTCTCTTAACTTTCTGATAAGACTCTTAGATTTATTTTTTTTGAGATCAGAAAAAACTTTTTTTAAAAGACCAATTTTTTCTTTGGCATGCTTCTTAAAAATATTCTGGTATTCTTTTGCTTCCACTTCTTCTTATAAATAAAACATAAAAGATTTTCAACCTTAACTATAAAGTAAATCGATCTAAAATTCAAGAGTAACTACCTAAATAGAAAATTAAAATAATTCTCAGAATTATAGGTTACTTAGATCTTTGTGTCTGATGTCTATTTTCCCCTTTTGATCCTTATTTTAATAGTGGTCTGCCAGGCTAAATACTTGCCAATCATTAATCTTGTCTGGGCATCAATTGCAGGAAGAGCTCCAAAAAAGATAGTTATAAAAGGAACTAAAAGCCACTGTAAAACCATAGCAAAATGTCTTCTTTTGCCATATTTTTTGGGTCGAGGTGGTAAAAGAATTACACTAATCCACATCGAGACAACCATTCCAATTGCGGCTAAAGTCAAGATTTTAGAAGCAATTATTGGTAAATTTTGAGCTAAAAGTTGATTTCTAAAATTTGGATTTAAAATAATTGGCAACCAACCAACAAAGGCAATTACTAAGGGAGCGGTAGCCCAATTAAAGTTACCTTCAAACTGACGAAATGTCTGCAACAGCCTATATCCTAAAGAAATATTTTTGTTCCGAATAGAGTTAATAACTATATAGGGAAAGTCAGAAACTCCATAAGCCCAGCGTCGGAGTTGCTTATATTGAGCTTTAAGAGTTTTCCATAAGGTTTTGGCTAAAACAGCATCATTGTAAACTGGAATCCAAACTGGAACAACAGCATAGTCACCATCAAAGGCAAAAAAAGCTCGCCAATACTGTTTCCCATCTTCAACAATGCTGTGCCTGTCCCAAAAATCTACCTCTATGAGAGTTTTTAGACTCATTGAGTGAGTCGAAAAATTACGAAGCCGCCAAACCCTAACAGACTCTACCATCTGCCAAAAAGAGCAACTAGTAGCGGAAATTCGAGTCGGGGCAGGAGCATCCCAAATGTTGTTAAAAAACATTGGAATTGGCTGAAAGGAACGCCGAAGTCGGTTAGGATTAGTAATATAATTATAGGTAAGACAAGCAAAAAACTGAGGATGAACTTTTACATCAGCATCAGATGAAGTAACAATAATAGATTCAGGTGGGATTTTTTTTCTTCTAAAATCAGCAGCGACAATTTTGGCAGCATAGGAAGTATTGGCTCCTTTAACTTTTCCTTCACTTGGTAAATTATCGGGGTGAATTATTGAATAAAAACTGAAAAAAAGATGACTATATTTTTTCTTTAAGTATTCTCCATAAGATTTATTTTTTGAAATTCGACCTTCTCCAGCAAAAACAACAGTAATTTTTGCTTTTGGATAAGCTGAGTTGGAAAGTGTCCTTATAGAATCTTCTAAAACTTCGAGGTTTTCTTTATAGCTCGGGAGAATATAAATATGATGAATATCTTCCCAATTCAAAATAGAAGACTTTTTCTTTAAAAAAAGTTCAACTTCCTTAATTTTTTCTTGAAGCCTCAAATATTCTTTGATAATCTTTTTATTTTTAAACCTTACAGTTGGATATAAGAAACGGTTTTTAACCAAAAAGGGATGGCGCTGTTGCAGTTTTTGAGATTTTTGATTTAACTCACCTAAAAATTCTTTTAAATTGGCGATTTTTTTACACATAAAAAGCCAGTCTGTGGCTTCTGCTTTTTTAAGCCGTTGGTAACCTAGGATTGTGTTTTTTGAGATATTTAAAGCTCTAAAAAGCCAAAAAAGATCAAAAATAATAATGAAATAGGCCAATATAAAAGGAAAAGTAGGCGCTAAAAGAAAAGGAATAATAAATGTTACCCAAACTAAAAATCCAGGTAAAACTTCTAAGAAGCGTTCAAACCGGCGGCTTTCAGCTATCTTTAAAATTAAAGAATCACTAATTTCCATTAATCTCCTATAAATTTAATAAAAGTAACACCTTGAAACAAAAGAAAAACCTGAACCATAAAGGAGGTCAAAACTAAAAGGAAGGATATTAACCTTTCTTTTTCATACAAAGTGAAAGCTAAAAAACTATTAATAATAATAAAAAAAAGGCCGCAAAAAGGAATCTGGTAGATCTTCCACCACTGCCCTAATTTACTAGCCCCTATATAAACATTGTAATGAGTTGGTAATAAAGACTCTTGAGGTTCTATTTTTAAAACAAAGAGGATAAAAATTGCTAAATTAAAAAGGAGAGCTAATGTTAGAATCAAAATTATGATTCTATCGTAAAAAAAATCAGTCTTAAGATTTCCCTTGAATTTCTGAGATATTAAATTGATTTTTTCTTTAATCATAATTTGGAGCCTCCCCGGAGAATCGAACTCCGCTCTGAGGCTTACGAAGCCTCTGCATCACCACAATGCTTGAGAGGCTAAATTGGGTTGGAGCGAGAGATCCCGACGAATCGTCAGGACGACCTTTTCCTTAATCATCCTCACCTACTCCGCCGTAGTTGGCTACGAAGGCCGGGTGCAGTAAGTAGATTGGAGCGGGATACCAGAGTCGAACTGGCGCCGCCACCTTGGGAAGGTGGTGTACTGCCACTATACTAATCCCGCACTTTGCCCCGCAAAAATTTTTTTGCCCTTCGACTACGCCTCAGGGCATTCGACTCGATTTATTTTAAAAAACCTCTTAAGGGGTCGGAGACCATCTTTCGACAGTGAGCTCAAGACAGTCGAACTGCGAGCAAGTCCCGATGAAAATCGGGGCGAGTCGAATGGCGGCCACGAAGGGATTTGAACCCTCGATCTCCTGCGTGACAGGCAGGCGCTTTAATCCGGGCTAAGCTACGTGGCCAAAATTTTACGAACCGGGCAGGCGTTTTAATCAAATCAAACTATATAACTAAATAAAGAATCTCCTATTTTAAGATCCCTCTATTCACTATACCATATTTAACTTTAACTAATATAGAGTACTAAAAAATTAAACTAAAATCAAGTCTAAATTAAAAACTAAATTTTAACATCAATAACAATTCGCCAAGGGGAAGACAAAACTGAAACTAAAAAAGGAGTTTCTTTGTTTAAATTAAGAACAACCCGAGAATTATTATCATCACCTAGAGGAATTATTCTAGCTTCTTTTATAACTTCGCCAGAGAAGGAAGCCTTGTCTTTTGTATAAGTCGCCTCACCTCTATCAATATCAAAAGTCCGAGTATCAGTTAAAATTGTTTCTAAAACAAAGAGGTTAAGATCAGTAATCTTTTCTCCCTGGACATCTAAAATTGGTTCTTTTTCAGTATTAATCTCTTTAACTTGATAATAAGGCGGTAATTCTGATAAAGACTTAAGATCGACAACTACTCGTTCATAGCCTTCTTTACTATGAGAAGAAAATCGAATGTCAGTTATAAGATAATAACCACCAAGTTTACTGATATCACCTTTTTTAGGGGTATAATCAAAATTAGAAAGCGGAGGGACAACAGGGGAAGGTGAAGCTGAAAAAGTTGGGCTTGGTAAAGGAGGAGGCGAGAAGGTAGTTGACGGTTTTGTTTCTTTTTCTTCTTTAATCTTTTTTCCTGCCAAATACCATCCCAAAAAGGCAACTCCACTAATAGAAAGTAAAATCAAAAAACCAATCAAATATTTTTTTTGAGTTCTACCTAAAGCCATAATTCATATTAAGCGATAAAACTGATCTGTATCCTAAAAAGTATATATGAGAACACTTTTATTTATTTTATAAATTTCCAGATTTTGGCTGTCTTTCTTTTTTCTGTCAACCAATCCTGAAAATCTTGAGTCTTAAGTAGGATGTGGTGAGCATGAACCTCAGGCTTCCCTTGATCATTAGTTCGAACTTCCTCAACCTTGATTATATGATAACCATAGGTAGTTTTAACAAGATTACTAATCTCGCCAACTCCAAGACTAAAGGCAACATCTTCAAATTCTTTTACCATTTTACCTTTACCAAACCAACCTAAATCACCTCCAGAGGCTGCCGTAGTATCTTGACTATATTTCTTAGCCATTTCGGCAAAATCTGCTCCTTGTTTAATTTGCTCTAAGATATTTTCTGCTTTAGATCGTACCGAAGCATTAAAACTTTCATCTGAGGTCACTTTTTCTTCAACCTGCTTACCTAAGAGTTCAACTTTAAGATCATTTTTAAATTCCTCAAGGGTCCAATTATAATGTTTTTGTAAAGATTCTTTAAGTTTACTTTCGCCACCATTAGCTTCTACCACCTCTTGATATAAAGCCTCTAATTCTTGATTAGTAACAGAAATTCCTAGCTTTAAAGCTTCTTGACGAATAATTTCTCGATCAATCATCTCATCTAAAACGACTGGTTTTAATTTATCTAAAGCCTCGGTGTTTAATTTGCCTTCTCTAAATTCTTTGTAATTTTTTCGAAATTCATACCTTACTTTATAGTCATAAAAACTAACAATCTTCCAATTTAC
>JABAOC010001475.1_pt1 | contig 16540 bp, 16 predicted proteins | sample 7062161 | NCBI WGS metagenome assembly JABAOC01 (sample SAMN14538625, study PRJNA623070) | marine sediment metagenome | biome: marine biome [ENVO:00000428]; feature: marine pelagic biome [ENVO:01000023]; material: deep marine sediment [ENVO:00002113] | place: India: Gulf of Khambhat ... | reverse complement strand
AAGCTGCGGAAGAGTTGATTATGAGGGCGAACTGGCTGTCATAATCGGGAGAAAAGGGAAATCAATTCCTGAAGACGAGGCGCGAAAGCACATTCTGGGTTATTCCTGCTTCAATGATATAACGGCGAGGGATCTGCAAACAAAGGACACCCTCTTTGCGCGCGCCAAAGGTTTTGATACCTTTGCTCCCGTGGGGCCATATGTTGAAACGGACATAGAGCCTGATGATCTCAGAATCAAGGTGTTCGTAAACGGGAACTTGAAGCAGGATGGATCGACGAGAAAAATGATATTCGATGTATACACGCTCATTCACTTTATCAGCAGCATCATGACGCTCTATCCGGGAGATGTTATCGCCACAGGAACACCGCCGGGGGTGGGACAGCTAAAGCCCGAGGACATAGTTGAGGTGGAGATAGAAGGTATCGGCCGCCTGGCCAATAAGGTGGTTCATTTTCTGGAAAAGGTCGAATCGTGATGATGAAAAAATTGGAGGTCTGATTCGTTGAATAATCTTGCAAAAAGGGTGAGGACCTTGCCTCCTTATCTCTTCGCAGAGCTCGACAGGAAAAAAGAAGAAATAATGCAAAGTGGAGTGGATGTAATCGACCTCGGTGTCGGGGACCCTGATCTGCCGACACCCGCGTTCATTGCGAACGCCATGATAAAAGAAGTCAAAAAGGCGGAAAATCACCGGTACCCTTCTTACCTTGGCACGATGAGGTTTAGAAATGCCGTCTCTGATTGGTACCGGAAGAGGTTCGGGGTAAAACTGAATGGCGCGACGGAAGCCATAACTTTGATTGGATCCAAGGAGGGGATCGCTCACTTTCCCCTCGCTTTCGTTGATCCGGGGGATGTCGTCCTGGTTCCTGATCCGGCCTATCCGGTCTATTCGATAGGGACTAAGTTTGCAGGGGGGAAGCCGCACAGCATGCCACTTAAGAGTGAAAATGGATTTTTGCCCGACTACACCAGGATTCCGGAAGGGGTGAGAAAAAGAGCAAAAATCCTCTTTCTGAACTATCCGAACAATCCCACGGCAGCGGTTGCGACGAAGAAGTTTTTCCGGGAAACAGTCGATTTTGCAAAAGCCTACGACATCATAGTCTGTCATGACGCTGCCTACACGGAAATTTATTTCGAAAATTACAGGCCACCAAGCTTTCTGCAGGTTCCTGGCGCGAAAAAGGTGGGCATAGAGTTCCACTCCCTTTCCAAGACGTATAACATGGCCGGCTGGAGGATTGGGTTTGCTGTGGGGAATCGTCATCTTGTCGGTGGTCTTGGCAAAATCAAAACGAACGTTGATTCCGGTCTTTTCACTGCCATTCAGGCTTCGGGTATCCGTGCCATAAAGAATGGCGAAGGGAGCGTGAATAAGCTGAGAGGCATTTACGCCAGGAGGAGGGATATGCTCATTGCGGGGCTTAAAGAAGCGGGTTTCGATCCACTGGTGCCAAAAGCATCCTTCTATATTTGGATGCCCGTGCCAGGGGGGATGGGGTCTTCGTCCTTTGCCACTCTTCTCCTCGAAAAGACAGGAATCGTGTGCACTCCCGGTGAGGGGTTCGGAAAACATGGTGAGGGATTCGTGAGATTCTCTCTCACCCTGTCGGAAAAACGTTTGATCCAGGTTATAAAAAGGATCAAGAAATTGAAATTGTGATCCCGTGACCACATTTTTTTTAATTCTCGGTTCGAATTTCGGTTTCCCGGTGAGCAGCATTCTGTCGGGAATCGAGGCACTCAGAAAATATGGAGAAGTGGCGTCCCGATCGTCACTGTATCTCACCGAGCCTGTTGACAGGACATATCAGACGGGTTTTGTGAACGGCGGGGTAAAATTTATAAGCGACCTTGATCCCGATCGGCTTATCTGCATTCTGAAAGATGTGGAAAAAAAAGCAGGCAGATTGTTCTCCTCCGCCAAGATTCACCGGCCTCTCGATATAGATGTGGCGGCGGCGGATATCACGCACTGTAGCGGTCAGATATCGATTCCCCATCCGGCGCTTCCGAAGCGCCGCTTCATGCTCGTACCCCTTTGCGAACTGGCCAGGGAATTTCCCGCATTGGAAGATGGGAAAACCTTTGGAGATTTGCTTGAGATGTGCGTGGATCCCTGTGAGGTACTGAAGATATGAGAAGATTTGGGCTGTTCGGCGTGATAATATCGCTTCTTTTTCTTTTCCCTTGCGGCTGCAAGGAAAAGAGTCAACCCCCGGCGGGTGTCCCACATTCAGATTCCCTCGATTTGCGTAAATACAGAGAAGCTGAAACCCTCAACAGTTTGCTCGAGAAAGATCCTGATAATCTGAAAGCTTTGATTCGCCTTGGAAATGTTTACTTCGACACCGGTCAGAACGAAAAAGCGGTGGAAGCTTACAGAAAGGCGCTGGATCGGGACCCCGAAAATGCCGATGTCAGAACTGATATGGGAATCTGTTTGAGAAGGCTCAAGCGGACAGATGAGGCGATAACTGCCTTCAAGGGTGCGATAAAATCAAATCCACGGCATTACCAATCCCGGTATAACCTCGGCCTCGTACTTCTTCATGAAAAGAATGACTTGAACGGAGCGATTACGGTTTGGGAGGATCTTCTCAAGGCGGTCCCTGAGTTCCCGGGAAAGGAGAATCTCGCCCTCCAACTGGAGAAGTTAAAACAGGTTGAGGGGACGCATGAAGGAGAGGGGAGCCGATGATTCGGCAGAAGGCAAAGATATTTTCATCATTGTCTTGAAAGGGGGGGAAATGAAGCTATTCATCGATACCGCAAATATCTCTGAGATAAAAAAAGCAAAAGACCTCGGTGTCATCGATGGGGTCACGACGAACCCGTCTCTTATCGCAAAAGAAGGAAGGAGTTTCGATGAGATCGTTCGTGAAATATTCTCCATCGTCGACGGTCCCGTTTCTCTAGAAGTCGTCAGTGTAAAGTGTGACGAGATGGTTGATGAGGCGAGGAATCTAGCAAGCTTGCATAAAAACGCCGTCGTCAAGATACCGATGACAAGGGATGGCTTGAAAGCAACGGGAATTTTGTCACGGGAGGGTATTTCGGTAAACGTGACCTTGATATTCAACGCCAATCAGTCCCTTCTGGCTGCCAAGGCGGGAGCAAAATATGTGAGCCCATTTATCGGCCGGCTCGATGACATATCACACAGGGGAATGGAGGTGGTGGAGCAAACATTGCAGATTTTTGCAAATTATGCCATCGAAACGGAAATTATCGCCGCATCGATGCGCCACCCCTTGCACGTTCTGGAAGCGGCTCTGATCGGTGCGGACATCGCAACGGTACCGTATAAAACCATAGATCAAATGCTAAAACATCCTTTGACTGATAGCGGCCTGGAGAAATTTCTCTCTGATTGGAAAAAGGCAAAAGTCTAATCAATTGATAGGGAATGACTCAAATATGTGTTATTTGTCAGGGAGTTATGTTATTGTTGATTTTTCTATCGTCTATCTCAAAATAATAAAAAATAGTTATAAAATCATTTGACATATTTCTCAAAAAATATTAGAATTTTTAATTGTCCATGTTCTCATAACAAAGGGGGTTTCGGGGATGAAGAGAGATAAGTCGAATTATATCATCCAGTCTGTGGCCCATGCCCTCGATGTTCTCGAGGAGTTCAAAGGCGGAGCCGATGAGCTCGGTGTCACAGAGCTTTCCAAGAAGTTAAAGCTTCATAAAAATAACGTGTTCCGTATTCTCGCAACGCTCGAGTCCCGGGGTTACATAGAACAGAACAAGGCGACGGAAAATTATCGCCTTGGCATCAAGTGTCTCGAACTCGGTCAGACCTATATAAAACAGATGGGACTTTTGAAGCTGGCGAAATCTATTCTCGAAGATCTGGCAAATACCTGTGGCGAAACGAGCTATATATCAATTTTGAGGAACAATGATGTCGTGTATCTCGATTCGGTTGAGACGAAAGCTACCGTGAGAGTGGTATCGAGAGTGGGCCTCCACCTGCCGGTTCACGCTACTGCCGCGGGGAAATCCCTCATAATGCACGAATCTGAAGATGAGCTGCGAAAAAGGATACGGCAGGATCTGAAAAAGCTCACATCGAATACGCTGGACACCCTCGATGACCTCTTGAAGGAGCTCAAAGAGTCATCGAGGAGAGGTTTTACAACCGATATTGAGGAATTCGAGGTTGGCGTATGCTGTGTCGGCGCCCCCGTCAGAGATTACACGGGAAGGATCGTGGGAGCCATATCCATCTCCGGTCCTGCGTCGAGGATGACGAGGGAAACAATAGAGAAGCAAATATCGAAACACGTTGTGGATAAATCTGCCGAGCTTTCCATGCGCCTCGGCTTTAACGAGTAGATTCGCACGTTTCTTATTCCCCTGCAGGTCTGAGGTTAACCTCAAGAGTCAATTTATTCCACAGTCCGGTTCAGCCACACCCCCTGTTTCCGGAATATCTTAAAAGAGGGGAGAGGTTGATCGTGATAATGACGTTACACCTTTGGTCTTGACTTATCGCTCCATTGCTGATAATTTAATGAATGACTATTCATTCAGTTGGGGGGTCTCTATGGCGCGTGGTCGCAAAAAAGAACCGGAAAAGAGAGACAAGATCTTGCTTGCCGCCTTGAAAATTTTTTCCAGAAAGGGATTTTATAAGTCGAAGGTTTCGGAGATAGCTGATGAAGCCGGGGTAGCCGATGGAACTATCTATCTCTACTTTAAAAACAAGGACGATCTGCTCATCTGTATATTCGAGGAAAAAATAGCTGAACTCATAACACGGCTCAGGGAAAAGCTTGTGGGGGTAAAAACCCCCGAGGAAAAGATATGGGTATTCGTGGAGAATCATCTAAAGCTTCTGGAGGGAAACCGGGATCTTGCTGAGATGATCCAGATTGAGCTTCGGCAGTCGAATAAGTTTATGAAAGAATATATTCCCGTTCAGTTCCTTGAATACCTCGATATACTTTCCGGCATAATCTCGGAGGGCATAGCCGCTGGAGTCTTCAGGGAAGATATCAACCCGACCATCGCAAGGAGAATAATATTTGGAGCTCTCGATGAAATATCTCTTGCATGGGTTCTCTCGAAGAAGGGCAAATACGACATTGGTGAATCAGCAAGGCAGGTGTACTCTATCGCCGTAAATGGCATGAAAAGGCTGAACATACGCTGATAAGAGGAGGAATGTGATGATAAGTTTCGAGTTGACGGATGAACAGAAGCAGCTTCGTGAAATGACCCACAAGTTCGCAGCCAATGAAATCCGGCCCAAGGCTGCAGAGTATGACAGAACGGGAACGTTTCCTCAGGATATCATGGAGAAAGCTTTCGAACTCGGCCTCATGACAGATTTCATACCGGAGGAATACGGGGGCCTGGGCCTCGGAGCCATCGAGGCCAGCATTATATCAGAGGAGATATCCTGGGGATGTTCCGGAATATACACGTCCATGGAAGCATCCGCTCTCGCCCTCATGCCTATTCTCATTGCGGGTACTAACGAGCAGTTGAAGAGATTTGTGGCTCCGTTTTCGGAAAAATTGATGTATTCCTCTTTCTGCCTCACAGAACCGGGGGCTGGTTCGGATGCAGGCGCGGTGAAAACCACGGCGAAAAAGGATGGCAATAACTTCATTCTCAACGGGAGAAAATGCTTTATCACGAACGGTTCCTATGCTAACCAGTTTACCGTTTTTGCGTCTACCGATAAATCCCTGGGGCATAGGGGGTTATCCGTCTTCGTTGTTCCCCGGGATCTTCCGGGGGTCTCAACGGGTAAGAAAGAGGATAAACTCGGTCAGAGGGCATCCGACACTGCGGATGTTTTGTTCGAAGACGTGGCGGTGCCAAAAGAAAACCTTCTCTGGAATGAAGGGGATGGTTTCAAGATCGCCATGATGACGCTCGACAGGACGAGGCCCGGAGTATCTGCGGCTGCTGTCGGGGTTGCAAGAGCTGCCTACGAATATGCCCTCGAGTACGCGAAGGAGAGGGTGCAGTTCGGGACACCCATCGCGATGAATCAGGCCATTAATTTCATGCTCGCCGATATGCTCATCGGCATCGAGACAGCGCGGCTCATTACCTGGAAGTCGGCGTGGATGGTTGATAACGGCATAAGGAACACCACCGAGTCATCCATTGCCAAGGCATACGCAGGAGACCTGGTGATGAAGATTACCACCGATGCTGTCCAGATTTTCGGCGGCTACGGATACATGAGAGACTATCCTGTGGAAAAGCTCATGAGGGACGCCAAGATATTTCAGATATATGAGGGAACGAGCCAGATCCAGCGCCTCGTAATTGCGAAAGAGATTCTTCTCAGGTAACACAACGGTTCCGGTACGGGAGAGAGAAGGTGCCTTCTTGGCCGTAACCTCTTTCCGTTGGCCGTTATTTATCGAGGGATCTGGATACTATCTCTGCTACATCCAGCGCGACAAAACTCTCTTCCATATCCTTGACTTTTATCCCGTCGTCGAACATGGTCAGGCAGTATGGGCATGAGGTACAGATTCCATTGGAACCGGTGTCGATTGCCTGTTCGAGGCGATTGATGTTGATCCGGGTCCCCTCCTCCTCAAACCACATTCCCCCTCCTCCTGCTCCGCAGCAAAATCCTTTTTCCCCGGTTTTTTCCATCTCGTTGACGGTGATCCCAGGAACACGTGCTATCGCGTTCCGCGGCTCATCATAAATATCATTGTGCCTTCCGAGATAGCAGGAGTCGTGGAAGGCAAAAAGGGTATTCACGATTTTCTTGGGCTTGATCGTACCCTCTTTCAGGAGTTCGTCGATATACTCGGTGTGATGGATTACCTTCTCAAATTCAATGCCGAATTGGGCGTATTCGTTTTTAAAGGTGTTGAAACAGTGGGGGCACTGGGTGATTATTTTTTTTACCTCGTATTTTTTAAAAACTTCCCTGTTGGTTTCAACCATGCCGAACTGAAAAAGACCTTCTTCGCCGAGCCTCCTTGCAGGGTCTCCGCAACACATCTCTTCCTGGCCCAGAACCGCGTAATCGATCCCCGATCTGTTCAGGATATCGATGATCGCATGTGTTACTTTCTGATTCCTCACATCATACGCTCCGAAGCACCCTACCCAATAGAGGTATTCGAATTTCTTCTTTTCCGATGCCACCGGTATGTCGAGTCCCTTCATCCACACGCTCCTGTCATCCTGCGGAAGGCCCCAGGGGTTTCCCGTATTCATTAACTTGCTCAGGGTAAAACGGGCCGATTCGGGAATTTTGCTCTCAAAGACGAGACCCCGGCGCATGTCCATAATCATGTCGATGTGTTCAATCGATACGGGGCATTCGTGGACGCAGGCCCTGCAGGTTGTGCACTCCCAGAGTTCCTGCGGCGTTATGGTTTCGCGTGTGTTCTCCGATCCGACGAGATCGGAAAACACAGGCTTCCCTGTATTCTTATCTATCGGGTTTTTCGCTGGCACAAGTGATGTGTAGAGTGCGTCTGTCATGTTTCTTTTCGTTTTCAAGACGATTTCCCGCGGAGATAAGCTTTTTTCCGTGCTGTAAGCAGGGCAGACATCCTGACACCGTCCACACTTCGTACATGCATCGGAAGACAGGAGGGATTTCCAGGAGAGATCCGTTGCCACCAGCGCTCCGATTTTTTCCTGGTCCTCGATGTTCGGTATCGACTGAAGGGCCCCCTTGGGCCTGGATGTTTTGAAAAACATGTTTAATGGGGCGGCAATCATGTGAAGGGTTTTCGAAAAGGGAAGGGAGGCAATCCACCCGAAGGCGAGAATGAGGTGAACCCACCAGAGTATCCTGTGGGCTGAAAGCAGCTGCTCGTATCCTGCGCCTTTGAACATCGATGCGACGGCGTTTCCACCATAGGAGAACTTTGCCGCTGCCGGCAAAGTCGCTGCGATTCGAAGCCCTTCCACCAGGTACCCCGTTATGGCTATGACGAGTATGAGAAGGATCTGGAGCAGGTCATCCCCGTCCCTGGTCAGACCCGGTAAATGAAGGAGGTAGCGCCTGAATGCTGCGATGATGATCCCCGCGATGAGCACGAGCCCGAACGTGTCGGAAAAGATTTCAAAAAAAGCGAAAAATGATCCGTGAAGAATCTGGAAGCCAAAGTCATACTGCAGGGCGACGAGGCACGTGGCGATAAAGAGGGCGATGAAGCCCGAGTAGATCATGAGGTGCATCGTTCCACCGAAAGGCCAGGCAATGGTTTTTTTCTGGAGGATGCCTTCCCTGAAGACGAACATGAGCCTTCTTTCAGGGTCGTCAAATCTGTCTTCGAATTCGTTTCTGCCCGATCTGTAAACTCTGTAGCGCCGGTAAAAGCCGAATCCCATTATGAGAAGAACGATGCCGAAGAGCACATACATTATCGTCCCGGTGATGGGAGGAAGATTCCACATGATTTCTCTGCCGACGATTTCCATTACAACCTCCTGTTTGATAACCGAGATATTAGTAACAGAATTACTTTTTCAAGACAACAGGCAAAGGAGGATCCAGCAAAGAACCGGTGCTATCGGTTTACGCAAGACCTGTTTCGGCCTTATATCGGAAATCTATTATAGCAACATATCGGTGCCGATCGGCTTATTTGCTTTTCCCTGAGGGGGAAAACGGTAATATATAGAACTATGACGAAACATCGAGGAATGGAGTGATGAGAACGGTATCGGTTGGCGGCAACACGGTCGGTTACCACGATTCGGGCGAAAGGGAGGGTAAAGCTGTGATCTTTGTTCATGGCTCCGGTGGTAGCTCCTTCTCTTTCACCCCCGTCTTTGCTGGACTAAAAGGGAAAATGAGGATGCTTATCCCCGATCTGCCGGGACACGGAGCGTCGGGCGGTGCCTCGCCGAAGAGTATCGGTGAATATTCTCAATGGGTGAGGAGCTTTTTGACAGCGATCGGCGTTTCGGACTTCATCATCATAGGGCACTCCATGGGGGGTGCGATCGCGCAGCATTTGGCTCTCCATAAACCCCCGGGATTAAGGGGAATCGTGCTCATCAGTACCGGCGCCAAGTTAAAAGTACACCCGAAAATATTTGCGGGGTTGAAGGATGACTTCGGGAATTTCTGCCGGTGGTTGTCTGGCATGGTAGTGGCGAAAAACGCACCGGTTGAGCTTAAAGAGGAGATTTCGGAACAGCTGATGATGACCACGCCTTCGGTTTTCCTGAACGACTTTAGGTGCTGCGATGAATTTGACATCAGGGAGAGACTGGGTGAGATCGATGCGCCTGCCCTTATCATTGCAGGAACCGAGGATGTGTTAACTCCCTTGTATTACGCCGAGTATCTAGCCCAAAATATCAGAAATGCTACGCTTAAAATAATCAACAACGCAGGTCACAGCCCCGTGCTCGAAGCTCCCGGTATGGTGAACGGAGCGATTTTGGAATTCGTAGCGACCCAATAGGCAAACCTCAAAAGACAGAGAGCGCAGCGTGATATAATAGCCGGGAAAGAGGTGTGTAATTGATAAGTTCTCAGATTGAAAGGCAAATTAAGGATATCTTCGGCGTCCGGGCCCTTTTCGAAGAGATCGAACGGGTCTGTTATTCTTACGACGCGACTGGCTTGTCCGCTCTGCCCGACGGGGTAGTGTTTCCGGAAAACGAGGGGGAGATTCTGGATCTTCTCAAGTTGGCTGATGAGAGCAACATACCCATCGTTCCCCGGGGAGCCGGCTCGGGTTTCACAGGCGGTGCTCTTCCCGTAAACGGCGGGATTATCCTATCCTTCGAGAGGATGAACCAGATCATTGACATTGATGAAAAGAATCTGCACGTAAAAGTGATGCCCGGCGTTGTCCTCGATGCGTTAAAAAGGGAAGTCAAAAATGCTGGTCTCTACTATCCCCCCGATCCTGCGAGCCAGGAATTTTGCACCATCGGTGGCAACATCGCTGAGTGTGCGGGAGGACCTTCGGGTTTTAAATACGGTGTCACGAAAGACTATGTGCTCTCTCTCAGAAACGTGCTCCCGACGGGCAAGCTCCTCGTTACTGGAGTTGATACGGTCAAAGGTGTTGTCGGTTACAACCTGACGGGTCTCATTGTGGGTTCGGAGGGAACGCTCTCGGTTGTTACCGAGGCTACCTTGAAATTGATCCCTCAGCCTGAAGCTTTTTCCACCGTCCTTGCCGGGTTTGCAACAACAGAAGATGCATCGTTGGCAGTCAACGCTGTTATTCACGGTGGCATCGTTCCGGCCGCCATTGAGCTCATGGATTCTTCTGCTGTAGCGTGCGTGAGGGAATACGGGGACGTGGAGCTTCATGACCATGTTGGCTGCTACCTTTTGATCGACCTGGATGGATCGCCCGAAGAGGTGGCGGCGAGAATGAAAAAACTGATAGAGACGCTCAGGAAAGGGAACGTTATCGTACTCGACAGCGCAGGGGAAGAAGGGAGGGAAAAACTCTGGTCGTTAAGAAGGGCAATCTCTCCTTCGCTTTTGAAGATTAACCCCAAAAAGATCAACGAAGATATCACCGTTCCCCGTACGAAACTCCCGGCGATGATGAGGAAAATCAAGGAGCTATCTGAAAGGTTTCATATTCCGATTGTGACCTTTGGGCACGCGGGGGATGGCAACATCCACGTGAACATTATGATAGATGACGCCGTTCCATGGCAGGTAACTGCTGGGGAAGAAATTGTCAGGGAAGTGTTTACGCAGACGGTGCGAATGGGTGGAACGATTTCCGGAGAGCATGGTGTGGGCACAACCAAGAAACCCTATATCGATATCGAGTTATCAGAAGACCAAATTTACATAATGAAAAAGATAAAGAGACTGTTTGATCCGAACAACATATTGAATCCCCACAAGATATTTCCTTGATTGACGGTGTATCGATGAGGGAAGAGAAGATTAAAGAAGAGATCCGAAAATGCTCAAAGTGCGGCGCCTGCAGGAGCGTGTGCCCGCTCGTTGAAGTTGACCAGATGGAAACGGCTGTCGCGCGCGGAAAAATCGAAGTAATCAGACGGGACCTGGGCGGGGAATTGCCGGCAACCGATGCAGCAATTCGAGAGTTCCTCGATAACTGTCTTCTGTGTGGAAGGTGTGAAAGCAGGTGTCCAAATCAGGTAAAGACGGTGCAGATTTTCAGCCATGCCAGAGCAAACCATACGAGCTACGGGGAGATGTTTTTTGGGAAAAAAGCCCTTGTGAAGTCTCTCGGATTGTCTTCCTCGTCGATAAAAGCGGCGTCGCTCGTGGGGAAGGGACTGTTGAGCATATTGACCGAAAAGATCCCTTCGAGCAGCGGTATTTTTTATCGGTTTCCCACACTGACACAGAAAGAGGGGCGGATGTTTCCGGAGATACCCCGTCAGTCTTTCCTCGACCTCCGGGGGAAATCGATCCATGATTTTGCAGGCCAGGAGGCGGATCTTATGTTTACGGGATGCCTGCTCAATTACATATACCCTACCGTTCTGGAGATGACGCATGGAGCGATCACGGGCGACGGTGGGGGAAAGAAGTTTGGTGCACCTGCCGAGCAGAACTGTTGTGGATTGCCCGCCCTCGGAGCAGGGGATTTGAAAGGAGCTATGGAATTGGGGGAAAAAAACATAAAACTCTTCCAGCAGGTGCAAAAAGGGACCATAGTATTTCCCTGTGGATCCTGCCTTTACATGGTGAAAAAGGTCTATCCAGACCTCTTCGCGGGAACCGAGCTGCACGGCCCATCTCTTGACTTGGCAGATCGATGCAGGGATTACGAATCCTACCTGGTGGATCAGGCAGTTCGGAGCCTGAAACCATCTCCCGCAAGCGAGGGCCAAACCGTTGCCTATCACCGCCCCTGCCATCTCGTCTCAATTCCCGGCGCAATCGAAAGGGCAGAATTCCTACTTTCCGGGGTTTTGGGGGAACGGTTTGTGGAGATGAAGGGAGCTGAAAAATGTTGTGGTTTCGGGGGGACTTTTAATCTGGTAAAGTATCAGAAGTCCATAAACATGGGTTTGTCAAAGGTTAAGCTTGCGGAGGAGTCTGGCGCCGATATTCTTGCCACCTCCTGCTCCGGGTGCATCAACCACCTGAGCGAATCGGTTGCTCGGTCACGCTCGAGGATACGGGTTATGCACGTTGGGGAGCTGTTCGATATCTAGTTATTGTGCAACGGACATCTTGACACAATATCGCGTTAAATGATAACTAACGCTATCAAATCTTCGATGGGGGAAGGTATGTCTCTTCAAGAAAAATTCGAAAAGTTGAAGCAAGTGAGCGAGCTTGCACTGGAGGGAGGAGGGAAGGATCGTATCGAGAAACAGCATGCCCAGGGAAAACTAACGGCGAGAGAACGTATCAATCTTCTCCTCGATCCCAACTCGTTCATAGAACTGGACAGATTCGTCACCCACAGATGTTCCGATTTCGATATGGAAAAAAAGAAATTTTTCGGTGACGGAATTATCACCGGATATGGAACAGTTAACAATCGGCTCGTTTTCCTCTTTGCCCAGGATTTTACCGTTTTCGGAGGTTCTCTGAGCGAGACCTATGCTCAGAAAGTATGTAAAGTGATGGATCTTTCCGCCAAAACGGGGGCTCCTTTCATAGGGTTAAACGATTCCGGAGGGGCGAGGATACAGGAAGGCGTATTGAGCCTTGCGGGTTATGCGGACATATTTCTCAGGAATACGATCTATTCTGGGGTCGTTCCTCAGATTTCTGCCATTATGGGCCCCTGTGCCGGCGGCGCTGTTTATTCTCCCGCGATTACCGATTTTACCATGATGGTCAAAGACACGAGCTACATGTTCGTCACCGGCCCCGATGTCATCAAAACCGTTACACACGAGGAGGTTACGAAGGAGAGGCTCGGAGGGGCCATGACCCATAACGAAGTGAGCGGAGTTGCCCACTTTGCTGCAGAGGACGAGAAGGAATGTCTCTTTTTAATAAGGGAACTGCTCTCCTTCATTCCCCAGAACAACATGGAAGACCCCCCAATTGTTCCCTGTGACGATCCACCCGATAGAAGGGAAGAAGCTTTGAACGAACTCGTACCAGACCAGCCGAACAAGCCTTACGACATTAAAGAAATAATCAGGCTCGTTGTCGACGATGGGTATTTTTTCGAAGTTCATGAGCACTTTGCCAAGAACATCGTAATCGGTTTTGCCAGGCTCGGTGGAAAGGCGGTCAGTGTCATTGCAAATCAGCCCTCGGTGCTTGCCGGTTGCCTCGATATCAACGCATCGATAAAAGGGGCACGTTTCGTCAGGTTCTGCGATGCTTTCAACATACCACTCTTGACGTTCGAAGATGTTCCGGGTTTTCTCCCCGGGACCTCCCAGGAATTTGGCGGAATAATCAAGCATGGTGCAAAACTGCTCTATGCTTATGCGGAAGCAACGGTACCGAAGGTTACCGTGATTACGAGAAAAGCTTATGGTGGGGCTTACTGTGTTATGTCATCGAAACACATACGGGGGGATATCAACTTTGCCTATCCCACGGGAGAAATAGCCGTCATGGGGCCTGAAGGGGCAGTCAGCATCGTCTTCAGGCATGAACTCCTCAAGGCTGAAGACCCCGTAAAGAAAAAAGATGAGCTCGTGGAAGAATACCGGACAAAGTTCGCTAATCCATACAAAGCTGCCGAGCTCGGTTACATCGATGAAGTGATAATGCCCGAAGATACACGGCCCAGGCTCATAAGGGCTTTTGATATGCTGAAGACGAAACGGGATCAGAACCCACCAAAAAAACATGGAAACATACCACTATAAAATCCGGGGGCGCCAATGTTTTCGAAAATACTCATAGCCAATAGAGGAGAGATTGCCGTCAGGATTATCAGGGCATGCAGGGAGATGGGTATTGAGTCGGTTGCCGTCTATTCTGATATCGACCGGCATGCTCTCCATGTTCGATATGCCGATTACGCATATCGGATCGGGCCACCTCAGGCGAGCGCATCGTACCTGAACACGGAGAAGATTATTGAGGTTGCGAAGAAGTCCAAGGCCGAGGCGATCCATCCGGGTTACGGCTTTCTCGCGGAAAATCCCGATTTTGCCTCCGAACTGCAAAGGGAGAATATCAAGTTGATCGGCCCATCCGCCGAGGCAATGCGAATTATGGGAAGCAAAACCCTTGCCCGTCAGACCGTGTCAGCGGCGGGAGTCCCCGTTGTTCCCGGAACGAAGGAGGCGATTGAGACGGAAGAGAAAGTATTTTCTATAGCGCAGCAGGTGGGTTATCCGGTCATGCTGAAAGCGACGGCCGGGGGTGGCGGCAAGGGTCTCAGAATGGTAAGCGACGAATCGGAGATGAGATCGGCCATCAGGATGGCGAGGTCCGAGGCGAAGTCGTCATTCGGTGATGATTCCATGTATATCGAAAAATACATAGAAAAGCCCCGCCACATCGAGATTCAGGTTTTGGCCGATCAATTCGGCAACACCATTCATCTCTTCGAGCGGGAATGTTCGATACAGAGGAGACATCAGAAGGTCATAGAAGAGAGCCCATCTGTTTTTATCGACGATAAGATCAGGAACGAAATGGGCGAAGTTGCAGTCCAAGCGGCGAAAGCGGTCCAGTATGAAGGTGCGGGAACAGTGGAGTTTCTCATGGACAAGGACAGGAATTTCTACTTTTTGGAGATGAACACGAGGCTTCAGGTTGAACACCCCGTAACGGAGATGGTTACCGGCATCGATATCGTCAAGGAACAGATTAAGATTGCAGCAGGGGAAAAGCTCCAAATCAGGCAAAATGAGGTGAAACAGGTAGGACATGCCATAGAGTGTCGAATATATGCCGAGGACCCCGATAGAAATTTCTTCCCCTGCCCGGGTGTTATTGAATCCCTGAGAATACCGGGCGGCCCGGGTGTCAGGGATGATTCTGGCGTATTCGAGGGCTTCGAGATTCCTATTCAATATGATCCCATGATTTCCAAATTGATTGTCTGGGGGATAAATCGAGAAGAGGCGATCAGCAGAATGCGAAGGGCTCTTGCAGAATATATTCTCACGGGAATCAAGACAACTGTTCCGTTTCACATCCGGGTAATGAATAACAGACACTTCATCGAAGGTGATTTCGATACGAACTATATTGACAAGGTTTTCTCCAAAGAAGAGGAGGAACGTATTCCAGAAAACACCGAGGTGGCGATGGTAGTGGGGGCTATCGAGCAATATCTCAGCGAAAAGAGAGATGCGCTGCAATCGGCCGAGGGAAAGGGTGGAGGAGAGGTTTCACTCTGGAAGTGCTCTTTCCGTCCCGGTTTCGGAAGGAAGTTCTGACAGGAGGAGAGGATGAATTACTACGTTAGCATGGGTGATAACGAAATTATAATTGGCGTTACGGAAGCGGGTATAGCACAGTTCAAGATACATATAGATGACAGGGAGATACAGGTCGATGCCCACAAAGTGGAACGGGATGCCTGGTCGATCGTAATTGACAGTAAGGTATATGAAGCTGATCTCGTCGTCTCCGACGAAGACATCGAGGTTCTCATCAGGGGTGACAGGTATCCGCTGAAAGTCTTGAATGAGCAGAAAAAAGCTTTGAGCAGAGCCAAGGATGTGGCAGAGGGGGGGAAACAGTTCATCGACGCCCCGATGCCCGGTAAGGTTGTCCGGGTCCTCGTGATGGAGGGTGAGGAGGTTGCGGCAAATCAGGGGCTTGTGATCATAGAAGCCATGAAAATGGAGAACGAGTTCAAAGCGAAAGCCCCGGGAAAGGTGAAAGAGGTGTTCGTGCAAGAGGGAGAGATTGTTAATGGGGGGGATAAGCTGCTCCTCATCGAGTAAGGAGGCGGTGAGAATGGACAAGAGGACAATGAAAAAAATCATGGAGGGTTTTCGTCGCTGGGAGAAAGAGACGCTTGCAGAGTCGTTGAAAAATGCAAATGAAAGGATGGATTTTTTCAAGAGCACCTCTGGATACGATTTTGAGCGGGTTTATGTGCCATTTCACATTCATCATGAATCCTATGATGAAAAGTTGGGTTTCCCGGGAAAATACCCGTTTGCGAGGGGAATTCAACCGACAATGTACAGAGGGAGGTTCTGGACCATGCGGCAGTATGCCGGGTTTGGAACTGCAGAAGAATCGAACATACGGTATCGGTACCTCCTGGACCAGGGACAGACGGGTCTCAGTGTAGCCTTCGATTTGCCGACGCAGATGGGCTACGACTCGGATCATTCGATGGCAAAAGGAGAAGTCGGGAAGGTCGGTGTCGCGATAGATTCGATGGAGGATATGGAAACGCTTTTCAACGAGATCCCCCTTGATGTCGTTTCTACATCCATGACCATCAATGCCACCGCTTCCATCATACTCGCGATGTATATTGCCGTGGGTAAGAGGAACGGCGTTCCGATGGACAAGATTTCCGGCACGATACAGAATGACATCCTCAAGGAATATATCGCCCGGGGGACATATATCTTCCCCCCGGAGCCCTCCATGCGAATAATCACTGATATATTTGCGTTCTGCAGCGATAATGTTCCCCGGTGGAATACGATC
>JABAOC010056111.1_pt3 | contig 16544 bp, 15 predicted proteins | sample 7062161 | NCBI WGS metagenome assembly JABAOC01 (sample SAMN14538625, study PRJNA623070) | marine sediment metagenome | biome: marine biome [ENVO:00000428]; feature: marine pelagic biome [ENVO:01000023]; material: deep marine sediment [ENVO:00002113] | place: India: Gulf of Khambhat ... | reverse complement strand
ACGTCGCCCTTTGTCTCGAGGTGGGAGTTGACTGAGGCCAAGGCCTCCTGTGAGCCCGGGGCGAGGTCGGCACTTATGTCCTCAAAAACCCAATTCCAGCCCGCAACGGACACCAGCCAGAGGACGAGCAGAACGCCCGGGACAAATGCAAGCGGAACTCTCGTGATTCTCCGAATAGATTTACTTTTCATGATACACCCACCTCCCCGCGTGGATTAATTTCTCGCCAAACCCAATATGGTCTTTCCGAAGCGATGGCTCCTCCTCCCTCAGAAGAGCAAACCCTGTGCCGATCTTTAACTTACCGACAATCGTCCAGCGCAGCATTTTCAACCTTTCTATCTGTTCGTTTCGCGCCAGTCCCAGCCTCTCGGGAGGACTGGCCAGTCAACCCTCGGATATTTCCATCAGCGCCACATCATATTTCCGCAATTCAGGTCACACTGTGTGCACGGCCATGCACGCGTCCCGGCCTAGCTGCACAGGGGTGATGAAAAGCCGATCAGGCTACTTTAGCAGGACCATTCGCCTGCTTTTTGAGTACTCCGAAACCTCCAATCTATAGAAATAGACTCCACTGGCCACATCGTGGCCCTCCTCGTTCTTTCCGGTCCAGATCTCCTGGTACTCACCCGGAGATTTCTCTTCGTTCACCAACGTCTTCACCAGCTGACCGGTTATGTTGTAAATCCTCAAGCTGACCTTCACCGGATGATCCGTTCCCACAGTGTATCTGATGCTGGTGGAAGGATTGAACGGGTTGGGATGGTTCTGGTAGAGGGCAAACCTCGTGGGCAGTGAGACTTCCTCGTATTCCTTCTTGACCTGCAAAAGCTCGCCCTCACAGTCGGCCAGGGACACCTGGATGGCGTCGAAACCATCTCCCTTTAGACTGAAAAGGCAATCGTCCAGGGGCAGCGGTTCTGCCTCCGGACCAATGACCAACACTCTAAACTCATTACCGGTTCGATAGGTATGCAACTCCAGATCGCTTGCCCGGGGTGCCAGCTCGACGTTTTCGATCTGGGCATCCTCCCCCTTGAATATCACCAGCGCGCCGCCGACCTCGCTCTCCGCNNCGACTCCAGACTGATAGAGGTGTGCGAAGCCTCTCTGGTGATCCTTGCCACTGCTATCCTCTCGGAGTCGACATCATCCCCGCCAGGCGCCAGGTCCTGCTGAATGATGCGCTGGATCAACAATACCAGGTCCGTCAGCGTGGCCATCCTTCCGTCCTGGTTGATGTCGGCGTTGATCTTCTGCTGAGGGGTAAGGTCGGTCCTGTCCGACAGGTAGGCGGCCAGTTTCACCGCATCTCCCACCTCGTAAGGTAATCCGTTTTCGTTTATGTCTCCGACAAGGGTGCTTCCCTCATNNCCTCATACAGCAGTGCTCCGCCATTGCTGAGACTGGCCCTTTCCTGCGGTATGAATCGGCCTTGCGGCGTGGAAAGTGTGTTATCGCTAAAATCAAACGAGTAGAACTCAATCGGAATCAACAACCCGCTGAAGCTGGGGTCATTGGTGACCTTGAATCTAAGATAGGCAATGGCCGCTGAATCGGGTGCCAGGGGTGCAATACGGACTTGATTGGGAAAATCGGCGATGCCCACTATCTTGACCTGCCGGTAGAGCCCGACAAGCTCGTCATGGTAATGAAAATACTCCCAATCGCGGGTTCCGGTGCTCTGCCGGGAGGCCTCAAGGAAGACCAGTACTGTCGGGTCGTAACGGATCAGAAGCTCCATGCCGGCAACCGGGTCAGGGTTGGCCAGATTGACCGGAATGTCGGCCACGCCGCCCAGTATGCATTCATCCACACCCAGGCTAAGGCTAAAAGAAGACGGGGGGGCAACCCTGATTCTTGTCTGGCTTAAGCCGTCCCCGCCCGAGTTATCGACGGCTCGGAACGTGACTGGCCACAGGCCGGTGTCTGCCGGCTCGGGCTTCCAGGTGAATATACCCAATTCCGGATCGAAGCCTGCCCCGGGTGGAGGCTCCAATACTTCGACCGTCACCTTCTCCAGATCCGGATCACTCGCCCTCACCTGGAAAACCAGCTCGTTTCCGGCCGTCACCTCCAGCGACTCGGGCGAGATCAACTCCGGGTCTCGGTTCACGTTGATCACGTTGATCACCACCCGCAGCGGGGAGCTTGCACTCCCGTCCGAGGCGACGAAGAAGAGCGTGAACGGGCTCTGCGCCGATGACCAGGGACCGATGAAGTCCGGTGTCCAGAGCAGGCTGGCGCTGCCGTCCGTACGATCCTCGAATAGCGCAGTGGGAGGCGCATTCATTACCGACATGCTGATGGGATCGCCATCCGGGTCCCTGGCCCTCACCCGCACCTCGATGGCGTGCCTCTCGGGCACGTAGCAGGTGGTAAACGTCCCGCCCTCTGTGCTTCCTCCGCCAAGCCAAAGCTCGGCCCTATCCGGGCTGCTGACCAGACAGGTTGCGGTCGGATCAAAAACCGGAGCGCGGTTCTGGCACCAGAGGTCATCAGCGGCAACGATCAGCGACAACCCCAGAATAAGAGTGTATGTAGAGCCTTTCAAGAACAGTCCCTTGCGCATTCTCGGCACCCGAACTCTCTAGTACTTAAATATAAGCCACAGGCCGTTTTTTCCAAGCCAAAAAGTCGCAAAATCTATGCCCGCCAAGGGGTTTTGTTCAAAAAGTGACCACGACAAACCAGGTACCCATATGGCCTAATCCGCCTGGAAGAATTTCCCCTTCGCCTTTACTTTTTCTCACCAAGTCGACCCCCGGCCAACAACAAATGGGGGGGCTGGTGAACCGTCATAAGACCGGTGGCTGCACGGTCCGAATCGCTTTTTGGGTGACCGCCGACTTCCAAGTACACAGCTCCTCAACACCTTTTACGCAAACTCATGCGAAACTTCTAACCTCCGGCTTCAAAACTCCCGGCCGTGCCGGGATCAAGACTGCCATTACTCTTCCGGCCCCCGGAGCGGCCTTGCGTTCGACCTTCCGACCGGGTCGGCTCCTCCACAGGCCCGGATGTTCCGTCCACGGGGCACGCCGCCCGGTGGTTGGTGCCCCTTTCATGGAAAAAAATAGCCGTTTCTACCTTTTGCGGCGGAACGGCTTCAGATCGCATCAGCGCTTCCTCCTGGCCCAAGGGCCAAGACAGTATGTAAATTCGGTGAATTTTTATTAACCTGCTAAACGCAACCAGATTCTTTAGCAAGCCTTGCGTTAGCGAAGTTTCCTCTTTTCCTCCTTACCTAGGTTTGTGGTTTTCAAGGCGAAGGAGGGGAATTCAAGATCCCCTCCTTCGCCAAAGACGAATACGATGAAGGTTACTTCATCATAACCATCTTCGCGGTCGCACTGTTTCCAGCAGCCATCAGCTTGTAGAAGTAGACACCGCTGGAAACTTCGTTGCCAGCATTGTCCTTACCATCCCAGGTGACCACGTTCAATCCGGCAGTACCCATACCCTCGTAGCTACGCACCAGCTGTCCGGCAACGTTGTAAATGCTCAGGCTGTAGCTAGCGGCCTCAGGCATGCTGAAGCTCAGGTTGACGAACGGGTTGAACGGGTTGGGATAGGCAGCATGCAATGCAAAGGCGGTCGGAGTCATCCGAACCGTGATGGCAGTCCCCAGTTCGCGGCTGTCGCGATCCACAGCAGTGACACTGGTCAGCTCGGCACCGGAGAAGCTCAGAACCTCGGCGTTCTCTATGCTGTTACCATTCCTGCTCCACACCAGAACCTTGTTGTCGTTGGTCATCATCTCCATGTTGGAGGCAAGCAGGCTGGCACCAACCGCACCGTCGAACTCAAACAGAATGGCGCCGATCGGGCTGGCACACTCTGCAGCGATGGTGCCGTCGGAGACCACCATGGTAGCAACCTCAGAGGACGGGGAGCCTAGCTTCGGAAGAGCCACCGCATCCTGCAGGATGACCCTGATCAAGTAAACCAGGTCTGACAGGGTCAGCGGCCTGCCGTCTGCGTTCACGTCAGTGGCGCAAATCTGAGCAGCGCGCTCATCCGGATCGGTATGGAAGACATCCACACCCTCGACGTGGTAGGCGGCAAACAGAACCGCGTCCGCTACCTCGTACGTGATGGTGTTGAGGTTGATATCTCCACGCTTGCAGTCGACCTCGCCCTCGTCGCAGATGGGAATGCCACCGCAGATCTCGGAGCAGTTGGCCTCACCGGTTAACGGATCGCCCTGGAAGGTCACGGGCTTAAGCTCCGGTACCGGATCGTCGCAGCAATCCAGATCGAACTGGCAGGGAAGTCCGCTCACGTACAGGATGTTTCCGGTCTCGTCCGAGAACGTGTTCTCGCCGCAGTCCGGATCGATCGGCGGATCAGGATCATAGTCGCAAGGCGTCCACTGCCAGCAAACCGGGATGGTGAACCCTCTCAGGTTCTCGTCGCTGTTGATCACGAAGTAGAGCTCAACCAGCTCGCCCGTGGATCCGGCCGGTATGGGCGTACCCATGACGGTATTCGGCAGGTCGTACATACCGAACAGCAGGATCTTGTACTTGCAGCAACCGCAGCTCGGGCAGGGCAGCAGCCTGTAAGTGAACTCCTCGAAGTCGCCAAACTGCGTGCCGTCGATCAACTCTCCCTTCCTGGCCTGCACGAAGGTCATGCTGGTGTAATCGAAGTCGATGTGCAGCTCAAATCCGCCGATAGCATCAATGAAGCCGCTCACGACCTCGATGGGCAGCATGACCAGATCGCCCGGATTGGCACAAGGATCAGCAGTGGCAATGTTCACCATGGCCTGCTTCTTGACTTCCACGTCGAAGCAGCACTCGAAAGTCTCATTGCACTCATCCGTGATCTCCAGGCAGATGGTGTAAACCACATCGTTCTCGTTCGCGTTGGTCGCCCACTCGACATGGCTGTCAACGATAGTGGGATCAGGGCTGGCTACAGGAGCGGGTGTGATGCTCTTGAAAGCAACCGTGGCTCCCGGGCAGTCGTCGTCGGGAACGAAGTCGGTGCTCTCAAAGGTTCCGCCAGCAAGGACAGAGCCATCCTCCGGACACTCCAGGGTCGGAGTCGCGTTGGTTACGGTCAGATCGAAGGTGCACTGGCCGGTGGCCTGGCACACGTCGGTCACGGTAACCGTGATGGTGTACGGACCGCCAACATCGTCGCAGTCAGTATCCCAGGTGATGTTTCCGCTGCCGTCGATGGCGATTCCGACAACACCGGAGATGTCGTAGCTTATCGCATCATCGTCGTCATCGCTGCCAACTGCCACGTCGGCAAAACCATCGCAGTACTTGAAGGTGGCAGTAGCCGGGCAGGTTACGGTCGGAGCATGGTTGCCCAAGACAACCGGCGGCTCACACACCTTCGGGGTCGGCCACATCAGGTTGGTTGCATCGGCATCGTCGGTGCAGATCAGCTCGATGTATCCACCGTCCAGGCAGTGGTTGGTCACGTCGTAGCTGACGTATCCTTCCACAGTCTGAGCTGGCGGAGCAACGGTGTAAGTCACGCTCACATTGCCGAAACCGGTACCGTTGGGGGTAGCGGTCACGCCGGTGACCACTCCATCCTCGTCGTAGGCCTCAAAGGCGAGCTGCACGTCGGTCTCATTGGTGAAATGAGTCCCAGCGCCGCCCGGGCAGGTCGTAAACTCCGGCGGGATGTTAGGGATGATGAAAGGGCGGAAGCAGTACTCTTCCTGTCCCAGGTAGTCATCCCAGATCATCGGGATGTAGGTCTCCGCTGCAGAGTTGGAGAACGCCAGCCTGGACGAAGGCGGCCAGAAGCAGCTGTCGATGCACAGATCAAAGCTGTCGGCAAACATCGCCTTGAAGGTCATGGTGGCCAGCAGAACGCGGCTGCCTTCCCACCATCTCTGATCCTGTGAGCCGGTAGGAACCAGGGACATCCAGAACTGGTCGGTTCCGGTTCCGAAATCGATGAANNCAGCGCGAACATCCGGTTGAAGATAACCGGGTTGTCGTTGTCCGGCAGATCGCGGAACACGCTGCGCGCCATGGCAGGATCGAAGGGGCTCAGCGTGGTCGAGTTCCAGTAGCCGGACACGCTGCAGTAGGTCACAGCGCCGAAGTTGGCGTCTGCATGGTAGCAGAGCGGAACAACGAAGCCGGCGATGGAGTCAAGACTATGGTCCACGATGTCGCTGGTCACGTACATCGGAACCTTGAACAACCAAGGACCCGGCTCCATGACCCCAACATCATCAGCCCAGGCCTCCAGATACAAGGTATCCGGCACGCCGGGATCATTCTGAGCTATCGCGGAGCCTGTGAAACAGAAAGCTGCCACAAACAAGGCGAGAAATAGCAAGTTTCGCTTCATTTTGTTGCTCCTTAAGTCATTACTAGGTTTCAGACTAAAACTTTTTGGTGATAGTCATGTGAGGTAATTCACCAAAAAGCTCAACTCAATTTCCCCCTCCTTCTTCACTCAAAGGTTACAAATCAGTTAGTAGCCTTTTGGTTTTTTTTCTTTTCTCACCTCCTAACTTAACAGAAGTTTGAGTTGAGCAAAAGTAATTGGTTTTACCCCTTCCTTACTTCACCTCCTTTCAAGCAAAGGTTAAAGGGTTCATGGTTTCCAATACACAAACAGCAACCTTCCTTCATTCTCCTTTGTTGCCGTACCAGCATCCTTCCAGGGGTGGGGGGCCGCCGCGGAAGAGATACTCTATCAGGTGAACGATGTCGCCCAGCTCCACCTCGCAACTTCCGTTGGCATCCGCGGACTCTGGTATGCACGGCACAGGACCTCTCCTGTAAAGGTATTCCACGACGTAAATAACGTCGCCCAGCTCCACCAGACTGTCGGCATTTGCATCTCCCGCCAGCCCGTCGAGTACCATCATCTGACCCTCCCAGTACCGAAACGGGATCAGGCCGCCGCCCTGATCGGACAGGAAGCTGTTTCCACCCGGCGTTATGTAGAACGAATTGGTCCGGTCACTGGTGGAATCAGTCAAACACGCCGCGTCCACTCCAAACTTGAACAGACATCGCCACCCGCCGGCGTAAGGCTGGATGGGCTCGCCGTACGGGGCCATTCCCAATGCCGTGACCCAGTTGCATTCCGACGAGCCGGTGTCTGCGGTGTCACCGTGGATTTCAATAAGATCGAAATGATTTGTCAGACATCCTGCAGTGTCGATTGCACAAAATCGCACTGGCGTTGGAATCAAGCTATCCACGTAGCACGTGTCTCCGTGGGGCTCCGGTCCGGTACAGGTGTCGATTGGAACCACTATGGTGTCCACTACGATGCTGTCGGTGGTGAAGTCGACCAGGTCGGCGTGGCTGACCGTGATCATGAATTGAAAACCGGAGACGTAGAAGCCTTTGTTGTCAAGCAGCACCGTAGCCCAGACCTTCTCAGACCCAGGGTACGCGGGCGTGAACGCTATGGCCACCTCCGCGCTGTCCTCCTGGGCGGCACCTTGGCTAGCGACGAGGCCGAGCAAGATAAAGGTCAAAGCCGAGAGGATCGCGATCCTCTTAACTCCTGTGCGCATCATTCCCCTCTCCTTCAATGTAGGTTAGTGTAAGATGCATATCATGTTTCAACCTTTATCTACCGCCTCTTAGCTCATACCTCCTTTCCAGAGAAAACTATCAGCCAGAAAAACCCATCAGCGTTTCCGCAATCTTTATTCTAGTGATTTTAACGCAGCCCCAAAACACTAACTAAGCAGAGTCCTGATGATCCTTCGTCTTGGCGATCACGCCTTCCACCCAGCACCGAAACCCTGGCCCTGAAGTCCTTTAAGATTCCCTAGATTTCCAAATTAACAAGTCTGGTTGAGAGCGCGTCCTTCTTTCGTTATTCAGCTATAATATATACCCCTACCCAAACTTTGTCAACAAAAAAATCGCTTTTTTTTCAAAAATTTTCAGACCTGCGTGTTTCGCTATTTTCGAGCCATTTCACCCGCTCAGGCAAAGACCGGTTGGCTGACCTGAGAGCCTCAAGCCAGCGTCAACCGGCCTATCAAGCAGGAATCGTGCCGACCCAGCACGAAATTTGTGCAGGTCGGGCAAGGCGCTCTGAAGTCTCCCCGGACAGCGCTTGCTGCGATGCCTCGGCCGGGGAGTCTGCCAGGGGAGCTGTGCGGGTTAGGAACATACCTAATCCTCCGTAATCCGCTACAGGCAAGTGGATTGAATCCAAAAGGGGGTGCCTCTGCCTCCGTGGCCCTTCCCGGTCTGGGAGGGACTCCCTCAGGCCGGGGAATGGGCGTTACTCCATTGGGGAGCAGAGTATCATCCGTGTGCGCGACAAGTGCCGACGCCCGCTGTCGCCCTCAGAGCTCGCAGGATCCAGGGCCGGTGCCCGACCGACAAACGTTACTCCAGTTGCAACGGGTGGCGGAAGGGACGCCTTCAGAAAGCATGCCGAACCGGACTTCCCCGGTCCCAGGCATCAGCCCGGAGACATCATCCGAACCGCTGACCGCAGTCTTTGCCCCTATTCCGGCGGGTACCGCCCAGCCGTGGTCCTCGGATTGCAGGACGCTGNNGTTGCATACAAAGTCACTTCAATACGGAATTCGGCTCCGGGCTCTCAGGTTTCGGCCTGGCCATCCCGCCCGGCTCCAGGGTCGGGATCCTGATCGTGATCACGCGCCTGCAAGGACAAGGTACCTCTTTGGCTTCGGGGACGGCGTAGTGGAGGCTGCCAACGGCAGAAACGTCAACTCCGCACAAGCGCCGGTATGCTTCACCCTCCCACCCGAAAACTCCTGAGCAGAGATTCCTCCATGGGCTCGGCCCGTATGATCCTGTACTGATCGGCAGATTCCACCCATAATCTGATAGGCAGAGCCGACTCGTCTTTCCCGTCGGAGTATCTGGCACACAGCGCAGAGGCCAACTGTTCGTTTTCGCTGGTCGATTCTCCCAATAGAAGCACATAGGTGCTCTTGCATTGGTGCGCGGTGAGCTTGGGCTCATGAGCGAGCGCAAGCCCCATCAGGGCGTGGTTCTCGGCCTGATCTCTTCCCGCTATGGCCTTGACGCCTGCGGGAAACCGGAAGTGTCTGCCCAGCTTCAGAAGAAGCATGTGCCTCAAAGAATCCTCGCCGTGCTCGAACGACTCTCGCAGCCTGCGGGCAAAGGTCGCGTCTGTCAGCAGGCAGCCCCCGGCAGGGGTGGGGAAGAAGTCGATGCCATACTTCTCGGCCAAGGCCAGCTGCGGCTTTCTGGACCTCCCCTGGATGTCGAGCAGCTTGCTCCGGTCTACTATTCCCTCATCCTCCGCCAGGGTCCGCTCAAGCAGGCTGGCGGACAGGGGGCGCAGCACCCTACCTTCCAAGCCCGATTCCCTCTCTATCAGTTTCATCGCGTCTCTTCTCTGCGACATGGGCCTTTCTCCCAGCACCTCACCGGTGAAGACGAACGACGCCCCCTCTTCCTCCATAACCTGCCTGGCCAGTTTGAAAAGATAGATGCGGCAGTCCAGGCAGGGATTCATGTTCTTTCCGTACCCGTGCTTGGGATTTTTCACCATCTTCAGGAAGTCTTCGCCAGCGTAAACTCTTCTCAGCCGTATTCCGAACCTCTGTGCGGTCACATCCGAGTAACACTTGCCTTCACTGTCACAGGTGCAGAAGGGGGTCTTCATGTTGAGTGCGACGACCTCGAATCCCTGGTCCAGGATGAGCTTGACTGCCAGAATGCTGTCCAATCCTCCGGAAAGAAGCGCTATAGCTTTTTTCTGCCTCATCGGTTCTTCCTTATTATTGTGGCGCCACCAGTGGGCCAAAAGGCTACGCTTGGAGTGCGACGGGAGATCTGTCCGACTGCTTCTCCGGCACATTCGCACCGAAATCCAACTTCTTGCCTGCCATCGGCCTGAGACTTTGGAGACTGCCTGATCAGGAGCTTACGTCGTCCGGCCCCGCCAAAAAAATCCCCCGTCGCCATTTATCTATCTGAGAGGGGGGCAGGAACTCAGAGTAGAGTAAAATGGGACGGAGGAAATTTCTCTTCTCAAACTCCACTTATATTAACGGCGCCGCTAAGCTTTTCATTGCATTTTTTTTGCCGAATCAGATGACCCCATTTATTCGGACAACAACTGGTCGATCTTGCTCAGGACGTACGCGTCGTCCCATTGTCTGGCCCCGATCACTTTCCATCTGATCACTCCCCTTTTGTCCACCAGAAACGAAGAGGGGACGTTCCGGGCCCAGTACTTCCGTCCCACCTGTCCCCGCGAATCGTGCACCACCGGGAAACTCATCTGGTACCTGGCCACGAAATCGGCTACTCTGGATGAGGAAGACCTGTCCACGCTGACCGCCAGGATCTCAAACTCCCGGTCCTTGCGAAGCTGATACAACCTATCCAGCGACGGCACCTCCATCCTGCAAGGGCCGCACCAGGTGGCCCAGATGTTCACCAGGACCACCTTTCCTTTGAAGTCGCTAAGGCTGACCATCTTCCCGGTCAGGTCGGGCACGGTGAAGCCCGGAGCCAGGTATCCCTCCTGGGGTGACTCCTTAAGCGAGGCCGTGGTGGCCTGGGTGCTCTCCTCTCCCGGCGGATTAGACTGGCTATTCCCCTGGCAGCCGGAAAGGCAGAAGGCGTAAACTGCACAAGTGAGGAGAAGAGCAATCCTGGTCAAGAAACCTCGATTAGGCACCTTATTTTCTCCTTGTGGGCATGATTGTCTCCCGGGCCAAACGGCCGACTCCGGCGCAGGGTGAAACCAAAGGTCTAAAGGCCACACGAAAAAGCCCCTCCTCCATAAGGAAGGATCAGGGCTAATCGGGTCACCACGGCGATCCGCGGTGACTATCCGTCGCTTTTTTCCGCGGTCGCCTGGGAGCCGACTCCCTTGACCACCGGGATGGTGAGTCTGAATTTGCTGTCGTCTTCTTGAGACCTGGCTTCGACGGTGATGGATTTTCGGAACTGCTTGTTTTGCTCCGCGTCCGTCAGTTCAATTTTAAGCTTGGCCTCCTTGCCCGGCTTGACATTCGAGCGCTTCAGTTCGGCCTTCTTGAAGTAATCGGGTGGAGCGGAGACTATCGCCAGCTCCATTTTGTCATCGGTAACGTTTCTGATTTTGGTCTCAAGCTTTCTTATCTTCTTGCCTTCGATAGGGCTGAAATCCAAAACGGGAGGGTCAGCTACGAGCTGGAGGGCAGAGTCACCCTCCTCCACCACCTCCACTTTGAAAGAGATGGTCACCCTTCCCAGGGTGGTGTCGTTGGTGGTAACTCGGGCGCTCTTGTTGGCCCTGCTTTTCCTCGCCCCCGCGGTATAGATCAATTCAATCCAGGTGCTGTCACCGGCAGCAAGCTCCGTCTTCATGAGCGGAGCCTTTGTGCACCCTCACCCGGGCTTGACCTTTTCTATCTTCAGCGTGTCGGTGCCGACGTTCTTGACCAGATAGTAATGGCTCAGCTTGCTGCTTACCGGTGCGTAACCGAAATCAAACCTGGTGCCGGGAATCAAAAGCTTTGGTCCCTCGGCCCTTGCCTGGTTTATCCAACTCCCCAGTATAAACAGAAGCACCAGAATGGCAATCGGACAAACTGCTTTTTTCATCTCATCCTCCAGCTGTGGGCCTGCACAAACTAAATAAATATAAACCAGGTTACCTTACTGTCAACCTCTTTTTACAACTTCTACGAAAAAGTGGTTCCCTTCTTTGTATCTTAAGAATCTCTGAAGGGTCAATCCACCAGCAGCAGTGCGCAGAAATGGCACATCTGGTCAAAGGACCGGACCACCTTCAGCCGGTAGCCCACGTTGGCCAGAGTGCCGTATACGTCTATTCCGCAGGCCTCCATGGCCGGACGGGCAACCTCCTCGAATTTGCAGGGCTGGGTGACGTCGCAGGTTCTGCACAGATTGCAGGGGCCGCATCCCATGGCAAAAGCCTTATAGTAACCGTCCAAGAACATATCTCGTTCCAACGAGGCTATGTGCCTGCGCATCTTGGCACGACGAGTTCTCTCCCTCGAACCGGGAGGGATATCGTGCACCAGAATTATCGCTCGCGAGTAACAGTCGAGCATGCTTCTGGTGTACTCGGGGGTGGGGGAAAAAGGCGGGCAGGTCAGACGCGTCCCGTAGCATCCACACCCGTATTGACATTTCAGCCTGACCCACTCGGCGGTCACCACGTTCCTTGGATGGATGATCTTGGCCCAGCTGACCCCGAACTTTTCTGCCTTCTTGACATATCTTTTCATCTTACCCTATCTTCGGCGCTGGCTACTTTGTGTAACACTGCATGAATCGCTCCAGGGACCTGTCGTAGGTTTTCTCCACGTCGTCCGGAAAGAAGCAGGCAGGTAGCTGTTTCATCCGCCAGTGATACTGGATGCATTCGCAGCAGACGCCCTTACGGCTGCATGGTTCATAGGAGCAGTTGCACACCTTCAGGTTTTTTTCTGTGTTGCACTCTCTCTTGGCCATCTCTCCTCCTGGTCTTCTAAGCTTTTGAACCATCTTCTCCTGAACCTCCAAACAAGGCCGAAGAAGATTATAATCAACAGGGCAAACATTAGCAAGGCGTTTTCCAGCCGGAACTCATCCACGAAAGTTCCCAGGAAAGGCGCGAAGACGGCAAATGCCGCATTTCCTGCCATGTGCTGTACCGAAAGCATGGTGGCTCGCACCCGGGACGGGGTATGGCGATTGATGTAGTTCTTGAGAATGGGCTCGTGAACGGCGGTGCTGACCTGCTGAATGAATATAAAGCAGATGCCCCACAGAAACAGGAACCTGCTCATCAGCACAAAGGAGGTCACAACCAGGATGGGCATCACCAGCAGGGTCAGATTCTCCCCAAGAATCCTCTCCAGCCGATCCGCCTGCCTGCTCACCAGGGCGGAGAAAAGATGAAAGGAGGCTATGGCCACGCCGAAAAGAAAAAGCGGAAGGCCCACCGTTTTGAAATAAGGCTGATAAGTCCAGAAGCCCAGACGGGTGGCCAAAAACATCAAGGAGAAGAAAAGAACAAACCAGAGAATTTTCTTGCTCTCCAGCAGCAGGCCCAGGCTCCTCTGAATCTCATAGTAGGATTTCTTCTCGGCCTCCAACTTCGAGGTGCCAGTCTCCTTCACCTCCTGCGGAGGCTCGACAAAGCTGAGCGCAATCAGGCCCGATAGGAATGTGACCAGAGAGCTGGCCAGATAGGGAAGGGCCAGGTTTGCCGTTGCCAGCAGCCCTCCGACCGGGGCGAATACGGCAAAGCCGAGATGCCTCATTCCGTTGGCATTACCCTCCACTCTCTGGTATTCGCCGGTTCTGCCCAGCCTCTTCAGCGTATCATAGGCCAGGGCGGAGTCGGCACCATAGGCAAAAGACATCGAGATGCCGGCGATGATCTCTCCCAGTATAAACGGAACCAGGGAATGCGAGAAGAATATCAGAAGATAAGCCGAGGAGTGAAAGAAGGAACCCAAGACGAGCGATTTCTTTCTCCCCACCCTGTCAGCCAGAGCGCCCGTGGGAATCTCGGACAACACCTTGGCGAAGTAATAGAAGCTCTGCAGNNTCCCCTCTCCTGGTAGAAGAGAACCAGTATGGCTATGTGGAAAAGGCCGAACTTGGTGAGGCGATACCAGTAGAATTTGGCGACGTTCCCCTGCATCTAGAAGACCTTCACCGGAATCCCGCTAGCGTCCTCTGCCAGTCTGGCTATCCGACTCAGCCTGTCCTTATTCACCAGAGCCAGACCCTTATCTGCCGAAGGCCGATCGATGGAGTAAATCTGTACCTCCCTGGGCCCTATTTGCCGTAGCTTCTCGGTCCATCTCTCCACCTCTTCGTCTCCGCTGTTACTGGAGGACCCGTCCACCAGAACTGCCTGAAGAACGAAATCGCCCAGCTCAGTGAGCCTCTCTACCACCCTTTCGAAGTGCACGCCGGCGCATGGACGGTTGACTCGTTCGAAAGCCTCCTTTGTACCGCAGTCCAGCTTCATTATCCTGAGTTCAATCTTCTTAAGGGCAGACCTCACCTTTTCGTCGTCCAAACAGGTCGAGTTGGACAGAATGGCAACTTTGGCCTGGGGCGCGAGCTTGTGCCTGGTCTCAAGCGCCATGTCCACCATATTCTCGAACTGGGGGTGTAAACAGGGCTCGCCATTTCCCGAGAAGGTCAGATAACGTATCGGGGCCTGGTTTTCCTTGAGCCACTCCTCCAGGGCTTCTCTCACCTGCTTGACTGTGGGCAGATCGGCCAGGTGAGGCTCAACTTCACGGGTATGCGCCTTGGTCCATCCGAAGTGACAATAAAGGCAGTTGAAGGTGCACAGCTTGTATCTCCAGGGCATAAGGTTGATGCCCAGCGAGGAACCCAATCTTCTGGATCCGACAGGCCCATAAATCGCCCCCTCCTTCAGCTTTAATGTTCTCATGTTCTGCTCCTGCGAAAGCGTTTCTGATTTCGCCACCAATCTATATACTGAAGTTGCTGTCAATAGTTCGAAACTGATCAGTAACATTCGAAGCTATCACTCCGTCTGGGCCCGTAAATACTTGTTCTTCCAGCCAGAGCCCTTGGAGAAGGGTGGGGAGAGCTCGACCTTACGCGCGTTTCCGGCGCGGCAGTTTGAGCAGGCGACGGGGTTTTCAGGTCGAGCGATCCAATGTGTCGGATGGAGAATTCGACTGAGCAAGGGTGGCGCTGGCTCGCGACACTGTATGGGGTTCTCCCCACACTTTCTGCCCTGGGGACCAGTTTCCGTCGGCGGCCGATAGAACCCGATGAACAGAATTGCCAGCGTAATGCGCTCTTTCGCAATAAATTATTCTTCTCGGTCAAGTCGGCAGGCTTTGCTGAACGCCACGGCACCGTTCTTGCAGCACAGACTGATTAGAACAGGCAAAGACTGACAGAAGTGAAAGATTCCTTCCTTTGACCTGCCTGCCCCAAGACGAACAGGGGAGACTCAAATCTCCCCTGTTTTTTTACGTCAACTTCGCCGTTGAATGTCCGGTATCCACCGCTCACCCGCCCCTTACCCTTCCCATTATCTTGAAGAATCTTCTTTTCCCCAGCCTCACTAACCTCTCCCCTTCCACGGGAATCTTCAAATTTTCGTCGTCAACTCTCTCGTTGTCCAGATACAGTCCTCCCTGCTTTATGAGCCTTCTTACTTCGCTTGTGGAGCCGGCACATCCTGCCTTCACCAGGTAATGACCTATCCACATCTCAGACTCGTCTGCCTGCAAGTGCCTCTCCGGTATCTCCTCCGGCAACTCCTTCTTCGAGAAAACCCTTTCAAACTCGTCGCAAGCCCGCTGGGCGGCCGGCTGGCTGTGATACATCCTCACGATCTCTTTTCCCAGCCTTTTCTTCAGCAGCATGGGGTTGGTCTTTTCTCCGTCCAGTTCTTTTTTGACCTGGGCCAGCTCGTCCGCCTCCACGTCCGTTAATAGCTCGAAATAGGTGTAGATCTGCTCGTCCGGGATGGACATTACCTTCCCGAAAATCTCCTCCGGCGGCTCGGCCACACCGATGTAGTTGCCGGCCGACTTGGACATCCTCTGCTGTCCGTCCGTACCCACCAGAACCGGCATGGTCAAGATCACTTGCGGCTCCTGCCCGTAAAGCTCCTGAATCTGCCTTCCGGTCAGGAGGTTGAACTTCTGCTCCGTGGCCCCGATCTCCAGGTCTGCGTTGATCATAACCGAGTCGTAGGCCTGCATNNTCTTACCGAACCATTCGCCGTTGCGGTGCACCTCGGTTTTGCTCTTGTCCACCACCTTGAAGAACTGCTCCTGGTAGGTCTGCGCGTTCTGCTCGACCTCCTCCGGCGTCAGCTGGGGGCGCGTTTCCGATCTTCCGGAGGGATCTCCTACCATTCCCGTGTAATCTCCGATGATCAAGACCACCTCATGCCCCAGCTTTTGAAACTGCCTCAGCTTTCTCAGGCAAACGGTGTGCCCCAGATGAATGTCCGGTGCGGTGGGATCGAAGCCCTGCTTTATCCTCAGGGGCCTATCATCGCGGATGGACTTTTCCAGCTTTAGAATCAACTCCTCCTCAGGTATGATCTCCACCACGCCGCGTCTGATGATGGCAAGCTGTTCCTCCGGGCTGAGCATGCATCCTCCGTCCAGTGTTTTCTATCTTCGATTTCTACCTGACTCCTCTTGGTAGGAATCGTTTCAGCAATTATATGCGTCTGCGGTTACAAAAGCAAGCCAATTCTCTTCTCCCCCCCTGCACCTGGCAACGACGGCCAGATACGTGTATGGCAAAAAACAAAAGCCCCCGTGCGGGGGCTTTTGCTCTTGGTTCTCCCGTTGGGAAAACGGTTACGGGTCGCAACAACGCGGCACGTCCCAACCCTTGAACAGATAGTTGAGTATGGTGATCGCATCCGAGAGATTCACCAAGCCATCGCAGTTAGTGTCTCCCTCTATGTACGGATCAGGAGCAGGTCCCGCCTTGAACAGGTAGTTCAGGATATAGACCGCGTCTCCTACGTCGATCACCCCGTTGCCGCCGGTGGGCGCGACGTCTCCCCGATAATCCCACGGGCTGATGTGGATGCAGTATTCCACC
>JABAOC010010636.1_pt1 | contig 16568 bp, 15 predicted proteins | sample 7062161 | NCBI WGS metagenome assembly JABAOC01 (sample SAMN14538625, study PRJNA623070) | marine sediment metagenome | biome: marine biome [ENVO:00000428]; feature: marine pelagic biome [ENVO:01000023]; material: deep marine sediment [ENVO:00002113] | place: India: Gulf of Khambhat ... | reverse complement strand
TCACCTCCATGTGCTCCAATCGATTGCAGTGGCTGAGTGCTCGTCAACTCCTTAACATATCTCTCTGCATCTGCGATTTTTGTGTTACTAGTTCTTTCTGGTCCGACCTTGTAGCTGCAACGTTTACATTCTGATGGACATTTAAACGTAAGGAGAAAATCAACACCTTCAATTTGCATTGGACACTCAACTCTCGGAAAAATATGAAATAGAAGATGAAATAAGGTCCACCACTCGTGTCGGCATGTACGAAGATAGGCTACTTTCTGAAAGAGACATATCCCCAATCAGATTGAGGATTTGAGATGAATCCACAGTGGAGAGGACTCAAGTTTACGCATTTATCAATATTGTCAGTGTATGCGTTTCTTCATCTTCCATTTGAAGATGACCAAGCATGCTGTGATTGTCACGATGTTGACCATAATTGGTGACGGACTAAATTCTGAGATGATTGTGCCACCAAATGTGAAAGTCAATGTTTCTACTGCAGATGAATCATTACCAAAGAAGAATCCATAGAAAAACCACATGTCGGCCCAACCTCTTTCTGAAAGATCAGTAATATTCTGCTTCTCTGGAGGTTCGCAAGATATGAAGGTGACTTGGGGATCACAGTCGAAACTCAACCATACCAACGATTGGTAGTAGTCTTCTGTGGCATTGTAGCTGTATGAGGAGGGAGCCAGCGAAGAAATACCTAGAAGTTCAAGCACATCGATTGTATGCGAGTTAGCGCCCATCGGGATCGTTGAATTACACATAGCCATAACTCCAATTGTCCAATTGAACCCAATCTCCTTCGTCGCGCTAAGCCCGAAGTATGCCGATGAGATCCTTGTCGCCAAGCTGGGAATGGCATCAGAAAATCCACTAACATCCATATAGACACACTCTGAAACCATCGAATTCACAAAGCTTGCCATGTCCAGTTGCCCTGAACCTGTGTAGTTTACAGAGACTATTGTATCGTTGGTCCAGGTTGATACATGCATGAAGGAAACACCAAAGGCATCGCTTATCGATGGAGCTACAGCGCCGGCATTCATCTCCGCCTCGGCTTCGCTGACGTCTTCGAAAGTATACATCAACATTGATGCATCAACGCTGGACATCACTGAAACCATCGTCGCATTCTCTAAATGGGGGTCGCTGAGGTCCACAGAACTGGGGAAGTCGGCGAGCGTGTAATTGTCAGAATAAACGGTAAGCAAGGTCATCACAGAGGCGTTGTTGCAGTCTAAATATATCATAATCATCTCCGCAAACATTCCGTCAGGCTCGGCTAGAACAGGTTGCGGAGATGTCGCAAGTGAAGTTACTCCAATTGCCACTATACATAGGACTATTCGAATGATATTATGTAAATGCATTATTGAACACTCGAAACCAATCTCTTCAGATAAACTTATAAAATTAACCTCTTGTGCACGCCACAAATTTTCGCTGTAGTCACACAGGATGTAGCTTCATAAGAGCCTCAGAAAGGAATCTCAGACCCGGCTGTTTCACATCACCAAAAACCATAGACTGAAAATCGCATCTTGCACGCGAAGAGCTATAATTTCTCAAATGAGAAAAAAGGATTCCGCGTGTGATAACTCCATCGTGGACTACCCTGATCAAACAAGGCTAACACGTTTATCGTGATACTCAACCTGCTGGAACCTGGATGGAGCAAGTTTGCCGAAAAGCATGGATGGAGTTCAGAGCTTCACGGATAAAGAGCCATCTGCGAGTTTCGCAACTGTCAATCCAAAATGTGAACCTCACGTCGTCCCCGTCTTCTTCACGTATGAAGAAAGCAAAGCCTACGTGCAGACTGATCTTAGATCTGTGAAAAGCTCAGAATCTTTCAAAAGATCATGCAGAGGCTGCTGCTGTTTAGCGCGCACTGCTTTGTTGAGGTGGCGAGTAAACGAATGATCTTCTGGCAAACAGTTTCCGTTCATCAGGTTTCTGTTCTCTCGCAGACGACTTCTACATTACCGAAAGAGACGTCGGCTATTCAAGTTCAATAATCATACACATGCTCATCATTAGTCCAGTTTCAGTGCAAACAGCAAGACACCGACAAAGATGAAGACCGCAGCTATTGCCGTTTTCAGAGTTATCCTTTCACCTAGAAAAAGAGCCGACAGAACAATGACGATCAACAGACTTGCGCGATCTACAGGAGCTACTTTAGAAGCATCAGCCACTTTCAAGGCAGCAAAATAAAATAGCCATGACAACGCCCCAGCGACTCCTGATAAGACTATAAAGACCATATCTCTACGAGAGAACATGGTCAACTGAGAACCTTTTCCAACAAAGAACATAAACGCAACTATGAAGACTAGCATAACCATCGCCCGCACAGCCGTTGCCACAGTAGAATCAACACCCTGCAACCCAACCTTCGCGAAGATTGACACAAAAGCCGCAAAAAACGCTGAGAGAACAGCCAACACAAACCATTCCATCTAACCACCCAGTCCTTGAAATGAACATCTAGCCTTTAAATGATTTAACATCTGCCAATGATGCGACTTCAGCACATGTATCGCAAAAAGTAATCTGCTTCCTGTCTGTGTAACTAACCACAACGGTGCTCAGTTCCGGGAAAAATTAGCTGGCCATTGATCTATCTGCCAAGAAAACTGGACGGCTTGGCAGATGAAATCGAAGAATCAGAAACAGTTAAAGCTTTGAGACATAACCCTCCATGAAGATGATCTGGAATGTCCCTTCTAGACATTATCTACAAGAGAAGAAGTATAAGACAATACAGGAGCAAAACAGTTTCAGAAGAAGTTCTGAAGAACATTCTGGAAGCAGGTAGATTGGCTCCTTCTGCAGATAATGCACAGCCATGGCATTTCATTGTCGTGACCGACGCAGAAATCAAACGTAAACTATCAAATGGCGCATGGCGCCGATTCATCAAGGATTCTGCTTTTACAATAGCAGGTTGCGGAGAGAGATACAGGAAATGGTCTGCTGTAGAGGTCGCAATAGCTCTGCAGAATATGGTGTTAGCAGCAGAAGCTCAAGGATTGGGGTCATGCTGGGTAGGAGCCTTCGAAGAAGAGGAAGTGAAGAGACTGCTGAACATACCAGAAAACCTGAAAGTTGTCGCCTTGATTTCGTTTGGCTATCCAGCAGAAAAACCAGGCCCTCAATCCAGAAAAAAGCTGCAGAGCATTGTGCACTTCAACAGATTCTAGTTACACGTCATCAAGCTAATAGCCCTACTAGTCTGTTCCCGATTCTTGCACAGGCAACTCGTCCTTTTGCTCATCCTCAGTCACGTACCCTTCAAAATACTTCTCCCAGTCAACCTTGAACATTATTACAAAGACAATGACCAGCAAAACTATTGCCAGAATCATGCCGATCAGCGCAGATATCCAATCGCTCTCTACACCGAAGATTTCTTCAATAATCTGAATAGATAGGCGACCGCTATAGGCCACTATAAAATTCATACAGACCTTTCCGATGAAAGCAGGGATCAAGGCCCTGATAATGCTGTAACGCATGACCCCCATAGGGATGAAAAGTAGATCATCAGGCAAAGGTGTCAGAGCGAAAATGAAGATCGCCACCGGGCCAAATTTATTGAAGACTTTCACTAGAAACTCCATCTTTTCTTTGTATCTCCCACTCACAATTTTCCGGCCACCTAAACCCAGTAGATATCCTGAAAACTCGCCTAATGCCGATCCAGTTCCCGCAGCCAAGGCAATCCACAAAGGCTCAAAAAGCCAAGCACCCTCAGACTTCAATCCCCCAATGGTGAAAATGACAACGGTATAAGGAACTGGAAAGAATATTGACAAGGCGCCGACCAAACTAATCGCAACAATGCCTAGATACCCATAAGTAAGCACAAGACTCTTCATCCATTCTGAAAGTTGCTGCAACACTTCTGTAAACTGCAAAGCTGAAACGTTTCCCCCACTTTCACAGATTCAAATCTCTGACTTTAAAGAAATTACCATCATCACATTTAAATCCAAGCACGATTTAGAAAAACCCTCAAGATTTTGTCAGAAGGATCAATATTGGCTGAGAAAAAACCAGTCTGGATAGCAAGAGAATACTCAAATTGCAGTGGCTGCAGGAAGTGTGAGATAGCCTGTTCACTCCATCACGAAGGACTCATATGGCCGGAAGCCTCACGGATAAGGGTCTTCATGCTCGTTCCCGGTTTGGAATTCCCGCATCTCTGTGCCCAGTGCCAGAACTATCCATGTGTTCAAAGCTGCCCGACCGAAGCCTTGACAGTAGACCGTAAGACTGCTGCAGTCTTGGTGCACAAGGAGAAATGCACTGCATGTGGAAGCTGCATAGAGTCTTGTCCTGGAAATATTCCTCACATGCATCCAGCTGAAAATCATATCTTGATATGCGACCTATGCGCCGGCGACCCCAGATGCGTTAATGTCTGCCAACAGGGGAGATGGAATGCGCTGAAGGTAGTTACCAGAAAAGACAGGCCCCATGAGCTTTACGCACGAAAGCCTGAAGAGATAACAAGAGATCTCTCTGTAAAGATCTATGGCGAATCAGGAGAATCATTTCTATGATTTCAGGATATGCGGGTAAATTCATCGAAATCGACCTATCCACAAAACAGATCAAAGAGACGAACTTTGACAACTCAGTTCTGAAAGATTATATTGGTGGAAGAGGATTGGCGACGAAGATTCTATGGGATAGACTTGGCGTTGAGTGGGAAACTATAGACCCCTTAGGATCGGAAAACATACTTTTATTCTTGACCGGTCCCCTTACAGGCTTCTTCCCAGGCGGCAGGATATGTGTGTCCGGCAAATCTCCGCAAAGCAATGGCGTTGTAGGCTCTACGGTTGCTGGAGAGCTTGGAGTGGAGTTGAAGTGCGCTGGCTACGATGGTATCATAGTGACGGGTAAATCTGAAGGACCCGTCTACTTGCTCATCAAAGATTCTGAGGTTGAGATAAGAGATGCCACTCAAGTTTGGGGCAAAGACGCAAAACAGACAGTCGCTTGGGTAACCAAAGAGTGTAGAAGACTCTTGAAGGAGCGGTTTCCGAATTACGGCGAGTGGAAGGAACCATCAATCTTGTACATAGGTCCTGCAGGAGAGAACGCGGTGCGAACAGCCGTAGTAGCCGCCAAGTGGACCCACGCCGCTGGTTACGGCGGCTATGGAGCGGTTATGGGTTCCAAGAAACTCAAAGCAATTGCCGTGAAAGGCACAGGACCGCTGCCCAATGTGGCTGATATGGATAAGGTCGAGGAACTCATTGAGACTGTCTGTGAAGATATTTATGAGAACGAGTTGTGGAGGCGATGGGGCACCGGTTCTGCAGGCTATGTAGTGGGAGCGAAGTTCAGTTCTGAACCTATTCGGAATTGGCAGCAGGAATGGCATGATGAAAAAAGCTTTGGTGTCGACAAATTCGAAAATCGGGTATGGATAAAACCCTATTGGGGTGACTTCGGCTGTCCGACAACCTGCCTGAAGATTGCGATGGTGAAGACTGGAAAGTTCAAAGGCGCCATAACGGACAACCCTGACTACGAATTGCAGGCCTACTTAGGTCCAAACCTCGGAATCTTCACTCCAGAAGGAAACGTGTTTCTTTCATCTCTCATTGACGACCTAGGTTTAGGAGGTATACAGACCGGGAATGTACTTGGCTTCGCGGCTGAGCTCTATCAAAGGAAAATCTTGACAAAAGAAGACTTAGACGGTGTCGAGCTTAGATGGGGAAGCATTGAAGCATTCGCCGCCTTAGCCAAAAAGATCGCCTACAGAGAAGGAGTTGGAGATTTGCTGGCAGAAGGAACCTATCGAGCAGCCTTGAAAATCACAGAGATGAAGAATACTGATGTGGTTAAGTATGCAGTTCAGTCGAAAGGCATCGGAATTGGTGCCCACGGAATCCGCAGCGGAAAGGACTTTGCAGAGAACATTTCTTACGCTTGTTCTGTTCAGGGAGGAGACCATACATCCATCGCGTGCTTACCCTTAAATGACTCCAGAAGTGAATTAGTGATGGCGTTCAACGATTCAGCAGTGTACTGTTCCTTCAACGTCTTCGGCATACCACGCAACCTGAAATTCAGGTTCTACAAAGCCGTAACCGGCTTGAAACTGACACAAAAGGACTGGGTGAACACAAAAGCGCTCAGAATAATACTGCTACAAAGAGCAATGCTGCTTTTGGGCGGTCCAGACCTGAAATGGCAGCCTGGAACACATGATGAAAATCCGGGCCGGTTCTATGAACCATTACCCTCAGGACCCTACAAAGGAAAAGCTGTCGAAAGGGAAGAATTCGAAGAAGAAAGAAAGCGATACTATGAAGCAGTTGGCTGGGACAGTAAGGGCATACCGAAATCAAAAACCCTCAGGAATCTAGGGTTAGAAGAAGTGGATAAAGAACTGGAAAAGATACGCTGAGCAGTTCCAACTAGTGCGCGCTCGCTTTTTCATTGAACAAGTGTGTGCTTCAGACTTCTCTTGTCTCGATCATTGNNAATCATTGCACATTGATTAGACGGGTCGGCGTCACAATTATCCCGATCTTTTCATCTCGTTCATCATGAGGAACCTCTTCGACAATTTGCATGTCATGAACCGTCGTGGCGACCAGAATCTCTCCGAATCTCCTTTTCAAAGCTCGAACTTCCTTGTCTCCGTAACCATGTCCTTTTCCCAACCTATGTCCCCACTTGTCCACGGCGACTGAGCCTTCCACTACCAAATCTGGTTTAGCAAAGTCTTCCACCTCGACTCCAAACCTGAATGCGCCTTTGATTGTCGAGGCCAGATATTCCTTACCTTCTGCTTTGTCAGGAGAGATCAGTAGAATACCTTTCTCAAGCCTAGGAGATGCTACTATCAGAGTCTTCCCATCTTTGAGCACGTATTCTCTCACAGACCGCTGGGGCGAATCTGGATTTACGAAAATAGCCTTTGCTTTTTTCCAGTCTGGTAACAGACACAGTCTCTCTGCAGCAGCTCTTGCTCCTTTGAAATTAGGAATTCTTCCTCTGCATGGAAGAGGGAAGATGGCTATCCCTGAACGTTCCATTCTGTTCCAGATTTCTTCTCTAAGCAACTGCTTTCTATTCAGCACTCTCATCCTACACTAAAAACAAGCGAGGAAAAAGAGAAGGGATCCATGGTCTCAGATTATCCCTAGCTTTCTGCCACCTTCTTTAAAGGCTTCTAAAGATCTGTCTAGTTGTTCAATGGTATGCTTCGTGCACAATTGAACCCGTATCCTAGCTTTGTCCCTGGCAACCATTGGAAAGAATATAGGCAGCACAAAGATCCCCTTCGTCCACAGATGTTCAGCCAGATCCTTAGAGATTTTGCTTTTGCCACACATCACAGGAATTATCGGTGTTTCGCTGTTTCCTGTATCGAATCCTGCATCCTTAAATCCTTCTAGGAGATGGTTACGGTTTTCCCAGACTCGTTTAACATGTTGAGGCTCCGTTTCCAACACGTCTATAGCAGCGATGCAAGCAGCAGCGACGCCTGGAGGGACTGCACCACTGAGCAGCCAGCTACGGGACTTGTTATAGGCAAAGTTGCGCAGTTCTTCGCCGCCCGTTATATGGCCGCCTACCACACCGAAAGCCTTCGAGAAAGTCCCCATCTCCGCGTGTACTTCGTCACGTCCCAGATTGAAGTGACTCACGATTCCTCGACCACCTTCACCTAACACGCCTTCGCCGTGGGCGTCGTCCACGTAAACGCCAGCACCATGTTCTTTAGCGATCCTAGCAATCTTCGATAAAGGAGCTAAGTCTCCGTCCATGCTGAAGACCCCGTCAGTGAGAATCCATATGTGTCTGTACGGGGGATCATGCTTTTCAGCCTCGTTCATCACGCGATTCAGATCCTCTGAATCCTTATGTTTGAATATGGCTCTGTCCGCGTGGCTGAGTCTTACTCCATCGATTATTGAACCATGGTTCAATTCGTCTGAGACAAACAAATCTCCTCTTCCAGCGAGCTGCGGAACAAGTCCCTCATTCGCCATGAAACCTGTTTGATAGGTCAAGGAAGCAGGGGCATTCTTGAACTTTGCCAGCCGTCGATCCAGTTCCTCATGAAGAAACATGTTGCCAGATATAGACCTGTCACTTCCCGCTCCGGCGCCATATTTCTCAGTCGCCTTTATTGTCGCCTCAATAACTTTGGGATGCGTTGCCAAGTTCAAATAGTTGTTGGCACAAAGCATCAAAACCTGTTTTCCATCCACAGTACAGATGGGTTCACTGGCGCTTTCAAGAACCCTAAGCTGCCAGTTAAGACTTTCATCAACTAACCGTTGATACTCTTCACCCAAATATCTAGTTGGATGACGCGAAGCTACCACGCCAATTCACCTTCTACAAGACTTAGATTCACTTTCTTTTAATCTTTACCTATTCATGCCCCAAGATTGTGCCCGTAGGCCTTCTCAACCTCTCACAATGAAGAATGAAAGGAACCTGTTCAGATCCTTAGCTACGATGCGCTAATCGTGTCGCTCTAGGAAGCCTAGGGATTTCTGTTCGTCTAAGTATGTGCCGGGGTCGAGTTTCCATGCTTTTATGTTAAATTCTCCTCTTTCCTGGGCAAGTTGTCTTATGTACTCCCCGGCTTTGCGGTCTCTCCACCAAGTCTCACCATACTTTTCACCCAAATTCTTCCTCAAGGTTGCAACTCTAACTGCTGCAATCACGTAGCTTGGCGAGTAAAGGTCGTAGTTGGGCATTACATGGTGTAGGATCCAGTAGTTGCCTGGAGTCTCTACAAAGAATCGTTTGGTCAGTTCCTGCCATCTTTTCGAACCCTTTTCTATTGTGTACTTGTTCTTCCAGAACTCCATTTTCATGATGCTGTTAGCAGCATAAAACGTCAGGAAGACCAAGTTCATGAATCTTACTCGATCCACGATCTCCTTCACGGCTGTATCTTCAAGTTTCAAGTCTTGCTTCAGGAAGAGGGGGTCATCAATAACACCTTCTACAAGTATGCTGAAAGTTTCTGCCACACTCCTAGGCACGATGTATCTTTTCCAAACTGAGTCGTCAGGATCAGCACTCTTGCCATGGATACCGTGGCCAAACTCGTGGAACAGACTCCTGAAATCTGCGAAAGGTGAAACTCTTCGATATAGTATTCTCACGTCGTTGGGAACTTGTATTCCCCAACACGAGGCACTAGGACTTTTGTTCGGACGGTCTTCATCGTCAACATGTATAGCGGAAGGGTCGAAGCCCAAGCCTTTCAAGAGAAGCTTCACCTCTCTCAACGGACTCTTTCCTTCCAAGTACTTGTTCAACGGTCTGTAGATGCGGCCTCGCCATGTGTAGTAGTCATCATAGTATTCCACTTTGGCCTTGCCAAGAACTTCATGTAGAAAATGGTCTGCTGCCGATAGGAATACCTGCCTGGCCCCATCACCAAGTCTCTCAAGAAGAGTTCGCAGCTCATCATACGAAGTCTGCTCAAGTTCCAGGTAACTATCTAAGGGTGTCAAGCCATATCGACCATGTACTTCTCTTGAGATGCTCATCCGTCGCTCCACTAGATTAGAGATCTTTGGCGCCTTTGCTATAAATTCGTCAAAGACCTCTTTTCGTTTCCGAGAATCATTTGTCTGAGAGTTGAATTGTCTCCAGTTTCCCCAGTTAACCTTCTTTCCATGAACATCATATTTTTCCGTGGAAATCTTTTCCATTCGTTGGTCATGAAATTCAAGCTCAACATCGAGTCTTTCAGCTTCAGCGATTGTCCCTATGGAGGCTAGGTACATTCTCCGGGGTTCTTCAAACTTCTCCAAGAACTCTATACTTATCTCCGTAAGTTGCATGGCAAGATGCTTCATCAATTGGGCGTTGTAGGTCAATCCGGCATATTGGTTATAGTATTGCGCTGCAAGTTGACCATTCAACTCCTCATAACGCGACGCAAGTTGTTCAAGAGACAAAATCTCTTCCCCCTCTTGACAACCAACTCTGCTGGAGCCTGGATATAATAATTATTCAATGCGAATTCAGGAAAAACTGTGCCTGCCCCACGCGATCATGTTGAAATCGGAGAGATTGGAGTCTCATTGCTGTATGACGGGTCGGACAACGTCTTAACGCATTGAGTTTCCAAATCTCTCCATGTAACATTATCTCACGTCTGAAATAAGCATTTTCGGAGGTTGTGTCCGACCTCCAGGGGCGACAAGCAAAAACTCTACTTCATGTCCGCTAAGGTTCTGAGTGCGCTTTCTATGAAATGGATGCATCTCTCTTTGAATATTCCGGAATTTCTCGCTTTCTCCAGTTCCCTCGGATCTGTCAGGTCATACCCGATAAGCTCTCTACAATAGACACTGCTACAGTCTTTCTGGAACGCGGTGTAAAGCCGCAGTGCCAGAGCGTACGCCACTTTCCTCTCTTCAGGATTAGCAGCATTCGATCCATATCTCAGACCGATTGCAATGACTCCCCCGGTCAACGCACCACACAAAGACCCTCGCCCTCCAATTCCGCCTCCAAAGGCTGAAGCAACCTTGGGTTCCAAAGCGTCTTCTACATCCCAAAAATCCTGCATAGCAAGTAAGACACTTTGGGCACAGTTATATCCTCCTTTGAAGTAGGAGATTCCCTTTTCTACCAGGTCAGATTTAATAAGAGTCACGGTCATCCCTCAGATTCACATTAGCCCTCCTATTTTATAATTATGCAGGCAAACTGTTCCATTCTTGGAAGATCATCTCAGAAGATCGAATATTGAATCATAGATGAATATCTCAAATGGTCTATGACCAATGACCCAGCCTCGGCGGTCACTTGGTGATCAATCACACGTACGTGATTCTTCTACAATTATCCTCAGAGATTGCCTTCAGCAAAACGTGTGGAAAGCTTCTCAACCATATCTTTAGCCATGTCAGCCAGATTGTAGGCGGGTTTCCAGTCCCAATCTTCCTGAGCCGCAGCATCATCTATCGACATAGGCCAAGAGTCCGCAATCTTCTGTCTGAAGTCCGGCTTGTATTCGCATTCGAACTCAGGTATGTATTTCTTGATTTCAGACACTAGTTCTCCAGCGGAAAAACTCATTCCGGCCAGATTGTAGCTGGTGCGACGCTTAATCCGTGAGGCGTCAGCCTCCATAACATTTATGGTTGCTTCGATGCAATCCGGCATGTACATCATGGGCAGCACAGTTTCTGCCCTCACGAAACAAGTGTATCTCTTTCTTCTTATTGCTTCGTAGAATATCTCCACGGCGTAATCCGTTGTACCTCCCCCAGGAGGGGTCTCACTGCTTATGATTCCCGGATAGCGGACACTCCGTACATCCAATCCGAAACGAAGGAAGTAGTAGTTACACAGCAGTTCACCAGCCACCTTTGTAACGCCATACATGGTTTCAGGAAGTAACACTGTATTTTGAGGAGTATTGAGACGTGGCGCTTCAGATCCGAAGACCGCAATGGAACTGGGCCAGAAGATCTTAGTCAGCGCGCAATCTTTGGTTGTCTCCAATACATTGATGAGACCATCCATGTTTACACGCCAAGCAACCTGATGGTTCTTCTCTCCAACAGCTGAAAGAACCGCGGCCATATGATAGATCGTGTCAACATCATATTTTTCTACGGCTTTCTCGATGCTCTCCCTTTTCGACACGTCTATATATTCAAACGGGCCTGTTCTAAGTAGCTTCTCATTCGGTTTTCTTCTATGCCCAGCGGCGACAACATTTTCTCCCCCAAACCTCTTCCGCAACTCTATAGTCAATTCAGACCCGATCTGACCAGTAGCTCCTGTCACAAGGATTCTTTCTATGTTCTTTCCAGACATTCAGGACCTCAACTCCGCGACAAGCGATTTCACTATATTGCGATATAAGGATTTTTGAATGAGCACAATCGTAGACTCATAAGAATAGGGGATAGTTCCATCACAGAGCATTCTTATGATCGTTCTGCCTTACGACCATAATGGTTTTTTAGTCTGCACGATAATTCTGTTGCGATGAAGCAGCTAGGTTTTGTCATTAATCCAATTGCTGGTATGGGAGGCACTGTAGGATTAAGGGGAACTGATGGAGTTTTGGATGAAGCAATTTCAAAGGGAGCTGAACCTATAGCGCCTAGGAGAGCAAAGGAGTTTCTGCAGAAGTTGAAGGACAACACAACAGATCTGCATTTGGAGGTCCTTACTTGCCCAAAGGTCATGGGTGAAGAAGAGGCCGTTGTAGCAGGTCTTCAAGTCAAGGTTCTTCCTATGAAAATAGGAGATAGAACAAAAGCAGAAGATACGAGAAAGGCTGTGAAGCTTATGCTTAAGGAAGGAGTCGACTTGATCGTATTTGTTGGCGGAGATGGTACAGCCAAAGATATTTTCGATGCTATGCAGGACTTCAACAAAGCACCCGTATTGGGTGTGCCTTCGGGCGTGAAGATGTACAGCGGAGTTTTCGCAGTAAACCCTTCTGATGCCGCAGAAGTGGTTCAGGCATATTTCCAAGGGGAGACTGAGACTACAGAGCTTGAGGTTATGGATGCGGATGAGGAGGCTATTCGAAGCGACAACTTCATAGTAAAGCTCTATGGCTATCTGGAAAGCCCGTTCCTTCCCATGAGAATTCAAGGTCGAAAGGAAGCAAGCCCTAGAACAGTTGACGAAAGTGAAAACCAAGCGGCTATAGCCAGATTTATAATAGAAGAGATGAGAAAAGAAGCTACCTATATCTTAGGTCCGGGAACAACCGTCAAACGCATTGCTGACCTCTTAGGCGTAGAGAAGACGTTGCTAGGTGTCGATCTTTACAAAGACTACAAAATGTTATCAGATCTTAACGAGCAAGAGATTATGCGGGAAGTCGAAGACTGGAATAACACATGGATCATTGTATCGCCAATCGGACATCAAGGCATTCTACTTGGACGAGGAAATCAACAGATAAGCCCCAGTATCATAAGACGTGTCGGGAAGGAACGGATCATTGTCGTGGCCACAAAGTGTAAGCTTCAAAACATAAACAGTAGCATTCTAAGAGTTGACACTGGAGACTTAGAATTAGATCAAAGCCTAACAGGATATATCAAGGTTGCCACGGATTATAGAGAATGGCGACTCATGCCAGTGCAACGATAGTTGAAGCCTAGTCTAATTTATGTTTCTAAGGGCAGAATTCAAAATTTCCCTTTTCATTCTGCCCTTCAATCCACTTTTCCATTCCGATCTTTTTCATTCTCGTCGAGTTTTTGATGGTCCTGTGATGATGTAATGCCCCGTCCGAATCGAATTTTTCGACCCTAACACATGGAAAGTGTTTTCATCGAAAACAGTGATTAAGCCTTTTGTCTTTGGCGCATAACATCATCGGACAGCCAGCGCTCCAATGAATATCTGAGGACCTAAGCATCCTTCACACTTCATCTTTCCAGATTCAACGATCTCATTTCGTTCATCTTTGAACCAGTCTACTATCCCGCTACGCAGTGTTTCATTATCATGGCCGGCAAGTTGTATATCGCACTTGGCGCAGTTCAACCCACAAACGAATCGCCCACTCTGGCTCTTTGGACGTCATGTGTCATTCCACCGATTGATCTTTGATATCTTCTCACTCTCAATTGTATATGTATCGAAAGCAAGAGAAACTCTCACTTGACGCAAGCATATACTGTTAGAGGCGCCTTGTAGTGTTGTACACCATGTTGGACTGGAAACTCCCCCCTCGGATATGCTCTACTCAGCAGCTAATCAGGCTTTGGGTGCAAGACGCTAATCCTTTGCTGTTGTCACGTTCTTTCTGTCGAGGAGATGTGATCACGGCAACGTGTCTCTCGGAGAATGGCATAAGATAGATAGGATAGACTGTTTCCTATGCTCAGTTACCAATATATCTTCTATTGTCTGAAAAGTAACTTCAGTGTGTGGTGATTAGGAGTTTGAGGCTCTCGATGTTTGATGAATGTGTTGCAGTATCTTTCTGTTAGTGTTCGCACTTTCTCTTCATCATTCAAGTATTTGAAGTGTAGTAATTCATGGATCAACGTTGCCATAGCCCTCACCTTGACATACAAGCAGAACTCTTCCTTGTCAAGCTTGTGTAGTAGCTCGCGGCAATAATCCAGTCTCTTCGGATAAATATGAATTTCACCATCACTGTTGCATTTCCCAGCCAGAGTTTTTCCGTTGATCTTCTGGGAGGGAAAAAAGTTGACTTGAATCTCCGCAATTGCCTCTTCCGCTATTTCTTCCCTTTTCATCATCCAAGTAAGAAAACTGCAAAACAATGTGTTTCTCAAAGCTTTCAATACCATGACAGCATATTTGATGTAAAACTTGATCTGTTTTGGCGAGAATCTTGTGCACTTCTGAGAGGCAAAAACTACCGTCACCTCACACGGTGATCTCAAAACTCTCATTTTCTTCAACCAATCAAGTCGTTCAGGGAACTCAGAAGAGTAGCCCTCGTCATTGAGTCCCCCTATATGATTGGTAACAGCTAGTATTAATATTGCCCACTTTGAGCTTCATCAAAACAGAGATTGAAACAAAAAGGCGCGCGCGCAGAATATTGATCCTGCTTCAGAGTGCCTACAGTCTTATTCATCATCTTCTTCCCATTCTTCTTCCCAATCTTCATCTTCTTCCCAATCTTCATCTTCTTCCTCTAACATGGCTTTCCACCTCCTTTGACTTTCTAGGGAAGGAACTCCTGTTTCACTATGCAATAAGTCTTTTGAAATTTGGGAAACGCTCAAAATTCGGTCTGTTTGACCTAAGACTTAGCTAGGATAGACTAACGGTCTGAAATTTTCCATTTCGTGTCTCTAGGCTTGCGAAAACTTCTAAGACTGCGCCTCAGCCGTTTTTCTCCCTCATTCCTCCCAAAAGGCAGTCGGTCTTCTGAAAAGCTACGCCACTAGCCGTTGTTTTGTAGAGAGGTGCTTCAACTTCAGTAATGCCCGATAGGTCCTCATCAAATTTCTCGAAAAATCAAGGCCCATCCATTTTTCATAGTATTTAGCTTTCCTTTTAGCCTTCAGGAATTGTCTTCGGAGTCTACGCAAGACATCAAAGAGTTCCCTTCTGCTACATTCTCTGCTCAGGCATCTGTGGTAGGCGTATTCGCATTTTGGGATCATCTGGAGAATCTCCTTTTCCAGATGTATCTCTGTCTCATCAGCCAACCTTTGAATTGAGCGTTTGCTCAGAATAATCAATTTCGGAACCAGTCTAACTTCCCCTCCGTGTTTTTTCGCAAATGATGCTAGTTGCTGGGCGTCAATCAGCTTGTTCTCTGGGTCAAACTGAGAATGTCTTTGATAGAAGGCATAGACACGTCTACAGAGACGAATGCAGGGAGCCTTGCTGACAAAGCTTCGGACGACTTCTTTCTTGTCCTTCGGTATCCGAATTGCAACCGCGACCAGACTTCCAAGATCTCGAACCTCATTGTCTGCAATCAGACGTTTCTTGACTTCTCTACTCCTTTTCATGATTATCGGCTTGTTATCCTCAAGCAGTCTCAAGACTTTAGGCATTGTACCCTCGCCCAATTCCCAAAATGGGCCACTAATCTGCGTACAGCCAATCTTTCTAAGACGATCCGGTATGAGACTTCGGTTGCGATAGTCCTTTGAGGCTTTATAAACAAGATAATAAACCATGTGCCCTCAACGACATACTGCACACGACGCTCCCAATAAATAAATTTTCTCTTCTCAAAGCAGAGGGAAGCAGAGGCTGATGCACATCATAAGTCAGCCCGCTTTTTTTAGCAAAATCAAGTTTTTCTCCTAGAATATTCAACAGATGAGGATATTTGAGGGGTAAGAGCTCGATTGGACGCTCATGTAGCAGTTAGATCTTGTTTAGAGACTCTTAGGCCGACATTTGCTGGATCTAAGCCCTTTTCAAGCCTAGAAAACAATAAATGCGTCCTGCGAAAATACAGTGTTTTGAGGCAATTCTAATGGCCAAGAAGAAGAAACAAAGCAAGAAGAAGAAAGAGAAGAAATAGCTTGAGAGCTCCTTTCAGCTTGTAGCCCTTGTTTTTATTTGTATACACTTACTAGTTCTTTCCACAAAAATAAGAAGTTTGGATCCAAGCCAGTTTTTTACACGATCAGCCGTTCTGCTAGACATGCTCCAGTTAATTGAGAGAACTCTGCAAGAAAGCCTACCTTTTATGTAAAAAAAACAATTTTCCTATATTTCAACCTTTATCAAGTTTAACGCCAGTTACTTTCCGAAAATCACAGTGCATCTTCTGGAGAGCCCATGATTCAGATCCGCTAGGAGTAACACCCATTCAGTACAATCCTCCCCTGACGAATATTTCAAATCGCACTCGAGCCTGCAATTCAGTCAGTTCGCCTGATGAAGACTGAGGTTGCAGATCAACATTAAAAACCTTTAAATAACCTTTCAATGTATGCTTGATAAAGTGGGTAACATGGGCGATCGTGTTCCACGCGGCTAAAGCTTTTTCCAAAAGGTTATTTGATATTAGGATTGTTTTTTCATCAGAGCTTTATCTGGCTGATAGTGAGAAAGCGAGG
>JABAOC010001670.1_pt16 | contig 16585 bp, 10 predicted proteins | sample 7062161 | NCBI WGS metagenome assembly JABAOC01 (sample SAMN14538625, study PRJNA623070) | marine sediment metagenome | biome: marine biome [ENVO:00000428]; feature: marine pelagic biome [ENVO:01000023]; material: deep marine sediment [ENVO:00002113] | place: India: Gulf of Khambhat ... | reverse complement strand
ACGGTCCTCTTCATGATGCCGAACAATTCGGAGCTCACCGCTGACGGTGAAAGAGCGGAAACCCTTGGGTTTTTAAGATCACCTCGAACCCTAACTGGATAGGAAATGAGACTCCCGCCGAGAATGTAGCGGACTCCCGGAATGAGTTTGACAACCCGATCCGCGGTTTTTTGAGGGGACACGAGAACAACGAAATCTAGCTTCTGATCGATCAGATCAATTTCACCCTGATAGGAGAGGTCAAATGTCTTGGCATCCAGAACTCCTTCTCTAATTCTGAGCATGCCGTTCTCGAGATTTCCCCGGACCTCGAGAGAATTATAGGCAATCTTTTCGCCTCTACCCAAGTCGGGGAGTCTTCCCGTAAGCACCTCGGTTACATTGAGAAAGGCAAGAACTCGGGCCAGCCGCACGTCGCGGTCTATGTGGCCGTCACTCGACTTGAATTCGAAATCTCCTCTAAGGGATTCGACCAACTCTTCAATCTTTCCCTGACCCCGGATATCTGCCTTGAACTCGAAATCGCCGGTCCCGCGCAATTCACCGTCTGATAGGCAGACGAGCGTACTTTCGAGGTCCTCACCTCCGGCGGCCGGTTTGAAGTCCAGTGACAAATCCTGACTCGTAATTTTCACGATCCCTGGAGTTGAGATACCGCATAAAGTAGCTTCGGTGACCCGAACTTCTACAGCATTGTCGTCAAGGGAGATGTCGGCGTGGAAAGGCTTCCAGGTGAAATTCTCATATTCGAAGTACCCCAACATGACTCTGAGGGTTCCTTTAACTACTGGCGGCAATGGATTCTCCTTCGCTTCAGGATCGCCTTTCTGATCGTCTTCCCCCAGGATTTGTTCCACATCTTCCCAATCCATGCCATCCGCAGAGAGATTCATATCAAAAAGAAAATCCTCTTCTGAAACCTTCAGATCCCCGTCGAGGTTTATGTGACTCTCCCCCCAGGTGACCAAGGCCGATTCGACCTTGACCGTGCTTTTTTCGGCTTTGACTGAGAAGTTTTCGACCACGAGGGGTATCTTCAACTCCGATGGGTGGCCGAGCCCTTCACCCTGAAGTTTTCCCTGGGCTGTGGAGCGCATGGGATGATCCAGCAGAAGATGGGCCTCGAAATCTCCGTCGAACCTCCCCGTGAGGATTTCGTTTTTCGCCAAGAGTCGGTCCAGGGTCGTTTTGTCCAGATGTCCTCGATAATGAAGATGAAGCTCCCTCTGCTTCAGTGTAGCTGCTAAGGTGGCCTGAGACGCTTCGTCCTGAATAAGCAGATTTTTGATCGTCAGTTCTTCAGGATTGAGAGCCACATCGATAGCGAGGTCCGGACCATCTTTTACGGCTACATTCCCTGAAATCAGGCTTCTACCATCCCTGTCCCAGCTCGCCTGAGCCTGTGAGATCGACAAGGGCGAGCGGACTTTCAGTTTGGGGGGTAAGTCGATCAGTTTTGTGGCCCACGCCATGATTTCGGGCCCTAGGTTCCCCTGAGCCGTGAAGTCTGCGCTCTTCAGTCCTTCCTGATAGCCGCTGAGAACCCCCGAGACCTGGAGAGAAGCATCGAGTATGCGTGTTTCAGCATCCTTGAACATGAGTTTTTCTGAAGTTGCCTCGAATTCTCCCTGGTTTATTGCCACTGGACCCGGAAACAATTTCGAATCTACCGCAAGGTTTTCGACTTCACCGGTCGCTCTAAAACGCCAGTCTTTGGGGCTAGGGAGTGGACCTTTCAAATTCAAAGTGGATAGCCCTAAAGTGCCACTGACGGATTTGATGTCTTTGAATACATCATCAAGCCCTTCGAGCGAGGACAGCCATGAATAGATTTCGTCCAGGCTGACCGAAAACCTGCCTGACAGGATCTGAAGACCGGGCACCTCCTCGAAGCCCAGTTGAGCAGTGACCTCGGAGAAGGAGGATTTTCCGAACGTGCCGTTCAGATCCTTGAAACCGATTTTTTGTTCATCATAGAGGACCTGCCCGCTGTTCACCTGCACGCCATAGGGAATTCCCTCGTAGCGGGCGAAAAGGTTTAACTCCGAGACATCGACCCTTACCGTGATCGAATCTATTCGCTCGCCTACGACAAGTCTTCCGACGGCTTTTCCCCTCAACTCGTAAATACGAGCGAGTTTTGCTATCAATTTTTCCTGCTTTATCAGCCGCCTGACGAGAGGGTCGAGTTCAGAGAGGTCAACTTCTATGAGGGCTTCCAAATGTAAGGGGGCGTCCTCGCCCTCCAGCCCTAATTTCAATGTGCCTTCACGTATTTGTTCGTTCTCCCACCGTGCTTCAAGATTTTTCCCTTCGAGGATGCCTTTGGAAATGACCACCTCACCTTTGGCATCTTCCAGATTCAAATCGAGACCATCCCAGCCGTAATCACCTCCCCGGATGAAGATATTGCCGCCAAACATGCTTCCCTTGATGAAGATGTTCTCCGTATCATCCAATTCAGCCAGGGAACTTCCCTGAGCACTGAGCGTGATCAGGGGGACTTTACCTCCCCTCACAAGATCAAAGATCACCTGAATGGTGGGCTCCTCCCCTGCAAGGGCGAGGACGACTTGCCGTGCGGAGACAACATCTACCTCCCTGCCCTCAAGCTCCACACTCACCAACGGCGCGTTTGGATCGAAAACGAGTTTTCCGGACAAATCGATCTGGGGATCATCAAGACTGAGTTCGATCAGGGAAACCGTGATTGTATCTTGCTCTGCATGAAAAGCTGCGCGCAGGCGTGTGCCTCTTATGATCAATTCCTCATCTGCCTGAGACAGGGTCAGGGAGGGTATAGAACCTTTTACCTCCGCTCGCAAAGTTTCGGGTCCATCGATCTCAAACGTGATATCTAGGTCCACTTGCGAATCCACAATGCGAGGAGCGGTGGGGGGAAGGAGGTCATCAGGTAATCTCTCCGCTTTCAAGCGAGTCAACTCAATACTTCCCTCGCCCGTGAAATCTTTCGAGTCCAGCCATCCTTCCAAAGAGAGGCTTTCCCAGAGGTTGGATTTGCACCGGAGGTCAACCCTGAGTCTTCCTGGTGGCAACCGGATGCTTCCACCGATATTCTCGAACCAGAAAATGGACCTGCCATCCTCAGTGATGTCTAGCCTGCCCCTTTCAATAAGGAGGATGAGCTCGGGTACATTTGCCTCTACGAGACCGAAAACAGGGGTGAGTCTCTCCGGAATCGTCTCAAGAGAGAGAGCCTCTGGTCTCTTCTCTTTTTCCCTCTCCCTTTCTGGCAGCCCCATTTTAATGTCAGGGTTTTCAACCTGGATCCTCGTGACCCGCACCCGACCCTTCAAGAGAGGAAGGATCTCAGGATAAACCGTTAAAGACGCCAGGGTCCCATCGATTTTTCCGGGAATCGAAAGACTTGCCTGATGGATCACCACCCGGGGACGTGGCAAAAACGAGAGATCAACTCGCTGAAATTCAAACTCGCCTTCGATTTTTTCCGAAACAGTGGCCAGTATCCTTTGCCTTACTGGTTCCAGGTTGATTAGACGGGGCAGAAGAAGAATTAGAACCACCATGAGAACCAAGAGGATTCCCATGGCCACGCCTATCCAGAAAGCGATCTTCTTCCGTTTGCTCATGATTGTCCCCCAACCCGATCTTCAGGGTTCCCCTGGGTTGGTGATGTTATGTGGTATTATATGATATATCTTTTGTTTTGGCACGGCCCAAGGCCAGGCGTATTCACATGTCGTCATGAAATCAGTTAATTGTGTCTAACCTCAGCCTGTTTGGGTCGGAGTCTAGGTTAACGATCCTGCTGGTTCGCCCATTCAAATCGTTAGCATCGCTTCTTTTGGCCATTCCATACGGAATTAGACTTGGAGGTTTTGTGAGACAGATGATCAAGCAAATCCTGCTCGGAACAGGATTGGTCATTCTGATGTTATCAGAGGGGTGTCAGCAGAATCATCTCACCCGGACGGATATCGATGCCTCGTCGATTCCGGATCAGACCTATGAGGTCACGGTCCACACACGGTTCATGTCAAGGGATTATGCGGTCCTCTTTGATATCCCTGATGACGGTGTGGAGGTTTTCATGAGGCACTCTTCTTCCACGCAGAGAATTGGCGTTAGGCACACTGCTTCGACCGAGAAAATTGGCAGGGATTCTCCCCGCGGGTATATCGATGAATTCCAAGACCGGATCAAATTTTATCGAACCGTCAGCATCGCTGATAAGGAGGGCACGGTGAGGGGGTACCTCATGGTGTCGAGTGCCCTGAATTATTGGATCAGTCCGGCTGGAGAGAGAATTATGGTGGGTATCGAGAGGGACGATAGCTACAACTATCGAATTCCGTAATGCATCGCTACATCTTTCCGCCGTTGTCCTTTATCCCGGGCTAGTTCTTCTGGTATTTGCGGTTGTCGTAACCAGCGTAGGTGACGCTGACCCATCGGATCCTCACGCTCAGATCGGGGTGTGGTGTCTCTATTAAGATGTGACCTCTTCTTCCCACTTTTATTACGAATCCTATTTGACTGTTTAGTAAGGGTGTATGGATTACGCGGTGGATTCCGCCGCTGGAAAAGGTGACATCTCGCGGAGCGTTGCTTCATCTCTCAGGCGGAATTCCCCACTCCAGAAATTCAACGTCTTCCATTGCGATTGGATCACTCGACACCCACAAGACGACTCGGTAGCCGTCAGTGAAATACGGGTCGCCCGTAAGGTTCTGCCTTGGCTCCGATATCGGCGCTGCGCCAACCCCTTTCACATAGGCAAACTTTGAAAGTCCTTGCGAGTACCACAGATCCTGGCGGAGATAGTCTCTTGTTTCATCCACGTCTGGATCGATCTTGTGGGTCACGATCGCCCTTTCCTTCAGGGTCCACCTGACCCCGATGTCGCGGCTGATTTGGCCAATCCAGACAGGCTTCCCCTCAAAGCGCATCGGTGCCAGCCATAGCCGAAGATGGTTTCTTTCATGGATCGACTCCCGGATCCACTGGAGAGAAATATCCTGACGGCGGCCGTAGACATAAAGGGAGCTGATGGGCGAGTAGCGGTATTTTCCACCAAATAGGTACGATACCCCCGTCTTCCACGCAGACGCCCTGTATACGGTTTCTGTTTCATCCCAGCCGCTTCCAATGAAGGCATGGAATACGTCTTCAGGCTCGCCGATGATCACTAGGTTGAGCGGATCTCCCAAGTTTGTCCCTTTTCGGTTCGTGGTGCAGCAGGGTAATTGCTCAAGCGCCTTCCGAAAACTCTCTTCTTCATCGTAAGAGACAATCTCATCCCTGGAATAGACGGTGTCGAAGTGCACCGTATGGTGGTCGGCTCGAAGACCCGGTACGTTGATGAAAAAGGTGAAGGTCCTGACCTCGTGGTCCTCTCCGAGTAGTTCGACATTGAACGCTTTAGTGCCTTCGTCAATTTCGGTAAAGATAAAGCCCGACCTGACAGTGTTGGGACCGATGTAGATTCCCGCCTTGCTTTGTTCATAGAAGTACCGGTCCATCGCCTCGTTGGCGCTCTGTGGAAAAAGGGAATACGCAAAGTGATTCACATAGGCCGCCTCAAATGAGGTGAAGTAGTCCGGGTCAAGACCAACGGGCAGAAACCACACCGGCTCTTCATCGTTATTTTCGATTTCCAGCCAGATCGGCTGGATACCCCTTCTGTACAGAGGAGTGTCAAAGAGCGCTATGGTTTCCTTGGCGCTGGGAACGGCCGCTTTGACCCGAACGTTGCCCTCGTATTGTGTCTCGGCTCGCTCCAAGAATGGGATTTCTTCCATCGGTTTCGGGTCGAATGAGGCGCATCCAAAAATGGTGAGGACGCAGATGATGGAGAGGGTAAGCCACCGCAAACGTCCAGGAATGCGCATATGATCACCCCCCTACTTGCTTCCTCTTGCGACGTGGAAGACCCCATCCTTTGGACGTGGGTCATCTTCCTGTCGCTTTGCCAAGCATCGCTGGCTCGAAGGCCAGTGGTACATGACGAATCTTGAGATCCTGCGGGGAAAAGCCTCACGAATATCGACTCCCTGCCATCCAATCGGTTAGGTGGCAGATCACCTCACCTCGGGCCGGCAATCTCCCACTCCAGAACCTCAACTTCTGGAAACGAGATAGGGTCGCTCGATACCCACAGGACCACACGATAACCGTCCGTGAAATATGAGTTGCCCGTAAGGTTCTGCCGGGGGTTCGATATCGGTGCGGCTCCAACGCCTTTCACATGGCCGTATTTTGCGAGTCCTTGCGAGTACAGAATATCCTGAAGTATATAAGTTCTCGCCTCATCCAAATTAGGCTCGATCTTATATCTTCTAAACAAAGAGCGAACTCTTACCTCACGACTGATCTGGCCGACCCAAACAGGCTTCCCCTCAAACGTCATCGGGCTCAACCACAGACGGAGCTGGTTCTGTTCGCGGGCTGTTTCCCGGCTTTTGCGGAACGCCGCATCCTGGGGGCGACCGTAGAGATATAGGAGACTAACAGGTGCGTACCGGTATTCCCCCGAGAAGATGGATGATACTTCGGTTCTTGAGGCCGTTTGACTCTCTGTCTCATCCCAGCCGCTCTGAATGAGGGCGTGAAGGACGTCCTCGCCGTTGCCGATGATTACGACATTGATCGGTTCGCCCATCTTTGTGCCGTCCTCGTTCGTCGCACAGCAGGGCAGACTCTCCAGGGCCTTCCTTTGGCCCGCCTCGTCGTAAGAGACCATCTCATCCTTCGAATACAGGGTATGCCAATCCACCTCGTGGTGGCTCGCTCTGAATCCCGGCACAGAGATCAAAAACGTAAAGGTCCTGACTTGGTGGTCCTCCCCGACGAGGTCGACGTTAAAGCTCTTGGTTCCCACGTCCAGGTTGGTGAAAACAAAGCCCGACCTGACTCTGCCTGGCTCGATGTATAGTCCCATGGCCTGCTCGTTGAAATACTGTTCCATCTGCTGGTTGGCTTCTTTTGAAAACCTAAAGCGATTCATGTAGGCAACCTCGAGGGGCGGGAAGTATTTCGGGTCAACACCGACAGGTGAAAACCAAACACGTTCCTCATCGTTGTTTTCGATTTCCAGCCAGATCGGCTGGATGGCTTTCTTGTACAACGGGAGGCCAAACATCGCTTTACTCTCCTCCGCACTGAGCACAGCCGCCGTGACTCGGACGTTGTTTTCAACCTGGGTCTGGGCCCGTTCCAAGAAGGGGACCTCCTCCATCGGGCGTGGGTTGAATGTCGCACATCCGGCAACCGTCAGAAGGGAGAAAAAAACGGAGCCTACCCACAGAGGATGCGACCGGTGTCTTGCCATATGTCCGCCCTCCTCCAAATTCCTGCCAAAACGGGATGATTTCACGAGTTCGATTTCGCTGGGGTACCAGGTCTGGTCAAGCAAGTGCCCGAGCGGACCGTAACATTGAAACTTCCAATTGCCGGGTCCTGGCCTTCAATGATAACTTAATCTCTTCTGTCATTCGCTCCCCGAGAGTTTGAGAGTGGCAACAACATAACGAGGGATAGAGGTCTCCTCGATGACACCTAAAACCGAAACAGAGCTGATAGGGTGACACCGCTGATTTCGGAGTCGTAGAAGCTGATGTTGGAATCCTCTTTGAACCATAGGATGCTACCGAGAATACTCCACCTCTCCACAAATCCAAGGTCAAATGGCCGTTGGTAAAAGACCGTGAAGGATCCTCCATATTGATCATCATCCCGCGTCCTGTTGTAGATGGGATTCCTTTTATCATAGTCAGAAAAACCGTAAATGAGATTGGTAAGGAACGAAAACCGATCGACTCTGTAGGTGTGAGTGATCTGGAAAAGGTACCGGTCGCGACTCATGGCATCGCCGTCCAGGTCGAAACGAGTGTATGTGAAGCTGGGAACCAGATGATGCCTCTCTCCGATTCCGAGAAGGTATAGAACTTCCCCATCATGCACATCGCCTTCGCGGTCCAATAACCTCGCTTCAGCTTCGCTCAATCCCAGAAAGGTTCGGCCACTCAGCTCGTCATCGATGTCAATGCTCCGGTAGGTGTATTCAACCTCGAGCCCTGAACCCAGGATTTTATCCCAGGCCAGACGCACCCCGGTCGATGTGCGATCGGTTTCATCCCGATCCCGGTTCGCTACATAGGGATCTTCCCAGACTTCTGTGGGAATCCCAGAAAAGACGAAACTTGCAGCAACGATGCTCGAATCGGGTAGTTCCTGTCTGACACCCAGAAGGGTTGAAAAGTCAAAACGAAGAAAGTCCTCCAGTGAATTACCAAAATAGGCTTGGGTGCGTGTGCTGGCAAAGGTGTATGCAATCTCGCCGTTAATGACAGGGAAAACATCGGACTCTGAGTCAGGGCTGTCAAAAATGGAATCGATTTTCTCCCTGCCAACATCGCCCAGATCGTTCCCGGCAATCATGTTGCTTTCAACGTCGAGATAAACAATGCCCAGATTCACAAAGCCACTGAACCCGGACTTCTCTGGTATTGGCTCAATGGCATAGGCCGTGACTGCCCAAACACCTACGAGCAAAACAAGGACACTCTTTCTGATCCACGACATGTTCTTCACCTCCGAATGGTAATCGAACTCCTTAGATCCTCATGGGTGAGGTAACCTATTCGATGGCACCGGGGAAAGCGATGCTCGTCCCTCCTGATCTGATCTTGGTGCCGATCAGCCCAAAATTCCCCAAATCTTACCATAGAGCAGACACCGGCTCAAACAGCAGGCGAGGTTGATTACATCCTCGCGTTTCGACCTCGGGTCTTCCTTAATAACAGTGTCTCACTGACTCTGAGATATGGGAAGTTTGAATGTCCTTATTGGGGTGTGCATGCACCGAACACGACGAACCCCACCTCATCACCGGAACCGGTCAGAACCATCTTCCCCGTGTCTTCTGCTATGGCCATAGTCCAGCCCAGGCCATCTCTCACGCCTTCGACCCCATCTTCTGCGCCCTGAAGGATCAGCTTCTGATCGACGTGCTCCATGCGCTCGATCGTGGTCGTCCGAACCGCGCCGTCCGGTTGGGTTGCTTGGATTTGCTTCTCCTCGAAGCTGAGTCTGACGAACCGTGGAACGTTGACAGTCTCGGCGCTGACCTTCTGACATTCGCCACCAGGCCCACACTCGACGATCTCGATCACTGCACAGATGAGCGGCTTCGACCCATCAAAATCACCGGCCACCACCGAGAATGGGACAATGTAGCCCGATACCAACAGCAAGAGTACCCATTTCAATTTCGTCATGATTATCTCCTACTTCTTGTCGGTGGAAATCCGAAGCACGAAATCCGAAACAGAATCAGAATTCAAGTTTCCCAATATTCCAAACAAGACCTGCCGGAGGAGATTTCAGCGTCCTTTCGTTTTGACCATTTGGATTTCAGTCATTGGAGTTTGTTTCGTATTTCGACATTCGGATTTCGGGTTTGCGATTCTGATCGGAGTTACTTACTATTGTAAAATCATCTATCCTATGACGTATCGGATCTGTCCCTACTTCACCGTATATCCTTTCCCCTCAAGACACGCAGAATAGGCACGGTCATAGGCGTTCCGCTTCTGGGTGTACTCAGCCACCTGCTGTTCTTCCCATTGCTTTTGTGCCTGCTGCTGCTGCCGTCTCTGATCCTGCCGCCTCATGCCACCGAGAAGGGCTCCACCGGCGGCCCCGGCAGCTGCTCCCTTGCCCCATTCGCCACCTGCAATCCCACCCACCACAGTTCCAACCGCCGCGCCTCGGGCCGCGCCCCGGACTGCCCCTCCCTGTGGGGCTTCCTGCTGGGGTGGCGGCTGGCTCGCCTGGGGGATCTGCATGGGGTCAAAGCCTGTCTGCTGCTTGGCCCATGTATAACACTCAAACTTGTCCTTTTCCATCTGTTCCTGGCTTTGGCCCTGGCTGGGGTAAACAATCAGTTCCTGTGCCAGGGCAGGCCCGGCGATTAATGCCGCACCCAAAAACAGAGCCGACAGTTGCGTTATCCTTTTCATGGCCAGTCTCCTCTCTGTCATTTGGCTTTTCAGCGCTAAGAGTCCTGCGCTGGGTTGTTGCCCCTTCAATTGGTCCAGACTCGCACGACGAATCAACCGGTTCCTTTTTTTGGAAAAATGTGCTTCACCTGAAATTGGAAGAAGTCGGAGGCCTCCCTATGCGGGGCATCTAAGTGGAAAACAGAATACCATGAATCTGTATACAAGTTTCAAGTATTACTTCTCTCTCAGTAGCCCCTTTATTTCTTTTAAGTCATTTCCGAAAGATCTCACGTAAACACTGTTTTTGTAGGCCATCAAAATTAGCTTGACTGATATTAGAAATATGCCGGCTTCCAGTAAGAGATCATGCGTAAACCCCTTTGTAAACAACGCCAATATGAACAAAATAAATGTGACGATGATGACAATCAGCGAAGCAACATCAAAATGCTTTCTCATGATTCGTATCCCTCCGGACGGTTTGTTTGACGACGCCGAGGGCAACGAGCGCAATCGCGGCTACCTTCTGGTAACAGATTCCATAGGCCGCGCTCCTATTGGTGTCTGTTTGATGAAGTGCCTAGCTGCCAAATCTGTAAGGTGCATGCACGCCTCATGGCGTCATTTGCTCAGATACACCGGATCCTCTGGAGTCCCTTCAAACTTCTTGTTCGGCACCTATTTTCGTTGACCGGCACAAGTTTGTCACTGGCATGAATGGCCTGGATTCCTCTCCGAGCAAAGACCACCACTCACATGGCTAGCACCTCCGCCACGCCGTTTGCCACATTCATTTTGCCGATAGAGATACGGTCCGTTCATAAGGCTTTAGTGCATCGCCTTGCCGCATCCTCGATATTTCTTGTCGTCCAATATCACTGTAACACTGGCCTCAAATGGCTCGCCGCTCATGGAGTCCCGGCAGGGCCGGGCTTGAATGACAACTGTCAGTTCTTGTTTCCCCTCTTGAACCCTGTAGACCGTTTTGCTTGTGTGCTGATCGACCAACGGCTCCGGCTTGACAAACGCATATGTGGTGTTTCCATAGTCACCGACAAATACAATTTTTTCGTTCGCCGTGACTTCTAAGTGCCAACCGGGTTCGTTACCCACAGCCCGGAAATCAACCCCCCTTAACCTGGCATCTTCCCAGATAGCCTTTGCCCGATTGTTCGTACAATTGGCGTGCTGCTCCTCACCGAGCTCAAGCATGGCTTCGTCACCCTTGCTCCAGAACATTATCTGTCCTTCACGGTATTTCGTACCCGAAGCCGATGGGACCCTGGGCAGACGTATGGTCGTATCTGGCAAAAACAGCCAGGCCTCCTCCTCTGTTCTGGCTGTGAAGGTGAATCCATCACCACATTTGTATACATAGGTCCGGGGGACATTTTGCCCGGAAACCACAACCAGCCCGTCGGGGGTAAGGATCGACTTGATGTTCTGGCGCGGTACCATGACCATCGACATGGCCACCTTGTCCTCGATGGGCATGGCGGACATGGTTTCCATGGCCAGCACTTCGGCCACGCCGTTTGTCACATTCACCTTGCCAATGCGAATGCGGTTGTAGAACTGGGTGTTGCGGGCAAAAAGAACGAGGTTTGTTTTGAAGTCGATTTGCGGAACGGCTTCAGCCGGTTTGAAGGCTTTCCAGATGCGCTCAAAGATCTTCACATCATCGATGAAACCGACCCCCTGTTCGCGCTGCTTCTCCGGCAGTAAGTTGAGTTGAGACACCGGATAGTCACCCTGCCAGGATTGCAGAATTTCGGTCTCGCCATCGAGGGGCTGAAAATGGTGGGCCAATGCGTCAGTCTCTGCCTGGCAGTCGCGTGTGGGTTCGAGGCCTTTGGCGCGAACGGCTGCAAGTTCGGCCTTAGCGGCCTCAAGCTCCGCACGGAATGTGGGGTCGGCATGCAGTCGCGCGACGGCAGCAGCCCCAATGAAACGGCCTTCGACCACATCGCTGTGCCAATGGACATTACAGATCACACGGCTTTCACCGAAGGCCCGGCCACGGGCAAGAATCGTATCCGCCCGGTCTGGTGCAATCTCACTCAGAATCAGCGCCCAGGCCCAGCCAAGAGCGGTATGCCCGGAAGGGTAGGAGCCGTCCTTCATCAAGTGCGGTTCTTCATCCGGGGTACAGGTCGGTTCCTGGTTCACGACAAACGGGCGAGTACGATTATAGTGATTCTTGGCCGTGTAGGTGGAAAGCCCCGCATCGGCAAGGGTACGGCGCAGCAGCATGTAGAGATGCGGCGTGTCCTGCTCCGTGATCGGAACGCCCATGGCGCAGGAAAAGGTACCGGCCGCCTGGGGAAACATCAGGCTCGCATCTTCAGTGGCAAGCTCCCACCGCGGCGTACCCCCCAGGGTAAGGCTCTGTCGGCTGACCTCCTCATCGAGTGCGAGCGCAGCCGAGCCTGCAGCAGGCGGTGGAGGAAGAAGAGCCAGGCTGTTGGGAAGGGCCTCGGGTTCCAGATATCCCGCCAAAATACCCGGCCGTATCTCCGGCACCACGGCAGGCTTGCTTTGCCTTTCGAAACTCGCACAACCTGCGGTGATTGCGACGCAAGTCAGAACCAGTAAAAGCTGACGCACCCGAGCGTTACAAACATGGCTTATCATCTAATGTCTCCCTTTTATAAGTGTGGATTGGGGAATGCGGAATTCGGAATGGCGACCTTCCAATGTGGAATTTGGATTTCGGAATGCGGAATAGAATACACACCTCATTACTCTGCATTCCGCACTTCTCATTTCGCCCTCATTTTTTCCACCAATTTTTCTTTTGAGACGTTTACGCATGTCTGCCGCGGTCTCGGTGGAAGCGCATTGGTCTTCGCCGGAGCCGTCTTTGATTCCGGCGTGTCAGGTTCACGAAGTTGAAATCCCTGAACCATTCCCTCGTAGAGATCCAGTTTCACTGTCTGGCCCGACGGTATCCAGAGTCTGTTCGTGCTGCGCACTGTTATCGAGCGAACAAGAAAACAAAAATGGATGTGCTAATCTCCCTTAACACAACTGAAACTCGACACATCTCGGGGATCCCCTTTCCCGTCGTACTTCGCCGTTTGAGGATAAGCACACAGAAGTCTTGAACCTGTTAGTTGAAGGTTTTCATCAACAAAATAGACAGTAATCTGATCGGGCGCCTTGCCTGTTTCCACCCACTTATCCAATTCGTCGAGCCAATTTACCCATGATGGCCCCGGTCCACCAAAACAATGCTCGACACCCGGCATCATGAACAATCGTACATCGTTCGCGGCCTTTTTATCGTGCGCGATGACTTTGTCATAATAACCAATAGTCGCTAAGGCAGAGATCGCCGCATCCGACCAACCGGTGTACATTATCAGCTTGCCGCCGCGTTTACGGAACGCGGACAAATCAGGATTGGTGGCATTAAGCGTTGCGGCTACCAGTTCTGCATCTTTATGGAAAGTATCAAAATTATAATTATTATAAGTCCACTCCGGATCATGATAAACAAAGTACTTCATGATCCCGTTGCCAAAAGCGTAAAAAAGGTTGGGGGCTGTAGGGGCTTCGATATCTCCTACGTCCACGCCTCCCTGGAACTCATCCAGATCGGCCTGGTATTTTAAACCACCCGTCAACCAACGCGGCCAGCCTCCGAGGGCTGTTTCGCCACCAAATGGGAAGCCATAAAATAGGTCGCCCTGCTTGTCTTTCGGACCATCATAGATCGCCTTGACGGCACGAACCTGTTCTTCCGTCAAGCAGGAGTCCGTTTTCTCGCCTTTACACAATAGAGACTCCACATCAAATTTGCACTGCCTGGGATCATTCAGTATGCCGTCTTTAATCCCGTCCTGTTCATCACATTTTTCAAGATAGGAAGACTCGATAAGCTCCTGCTCTTTAGGCCCAACTACGGCCGCTTTAATATCATTGGGATCCGGATACATGACCTGGTTAATTTGTGTCGCCGTAGCACCAAGCATGGCCCAGTTATACGCAGGCGCACCGGCCACAATGCCGTCGAAATCTTCCGGATAACGTTGCGCTTCCATCAAGGCCTGACCACCGCCCCGGGAACAGCCGGTAAAATAGCTACGGGTAATGTCTTTTTGGTAAAAGGCTTCTGTCAGCGCCTTCGCCGTAACCGCGGTGCGATGCACCGCCTGGTGGCCGAAGTTGACCAGACGCTCCAGATTGTTATGTGCCCAGCTGGCATCCAAGGGGTGGCCTTGATGTCCCGTATCGGTGCCCACCGAGGCATAGCCGGCTTGCAGGGAACCGAACATAAGTGAGGTATTCATAACCGAGCCCACAAAACCGCCGCCGCCACCCATCACAAACTTGCCGTTCCATTCCTCGGGCAGGAGCAATTCAAAGTGGATCTCCGGACCAATCACACCCGCCACCTTGCAGTGCGGCGCGGGTTGCGTTTCGTGCGTGACCGACGTGATGGTGACGTCCGGCAGATCCGGCAGTGATTCGATGCTGCACTGGGGTATCGATTTTTCAGCCGTTGTAAGCGACGCTTGATTTCGAGATGCGACACAGCCAGACAGAATTGCCGAAGACATTACGGCGATCAGCAGAACAAGCATAATTTTTCTGACATCTGTCACGTATTTCATTTTCGTCTCCTCCTTTTTACTGTTTATCAAATTTACTGTTTATCAAACATCTTTACATATGTTAGCGGAAACATAACCTGAATAAGACCACGCGTGGTTCTCATCTGCTGCTACAAGTCACTTTTAGTCATGCAGGTGCGGTGCGACAAGCAGGGCTTTTTCCGGTTTATACTTGTCGAACAAGCCGATTAGGCTTTCCGCCTCTTGTGCTGTACCCCGTCTCATCTCAATTTCTTTTCTCTTCACCAATTCCTGCACGGTGGCCTGACTGAGATAAAGTTTGACCCATGCTTCTCCTGAAAGCGACATGATAATGTCTGCGGGTTTATAATGTTCATCCGGGTCGTCAAGGAACTCCGCGACAGCCCGGCGAATGTGCAAGCCAACCGTTCGGTGATCGCCTGTAAAGTCAAACAGGAGGACTTTATCCGTATCGCCGCTCTTTTTCGGATCCAGGCGAACGCGGAAGTAGTCCACCGTGGTTTCCGGATTTGCAGCAATCGCCTGAGGCTGCGGCGGAATGATCCGGGGGACAACAACCTTGCCTTCAAGTGCAAGTGCCTGGGTCAACAGGTGCGAACGGGCATTGGCGCCGGTGGAAAGGTAGGCCAGATGCCGCAACACCTTGGCTTTAAATAGCCTAACCTCTTTGTCCTGCGGGTCCAGCTTATACAGGTAATTCACCAACTGGGCCGCCCAGGCATATTCTTTTTTATCGAAAACGGCTTGGGCTTCTTTGAGCACCTTTTCCCGGCCTCCAATCAGCTTGACGATACGTTCGGCTTCTTCCAGCGGGGATGGCCGGAAGATGGTTGCCGCATCTCCGTTATACCAGCCAACGGTGTGGTAGTAGATGGCTGGTGTTTGGAAGGATAACTCTCCGTAGCTTTGGAAATTATGAGGATCCTCTTCGAGATACTCCGGCATTTTGATCATGTGTCGCAGATCATCCGGTCCATAACCACCTAAAATATGCCGTAAAGTCTGGTCCAGCGTGAAGGCAATACCGTCCAAATACGCATTCAGGGTATTTCTGATTTTGTCTTTGCCCAGGATGGGCCGGTGCGCGTATCCAATAAGTGCCTCCGGCTCTAAGTCACGGACAAGCTTAGCCAACTCAGCCCATTCCCGGGCGTCTCGAAACAGATCCCCCCGGATTGAATACATGTTCGGCGGAGTGTTCCATAGGGCATTCTGAATACAGATTTTACGATCGGGCAGCCACACCGTTATATGGGTCTTGTCATCGGTACCGTATTTCGTGAAAAACTGCATCTTAATACCAAGAAGCTCAAATACTTCACCATCTTCAGGTGCGCGGTTTACCGGCAGAAAAGCCACTTCTCCAATTTCAAGATTGGTCGGACTGTACCAGGCATCGGGTCCTTCATTCGGCAGGAAGTAGTTGAACTGCTGCAGGGCCCGTGCGGTCAGATACGGGCTGACTTCGGGGAAATAGGCCGGCGCGCCGCCTGAAGACAGGTTTTGTTGTACGATGGCATTGAGGTCGGGATGGCCGATGACCATAACATCCTTGTTTCCTTCCGCCATCACGCCAGCGCCAAAGGCGTAGTGGGAGTGGCCATACACGATTGCCCTAATCGGCTTCTTGCTGAAAGTCCGTATGGCCTTGAGCAATTTTTCACCATCTTTCCTGGTGTCCCCGGTATCGAAGACAATCAGCCCGTCATCGCCTTCCACCACAATGCATGCCGAGATCAGATAGCCGCCGAGTACGTAAACACCTTCCACTGGGTTTTCGATTTCCGGCCCCTCGGTCCATGCCACCTTGGGCAATTGCTCCAGCAGTTCCTTGTTGACGATCGCTCCGTTGGGCGCCGTAACAAGTTCTGCCGGACCGCCCATGTAGCGGGATGATGGCTGCCGCTCCTCGGCCTGTAAGGCAGGCCCGGAAGCCATCACGGCCAGCATTAACAGGATCAACGAGCCCATACACGCTCCAACTTTTTGTAATCTCAT
>JABAOC010008089.1_pt1 | contig 16643 bp, 15 predicted proteins | sample 7062161 | NCBI WGS metagenome assembly JABAOC01 (sample SAMN14538625, study PRJNA623070) | marine sediment metagenome | biome: marine biome [ENVO:00000428]; feature: marine pelagic biome [ENVO:01000023]; material: deep marine sediment [ENVO:00002113] | place: India: Gulf of Khambhat ... | reverse complement strand
CAGACCTGCGATCTCCAGCGTTCCTCTAGATGAAGAGTTGTTCAACCCTCTGAACGGAGTCCAATACGAAATAGATGTGCCGATTCTAAAGCCCTTGGACGGCCAAGTGATGGAGGCGATCTTTACCGCTTGGGTTAGAGTGAGGAACACAGGAACCTAACGGTGGTTGAATGCGATTCAGGTCACTAGGGTCTTTCAAGCTGTCCAGGTCTGTTGAGTGGGTTACAATTGCAGCTCTAGTACTCTTTGTTCTGCTTCCCACATTCTATTTGATCTCTTTCGTCTTTCTTAGATGGCCTGAAGTAAATTCAGAGGTATTTCAGAATCCAATAATTGGAGATGAAAACTGGAATCAGATTCTGAAGGTGCTGTTCTTCTCATTCAGGCTGTCGCTCTCCGCGATAGTATTCGATCTAGTGTTCGGAGTTCCGTTAGCTTATGTCTTGGCTCGGAAGAGGTTTCCAGGGAGAAGCTTGCTGGAGGACATCGTGACTTTGCCTTTGGTGATCCCAACTTCCGGGTTCGGGTTTGCCACACTTATCACATGGACAACTGTTACTGGAATTGGAGGGTTCCTCGGGTTGAACTCCGGAGTTGTCACCCTTGAAACTCCAATACCACTCATCAACGTACCCTTCTTGCTGTTCATTGTCCATATCGCATTGACATTCCCCTACATTGTTAGGACAGTTGAAACGAAAATCGAATCCATAGACGCAACGTTCGAGACCGCCTCGAGAACTCTAGGAGCCAGTTCTCTGACGACTTTCCGAAAGATTTTGTGGCCACTCAGCATTCCTGGAGTTTTTTCAGGGACGGTTCTGGCATTCGCACGGTCATTGGGGGAGACAGGTGCCACCATCATTGTCTCTGGTGTGAGTTCGACTGCATCGATCGCAATTGTCCGATGGACAGCCGAGTTCAAACTAGCTACCGCTGCTTTTATGGGAAGTTTGCTCGTCATCATAGCATCAGCTCTGATTCTTCCGATCGAAATATACATGGGTCGAAAAGGTCATGGACTTCGCTTTCCTCTCCATTTTCCATCGCTTCTAGATCGGAGGCTCTTGAAGCTTGAGCGGTTTGTGTCAAGAAAACTCGCGCGCGTCAAGGATTGGGCCCCGATAATTGTCGTCGTCATCGCTGTTATCGTTCCAATAATCGTGGTGCTGAACTCCGTGATATTGTTCTGGTCAGCGGATCCCTATACTGGAAAGATTCAAGGCGGGGTCGTGTATCAGCTGTTTGGCCCAGCGAACTACTTCAATCATCTGCTTCAGGCCACATTGACATCGATAATTGTCGCTTTGACGGCAACTTACGTTTCAATGTGTATCGCTATTCCTCTCGTTTTCATCATTGAAAGAAGACGCTATGGACGGTTTGTCCGATCCATCTTGAAGGTACCTCTGATAATACCGACATCATCTCTCGGCTTGTCAGTGCTCCTGCTCTGGGGGGTCAATGGATTCAACCTGTTGAGTTCAGGCATATGGCTAATCATTCTTACACACATGGTATTCTCGGTCCCTGTTATAGTGGAGTCAATCATTCCAGCATATGAGGGGTCAGAGATCCAGATGTATGAGGACTCAGCCAGAACGCTCGGGGCAACCGCATATGATTCACTTGAAAAAGTATCCCTACCACTGGTGAAGGGAGGTCTTCTCACAGGATTCATTCTCTCGTTTACCCGTTCCTTGGGAGAAACAGGTGCAACTTTCATTGTGATGGGTCGAGACGTAACTGTTCCGGCCCTAGTCGTCAACATGGTGGAAGCCCTAGCAATACCAGCAGCACTGTTCACTTCTACGTTTCTTATAGTACTATCTCTGATCTTGCTCGCCATAATACGACTCGTCTCAGGGAAGGGATGATCTTTGTCGTTGATTGAGCTAGTGAATGTGACGAAGCGGTTTGGGGCAATTGCAGCTCTCAATGGCATCGACCTTTCCATAGAAGATGGCGAGTATGTCTGTGTGCTAGGTCAAACAGGAGCAGGAAAGACAACGCTTCTCCGCACAATCGCTGGCCTGACTAAGGCTGATGAAGGTGACATATTCATCGAGGGAAGACTCGTCAATGAAACCCCGCCTGAGAAGCGCAATGCAGTATACATGTTTCAGCAGTTCGCGCTGTTTCCACACATGAATGTTCAGGAGAATGTGGCTTTTGGTCCATCCGTCAAGAATTGGGATAGCAAACGGGTGAAAACTGTCTCCTCTGAGGTGCTTGAAATGGTGCGCCTCTCCAAGAGACAGGATGCCTTCCCACACGAATTGAGTGGGGGTATGCAGCAGCGCGTTGCTCTTGCTCGAGGAATAGCCTCTGGAGCCAGAATCCTTCTGCTTGACGAACCTCTAGGAGCTTTGGATGCCCGGTTGAGAGTGGATCTTCGAAGACAACTGAGAAAAATCGTGAAAGATCAGAAGCTCACGGCCATTCACGTGACACATGATCAAGAGGAAGCCCTGATGACCGCGGACAGAATTATCCTTTTGAGGCGAGGCAAGATTGAGCAAGTAGGTACTCCAAGTGAGATCTACCTGAAGCCGAAATCCATCTTCGCCACCAATTTTGTAGGTGGAGCTAACTTCCTTGAAGGAAACATAGTCAGCGTAGATGATTCAGGCTCAACGGTCGAGACGAGAGACGGCTACAAGATCAAGGTCGATCAGGAGACGAGGAAGATTGGAGAAAGAGTAGTTGTGGCGGTCCGATTCAACAATGTCTCCCTTGATTCCACCACCGTAAAAAGCGTGAACAGCTTCATAGGCATCTTGAAATCTACAACGTTCATCGGAGACTCGATCAAGTATGACGTAATTGTTGGAACCGACACTCTGGTATCTTCAACTGTTTTGATTTCAAGAGTCCAAAAAGAACGCAGAGAAGGAGAAAAGGTGACAATATCATTTCATCCTCAGAGTTGTCACCTCTTTTCGTACCCAAAGGTTGGTCTTCTGAAAGAAATTGAGGCGATATGATGCCAGAAGTCAAATTGGTGGGCTTGACGAAGAAGTACGGCGAAATCATCGCGAACGACAAGGTCAATCTCACGATACATGAGGGGGAATATGTCTCAGTGATCGGACCCAGTGGCTGTGGAAAAACGACATTGATAAAGAACATCGCTGGGATAATCCAACCTGATGAAGGCGAAATCTACATCGATGGTAAACTTGTCAACAAGATTCCAATTGAAGACAGAGGAATCGGATACGTCTTCCAGAACATAGCACTCTTTCCCCACATGAATGTGTGGAATAACCTGACCTATGGATCCCAGGTGAGAGGATTCATACAGGAGGAGACTCGACCTTTGGCATTGGAAATGCTGGAGATGATCAAGTTGGCTGCAGAAGTTGACGCCTATCCAGATGAACTCAGTGGAGGTACACGACAAAAGATAGCTGTTGCTAGAGCACTGATTTCAAGAGCCAGACTTCTTCTCCTCGACGAACCTCTCGGAGCTCTAGATCTAAAGGTTCGAGGCAAACTGAGATATGAGCTGAGACGACTTGTCAAGGATCTAAAGCTCACAGCTCTACACGTCACACACGATCAAGAAGAAGCAATGTCCATTTCAGATAGGGTCATTGTCATGAAGACAGGTCAGATTGTGGAGGCTGGAACCCCAATGAGACTCTACAAACAACCGAAAAACATGTTCACAGCCAATTTCGTCGGTGAGGCGAATTTTCTGCGAGGTGTCGTCACTGGGGTCTCAGATAACTCCTGCTCCGTTGACGTTGGAGATGGAGTTCAGCTAACAGTGAGAGACGGAAAAGAAACAGTTGGCGAACGAGTTATCCTCAGCTTCAGACCAGAATTCACTGTCCTTGGCAGCCAAAGAGGGATTAACAGGCTTGCTGGGGAGGTTGTGGACATTCTCTATTCAGGGGGCCTAAGAAGGGTGAGAGTGAGACTGCGCAATGGAGCTCTGGTTGTAACCAAGACAGCTACTGGAACTGATGAGGAACCATACACTGTTGGCGAAGCGGTAACTATCAACGTAAAGCCTGAAGCCATTCTAAAGTATCCGTACCCTGAGGAAGGCGTGGAAAAAGAGTTGGCTCTAGAGTGAAACAGGAATCCTCACCTGACATGGCAAACTTTAAAATTCTTCTCATAAGATAGGGTATGGAGGTCCTTTTTGTGGAGTCATGGTTTCAACGGCGACGCAAGGGTCGGGTCCTGGACTTGGCCTACCGACAGATGATGGTTGCACTCGACACAGTGAACGACCTTGAAGAAGCCATAAAGGCAGCTGCCAGCGGAGAAAGAGAGAAAACGAGAAAAAGCATCACACGATTGTTCGGCATAGAGGAAGAGATAGACAACCTGCGCAGAACAGTTTTCGAAGAGTTGACGAAGGGGAGCTTGCCGTCAAGGGAACGAGAAGACATCATGCATCTTGTAAAGAGACTAGACGAGATGGCTGATCATGTGAAAGACTCAGCCAGAAACGTGCTTGTACTCATGGAAGTAAAGCTTCCAAATGAAGTGTGGAAAGCCTACCATGAAATGTCAATGGGAATTGTTCGAACTGCAGCAGTCTTGGAGGAAAGCCTGAGAAACCTTCTAGAAGATCCGTCCAAAGCCCGAAAGATGTCAGAGAAAGTGGAAGATGAAGAAAATGAAGTTGACAAGCAGTTCCTGGAAATCAAATCTCTTCTACTCAATCATGGGACTGACTTGAATCCTGCTGTGCTCTTGATTCTTAAGGACTTGCTGGATTCAATGGAAGAGGCTGCAGACAGCTGTGCGGACACTGGGGACTACATACGGTTGCTGACTGTAACGTTCAAAACATCCTGATCGCTGGGTTGACTCGACCTTCTCCTCTGTAGACATCTATGATTTGCTTCTTCTCTGGTTCTCCAGAGAACACGTAGGGTCCTCAGCGTTTCATGTCGACGTGTGCTGCGGAGTGAACAAAACCAGAACTTAAGTAGCTAGTTTTCGATAGTCATAATCGTTGGGAAAGATAGAGAACCTCCTTTCTCCCTCGGAATCAGGTTTTTACCCTTCCCCCTTTCCCAACTCTAAGCTGGTCTCCTACAGAAGCATCTTTTCAGTGGCGTCTTCTGCAATCCTTGTGTTACAATTTACCAACTACTCGTTTCCACAGATCTTGGTTTTTAATACAGCCAATGTCTGGNNNGGCTCGACAACCACCACAAATGTACTTGTCTTCACATGTTCCACAGCCTAGAGATCTGTCACCCTCCTGATAGGACTTCAACTTCTCTCTGGTTCTGAGATTCGAGAACATCTCACTCCGATCCCATATTTCCTCAAAGTCATCTCTCAGTATGTTTCCTTGAACAGTGGTTTTTTTCGTTGGGAAGAAAACACAAGGTTTGATATCCCCGTTTGGCTCCAGGCACAAGTAGAGTCTTCCAGCACCGCATCCACCTAGGAAGTTTGCAAGGTTCTCCACCCCTTCTACGGCAGCGTAGTGTGCAGAGACTGCGAAATGATGTTTGTTTTCGTGAGCAATCTTCTTGACTACGCTCGCATATTGAGGGCATGTGCTGAATAACTTGTCCACCATTATCCTGCTATTTCCCGTTCTCTCGATCTCTTCATTTGCCTGGATGGAAAGCCCTACGATTTTCCTTCCCATCAATTCCAAGACTGAGAATCGTTCGTTCGGGGTCAGGTCTAAGTCAACGTAGGCCTTTGCTCTCCCTGTCGGAATGTAGTTGAAATGCATGAATCGAGCACCCATTTCTTCAGACAGCTCCATTATCTTCGCAACTTCACTGAAGTTTTCCCTGTGGACAGTTGTGGCGATGCAGACTGGAAGGTCTTCCGAAGTGCAATTCTCTATTCCATGGAGCGTTTTTCTAAAGCAGCCGGGAACTCGACGAAACTCTTCGTGAACCTCTTTAGTGGCTCCGTCAAGGCTGATCTCTGCATAATCTATTCCCACGTCTTTCAGACGTTTGACAGTGTTCTCCGTGAGCAATGTTCCGTTAGTCGCGATGCTCAAGTAAGGAATCTTCTTGTTTGCATAGGACGCAATCTCAAAGAAGTCTGGCCTCATCAATGGTTCGCCGCCGGAGAAGGAGAGTGCTGGCAAGCCAACTGAGGCTGTTTCTGAGAGTTTATCTATTGCGAGGAAGGCCTCCTCCGTGGTGAGCTCAGATCTGTGCTGACCAGCATCTTCATAGCAGTGCTTGCATCGTTCATTACACGTGTAAGTCAGGTTCCAGACGACGAGAAACGGGCCTCCTGGAGTGAACGGGGTTTGGATGCCGAATTTTCTGATGCCTTTCATCATGAGGACGAAGCCTTTCAGCCACGCATCCCCATGTTCAGGGTCAAGGAAACGATCTCTTATGAAGCTCTTGTTGGTTCGCATCAGTCTGCTGCCTATTTCATAGAAGGGTTTTGCCACTTTGCTGCTGAGCTCGCTACACGTGTCGCAAAGCTCTATCTCTTGCCCCAAGAACTGTCTTAGAGAATTGACCATGAGGCTTCCATCTTTGTCACAGTCAAAATCAAACCTGGAAATAGCGCGCCTCAATGCAGGATTAGCAAACGCTGAAAGTAACCGGTTTTCAATTGACTGTATCAGCATACCCCTCAGACTCCCGCCTTCCTCGTCAATTGAATATACTTTAAATCTGTGTAAGGCTAAAAAACCTTCGCAGAAATGTCCTGAAAAGGTCGCTGCGATTCATTGGTTTCGACCATTTGGTGTTGCCTAGATCTTCTCTTGCTGATTCTCTGCTATTCCTACGTAGTTTTGATAGTGATTATCTCGACCAGGATCTGGAGAGCTTCTCTGGTCTCGCGGAAGTCCTCTCGAAAATTCCTGCATGCGATGATTGGGAACCTTCCGTTCATCATACCTTTCTTCTCTGCAAGCTTCTACCCGGTCATTGTCGCTGCTCCATTCATCCTGATTACTATTCTCGCATCCCCTCGATTTCCCGACTGGAGGCTTAGGGGTAGGCTAAAGGACTTGAGGGAAATCTCTCAGGAAGGACATCCTTTAGGCCTTGTTTTCTACGCTATCTCATACACCATCCTAGCATTGTTCTTCAGCTCACGAGCAGAAGTCGTTGCTGCGGGAGTTCTGCCAATGGCGTATGGTGACAGCGGAGCAGCAATCGTTGGTGAGAGATATGGAAGAAGAAGATTCAAAGTCCTCTCCGACAAGAGTGTGGAAGGATCAGCTGCGATGATGCTGATCAGTTTTGCCAGTCTCACTATTAGTCTGTTGATCTTCTCAGCGATGGATTTCTTGCAGGTTTCTGCGAAGATTCCCTCAGTGGTTACTGTGAGCATTCTCGCAACGTTGGTCGAGAGTCTATCTCCTAAAGGCTTCGACAACCTGACTGTTCCCTTGTCGAGCGCAGTGGTCTTCCTAATGACAGCTGGGGAGTTTTGAGAGCGTGCCGTTTATCGTCATAGACGGGCTGGATGCTGCTGGAAAGAGCACTCAAGCTCAAGGTCTATATAAACATCTGCGAAGAAGTGGGAAGACTGTCTTCCTCCGAGTTCATCCGTCAAATGACAATTTCGCTGGGGAGAAAGCAAGAACCTTTCTTTCTGCAAAGGGGAAAGGCGCGCATTTCGCTTCCGCCTTCTTCTACATGCTTGACGTTGTACGTTCAATCTTGCTCTATTCTTGGAGAGAATGTGACTACCTGATCTTTGTGCGGTACTTGATGGGAACAGCGTACTTGCCTGCCCCTCTGCATTCGATTGCATTTCACTTCTTCTCATTGATAGTTCCAACTTCGGATCTCATGTTTTTTCTCGACGTCAGTCCTGCTGAAGCATCGAGAAGAATTGAGCAGAAACGAGGTCGACGAGAGATGTTCGAAAATCTTGAAGAGCTGAAACGGACGAGAAAAAAGGCCTTATCGTTGGCGTTGACAGGAAACTGGGTAATCATAGATGCGAACAGCCCAATAGGAACCGTTCAGAGAGAAATAGTCAAGACGTTGCAAGGCGTGGTCGTCTGATGACCTAGGCTAAGACGCGTGCAGATACGGGAATGTAGAGGGTTGCATCGTGAAGCTTTACCAGAACTATGTCCCGTGTTCTAAAGCATAGGATTAACTGAGACTCATGGATACGTGTTTATGGGATTGGCTTTGAAGTTTAATTCTAGGATAGTTGTCGTTGTTGGGCTAGTCATGGCGATCAGCGCCGTGGGTGCGTGGTATTTCTCTCCGAAGCCCACAATCTTCAGTGAAGGCTTTGAGCAGGATTTTGGCGGATGGGTGGAAGACGCTCACGTCCCGCCTGATCCGAACAATCCTGGTCACCCTGTTGCTTGGGACGTTGATCGAGTCACCTCGCAGTCGCATTCCGGGGACTATGCCGCACAGCTATACATTGATGGCAGACAGGATGATGGTACCGTATGGATGGAGAGGACAATTCCAGTGGAGATCGACTCTCAGATCCGAATTGAGATTTCCTTTGACTTCTATAGTGAACAAGAGAGCTTCAACGTCATAGCCGGCGTATGTGCGTACATTGGAATTGCAGATCCGATGGTTGAAGAAGATTTCGTCGTTCTCGGCCCTGCGAATGAAGTTGCTGGATGGAAGAGCTATAGTCACACTTCGAATCTGAATCCAGGTGCACATAATGATGTGTGGGTCGGTGTAGGAATCACGGTGCGGTGGGAAACTGAAATGACCTACTACGTAGACAATGTGAAAGTTACAGTGCACAGTGCATAGTTCTGATTCATCTGTGCACATTTAGGGTAGATCAGCGTCGTTCGAGAATCCTCGACTCTCCCAATACCCTCTGTAATCCTGGTTGTCCGATAGTCGAATCTCTGTTATCCATTTTATCCATTTGTATCCCCATTTGCTCTCCGCCACTAGCTGAAAAGGAAATCCTCTTTCGGGCGGTAGTTCTATACCGTTCATTTTGTGAGCTATCAATATGTCGTTGTCTATGATGTATTCGAGTGGCAGAGAAGTTGAATATCCATCATGGGCGTAGAATATCACTACTTCTGCTTCTGAGTGGACTGCGGCATCCTCTATCACGTCCTTGACACGTAACCCTTCCCACAGTATCGTAACCTCCCAGCCCTCGACACAGTGCAATGTTACCACTTTTTCGTAGTGCTCGTGACTGGCTAGAGCGGTTTCGTACGTCAGGGTCATGCTGTTGTCTACGAGNNCTCGTGTGGAGGACAGCATCTGTCCTTCGTATTCTCTTATTTCTACTGGGTCAAGTATGTTGGGTTCTGAAGTTTCGGATAGCCAGATTCGGTGGCCAGCAAACACAACTGTTGCCGCAATGGATGCCAGCAGGATTATTGATAGAGTGCTCTTTCGTCGCATGGGCCTCATCAAAGGTATGACAGGTGTCATATTAATACGTTTACGTGGACACATATACTGGTGCATGCGAGAGGATCGCAGCTACTTGGAGCGAACAGTTTCCAACTGGGTTCGCAGGCGTACTCCATTGAAGCCTCTTACCACTGCGTCTGCCACACCACAGCCTGATCCTACACGCGCAGAAATCCTGCGAGGACAAACGGGAAGCATATAACTGTCATCTTCAATAGGGTTACACCTGGAATCGACATGACCACTNNCACCGGAGAGTTTCCTAGACGCTCTCCTTTCAACTCCTGCAGTTTATGGATGCACCGTCTCCAAAGATGCCAAGTGGGTTGTGTATGCTTGGAAAAACATCCATCCCAATCTTGACGTCTTCATTGTACCTACTGATGGAAGATCGCAGCCAATAGCGTTGACCGAGACTCCTGAGGCGACCTACGTTGCCAGCGTCACCCCTGGTTCTAGATCCGTGATTGTCGGGGAAGACAAGGGCAGAAACGAGAGGGTTCGATTGTTCGAGGTGAAACTCGACAGGCCGAAACATATGGAACCTTTGACAGAAGAAGATCCACAGTACTTTCTGCGAGGGGGATCGCAGCATCCCAATGGGAAGTGGCTCATCTATTCAGCCAACTACAACGTGGAGACGAAACAGGAGATTGAAGCCACATGGGTATACAGACACGATCTTGAGACACATGAGAGAAGAGTCCTGGCGAAGCCCCTGAAGCCTGCGTGGGTGTATCCTCACCTCAACAGCTTAGGAACATCAGTTCTCTACAATCGAAAGGACATTCATCCGAAAGGAGATCAGTATTGGCTGGTGGATATAGAAGGGGAAGACGATCGAGAGATCCTGAATTTCGGACCCAAAGCGAGGGTTCATGCTATCTGGTTACCAGACGGAGAAAGAATTGGGTTCATAACTGATACGCGCGATGGTGCAATGAAGAAACACTACGCACTGGGTATCTATGATGTCAGTCAGGGCGAAAGCCACTGGCTGATTGATGATGCACGTCGCAACATTGAGCGACTATCAAGTCCCGCATGTGGAAACCAGATCATAGTTGTGGAATATCGGAAAGCACGTCTGCATCCTTCGATAGTTGATCTTGACACCTTGGAAGAGATGCGTCTGCCAGAGATCAAGGGGTCCGTCATCCCCTTGGGGCCAGTAAACGCCAAAGAGTGGGTTGGACTCTACTATGCATCCAGCCAGCCAGGTGAAGTAGTGAGGTTCGATCTTGAGGATTTTGACGTAGAGAAATTCAAATCCCTGACCCACGTGTGGGAGCGAACCACCATGAAACCGGAGACTCTTGCGACTGCCCAAGATTTCGAGTGGGCATCGAAAGATGGCCTAAAAATCCACGGGTGGCTCTACCAGCCGAAGTTGCCCAGCAGGAAGACACTACTCTACGTTCACGGTGGACCCACAGCGCACATGGAAGACTCGATCAATCCTCAAATTCAGTACTATGTTTCGCAAGGATTCAATGTTCTAGCACCAAACTACCGTGGTTCAACAGGGTACGGCGTTGAATTCGAGGATTTGATCCGCGTCAACGGATGGGGAAGCGATGAACAGGAGGACATATGGGACGGTGCAAGAGCACTGATTGACCAAGGCCTTGCGAACGTAGGCAAAATTGGTGTGACCGGCACGAGTTACGGAGGGTACTCCAGCTGGTGTGCGGTGACCAAGGAGCCTCAACTGTTTGCTGCAGCGGTTCCTATTTGTGGAATGACTGATTTGGTCGTTGACTATGAAACGACTAGACCTGATCTCCGACCATACTCTGAGGAAATGCTCGGCGGCAGTCCTGAGGAAGTGCCTGAACGATACTATGAGCGATCACCAATCAATTTCGTGAACAGGATTTCAGCCAAGCTCTTGATTGTGCAGGGCGCCAGAGATCCCAACGTCACTCCAAAGAACATGGAAGTCGTGAAAAGAAAGCTAGATGAAAACCAGATTAAGTATGAGCTGCTTGTCTTCGACGACGAGGGGCATGGGATATCGAAGACCAAGAATCAAAAAGTGCTCTTCACAAAGGTTGCTGAGTTCTTCCACAAGGCTCTCACATAATGGATGAATGGCTGAGGTTCACGGACAGCCCTGTCAGGAAGGAGAACTTCCTGGAGGATTACTGATGCGCCCTTGTCAAGGCGAGACTTTTCCCTGAAAAGCAACACTTTAAAACCCAAAGTTTCTGAGAGTTCTTATGAAGCCGGTGCTCAAGTCTGGGAGTCATCTTTGATATCAAGAGATTTGCGATTCATGATGGACCAGGTGTTCGTACAACAGTTTTCTTCAAAGGCTGTTCACTGAACTGCCTCTGGTGCCACAACCCTGAAGGAAAAGCCCAGGAAAGAGAATTCATGTGGTCTGAAGAGAAATGCATACACTGCAGGGAGTGCGAAAACTCGTGTCCAAATGGAGCAATTTCGTTCCTAGACAACTCCATAAGACGAGACATGAAGAATTGTGAATTGTGCGGAACGTGCGCGGAGAATTGTTATGCACAAGCACTCACGCTGGTTGGACGAGACGTCACTGTGAATCAGGTGATAAGGGAGCTGGAGAAGGACTCAGTTTTCTATGATGAATCAGGAGGCGGCGTAACATTCTCCGGAGGAGAACCATTGTTGCAACATTCGTTCCTGAAGAACCTTCTCACAGCGTCCAAGGCATCTGGATTTCACACAGCGGTCGACACCTGCGGTTACGCAGACCCTAGTATCCTTCTAGATGCTAGCAAGTATGTGGATCTATTCTTGTACGACATCAAAGTCATGAACGATAACAAGCACCGGAAGTACACAGGCGTGTCAAACAAGCTGATTCTGGGCAACCTGAGACGACTCTCCAGTGAAGGACGGCAGATAATTGTGAGATTTGTGTTGATCCCCCGTATCAATAACACTCGAAGGGACATTCTTGAATTGGGAACGTTTGTCTCTGACTTGAAAAGCGTGGAGGAAATCCACATACTTCCTTATCACAAAGGTGGCCTTCAGAAACTGAAGAGGCTGCAGAAACCGTCAGACTTTGTCAACGACCCCCCCCTCGGCCAGTGTCCAAGCTGAGGCTCAGAAACTACTGGAGGATCTTGGATTGAAAGCGAAGATAGGAGGCTAGTCCATTGCTGTCGGAAAGAGTCAGGAAATTGAGAGAGCTGAGCACCAATGTAAAACCCTATGTTTCCACTGAAAGGGCTGAGCTGCTGACCAACTTCTACAAGAGTGGGATAGGAGACCAAGTTTCTATCCCAGTAGCCCGCGCCCTCGCATTCAAGCACCTGATGGAACACAAGACTATCTGTATCAGTGAGAGGGAACTAATCGTCGGAGAACGTGGCCCAGGTCCGAAGGCGACACCGACCTACCCCGAATTGTGCTGCCACTCACTCCAAGACCTTGAAGTGTTGCACTCACGCAAAAGAACACCATTCCTTGTCAGCGAAGAAACTCGAGCAATCTACCGAGACATGATCATCCCTTTCTGGGCAGACAAGACGATGCGTGAACGCATCTTCGCCGCGATGTCCAAAGACTGGAAGAATGCGTTTGCAGCCGGGGTGTTCACAGAATTTATGGAGCAGAGGGCTCCTGGACACGCGATTCTTGATGACAAGATCTACCGGAGAGGCCTCCTAGAGTTCAAAGCAGCGATTCAAACTCGATTGACTAGCCTAGACCTTGCAGCCCCTGATACACATCACCAAGAACAGGAACTCCGAGCGATGGACATCGCAGCTGACGCCCTCATCATCTATGCGGGACGCCATGCTGAAGAAGCGAGAAAACTGCTGGAGACCGAGCAAAGCCCCCAACGAAAAGAGGAACTGCGGAAAATAGCTGAGGTGTGCTCCCGTGTCCCCGCACACTCACCTCGAGATTTCTGGGAAGCACTGCAGACGTACTGGTTCATCCATCTCGGTGTTATCATTGAACTCAACGTCTGGGACTCCTTTACCCCAGGTCGGCTTGACCAGCACCTGTACCCTTTCTACTGCCGAGATTTAGAAGCGGGAAAACTGACTCGAGAATCAGCGAAAGAGCTCCTGGAGTGCTTCTGGATCAAGTTTAACAATCAGCCCGCACCACCCAAAGTGGCTGTCACAGAAGAGCAGAGCGGCACCTATCAAGACTTCGCCCTAATCAACCTGGGTGGAGTCAACGCGGATGGATCAGGAGCCGTCAACGATCTCTCCTACTTGATACTCGAAGTCCTTGACGAGATGCGGCTTATCCAACCCAGCGGGTGCATCCAACTCAGCACCGAGAACCCTCAGGAATTCCTGAAAAGAGCCATCAAAGTTGTCAAAGAGGGCTTCGGGCAACCCTCCCTCTTCAACACAGATGTGATCATCCAGGAGTTGCTCCGCGCAGGCAAATCCTTAAAGGACGCAAGAGCTGGAGGCCCCAGCGGCTGTGTGACAATCAGCGCGTTCGGGAAAGAGAGCTGCACCCTGACAGGCTACTGCAACTGGCCCAAGATTCTTGAACTCACCCTCCACAATGGAGTGGATCCAGCGACTGGCCGCCTGATCGGCCTTCAGACAGGAAACCCCGCCAACTTCACCACTTTTGACGAGCTGCTTTCAGCCTACAAAAAACAACTCCGCTACTTCGTTGATCTGAAAATTCAGGGCAACAACCACATTGAACGACTCTACGCAGCCTATCTGCCTGCTCCCTTCATGTCGCTGCTCATCAATGATTGCATCGGGAAAGCCAGAGACTACCACAATGGCGGCCCACGATACAACACAACATATATTCAAGGCGTCGGCCTTGCCACTCTGACCGACTCTCTATCCGCGATCAGATACCACGTCTTCGACACCAAACGCTTCACATTGGAGGAACTATTGAAGGCGCTCCAGAGAAACTATTCGGGAGCCGAGAAGATCCGACAGCTCCTATTACACCGAACTCCCAAATATGGTAACGATGATGACTATGCGGACAACATCGCTCAACTCGTATTCAATGCGTACTTCGACGTGCTAGATGGACGACCTAACACGAAAGGTGGAGAATACAGGGTTAACTTGTTACCTACAACGGTGCACATCTACTTCGGACGAGTCACAGGAGCAACACCTGACGGCAGAAGAGCGGGAGAACCCCTATCCGAGGGTATTTCACCAAGTCAAGGAGCAGACACCAATGGTCCGACAGCTGTCATCAAGTCTGCAGCCAAGATAGATCACACGAGAACAGGAGGTACCCTCCTGAATCAGAAACTGATGCCCAAACTGCTTGACAATGAAGCAGGAATCGACAAACTCAGCCATCTAGTGCGGGTGTACTTCAAGCTTGGAGGACACCACATCCAGTTCAACGTGGTGGATGCAGCGACCCTGAGGGAAGCACAAGTCCTGCCAGAAAAACATGGAAATCTCATTGTCCGCGTCGCAGGCTACAGTGACTACTTCGTCGACATCGGGAAGGAACTGCAGGATGAAATCATATCCAGAACTGAGCATCAGCGGTTCTAGCTGTCTCCGTGCAGCCAGGATGATAGTGGTTGAGTTCCAAGTGACCCATGAATAGCTACACTTCACATCTGCAATGAGGCCCGCTAGCTACCTCTTGACACAGGACCATTGTACTCTTGTGGCTTGCTCAGTTGCATGCGCATTTTTAGGCCCTCCTACCCGCCTGGATTACACTAGGCAGTTTCCTTGCTTTCCTTTCCGAGCCACCGGTATAACGCCGAGTCATGTCTGCCGAATCTTGTCCAAATGTGGTGTCTGCTATAATCCGTTTCCCTGGTTCCTGCTGCACATTGTTCCCGTTCTCCAGTTCTTCTCCAGAGACTCTTCAGACAACTCTTCGGAGTATGTGAGTGCAAGAGCAACAGCGGATGATTGAAAGAGCGGAGTCGTTTAGGGTTGGATTTGCACCCAGCCAACCAATAGCCTTCGTCATTGCATGAAAGCAGGCAAGAATCGCCCTCGGCTTCTTAATCGATTTTGCTTCACCCTCAGATTGTGAAGAGGAATAATCTTGCTTAAACCCATCAGGGATTAATGGTGAGTGACGACAAGGAGCTTCTCAAAAGCTACCTATTCTGCCCGGGTTCGAAACTGATAAATAAGCGTCGCTAGGTAATCCTGAAACGTGGCGGTTGCGTAATGGTATATCGTCGGAAAAAACCGGAATATACCATCGAGTTTGAGATTTTCGAAAGCGGTGGCTGCGGGTATCACAAGACGGGTGACAAACTGAAGTATCCAGAAGACCGGGGAATCATGTGTCCGTGGCTATTGGATAGTGCAAACAGCATGATTCGTGTACTTCTGTATGGCGGTACGCTTCCATGGACATATGAAGGCACTCCCTACGAGAAGGAAATCAACCCCGAAGACACAACGACAGAATTTGTCCGTTGCCCAGACCCAACCTCCAGCGGAGTAGTTCTCAAAATAATCAGGAAGACGATCAAATAGCAAGTGTCAAGCATCAGATCAGCCTCGTACGCATGGACAGCTCAATGTTGATCAGTGGGGTGGGATTCGCATCCAACTAACCAACCTTTGACCGTCAGTCTGGTCTCTTGTAGAAGAGTTGAAGCTGAACTCAAGAAGCATGTACTAGGAGCTGCTGACGCTTGAACGTGGTCTTATGGTCACAATTGGATAAGTCTTGGCAGCCGCGGTTACCAACTCGCTGAATTCTTCTTGCGTTGTTTCGGCTGTGATTCCTATTTTGTCCGCGTGGGAATGCCGTACATACTCTGCGAGCCTAGGCACCGCATCTGTCTCATCGTGTTCGATTGTCCTTGCCAAACATTCCATTGTTTTCCCCCTGTAAAACATGTCGGCCTTTGACTCTTTGCGAAAGTTACGCCACCAATTTGGTAGTTCGCCAAAGCAGCCGGGCACGACGATAAACTCATCTTTGTACTGCGTGACATGAAAANNCTTCCCGTGTAGGTCAGTATCACCCAGTTGTCAGGTAACAGTGAGCGAAAAGGTGAATGAAGGATGGTTCTAGGGACAGGATTGAACAATTTGTTGGAGAGCCAGTACATCAGCATTCTTTCGCCCCAAGATGATTAGAGACTACTTCCTTAAAATTCCTATCCGCACGCGCATCGACGTTAGGTCGTCGTTGTTTGGTGCTGTTTAGTGTTTGGTTGATTGCCTAGTCTTTTCCTTGAAACAGAGAGCCGAACATTAGTCTTTAATGCGTGCGCGCATCTTAGCAATATTCTTTAATTGTAAAGCATAACTTGATTTGGTTATATTGTCTTCTCAATGGCACGCGATCGAAAAGGAAGAG
>JABAOC010001877.1_pt4 | contig 16646 bp, 12 predicted proteins | sample 7062161 | NCBI WGS metagenome assembly JABAOC01 (sample SAMN14538625, study PRJNA623070) | marine sediment metagenome | biome: marine biome [ENVO:00000428]; feature: marine pelagic biome [ENVO:01000023]; material: deep marine sediment [ENVO:00002113] | place: India: Gulf of Khambhat ... | reverse complement strand
TCGTCTTGGATCTCATACCTCAGACTGGCATAGAAGGGCGCCGACAGGATCAGTGCCAACACCCAGACCACGACCTGCGCTAGGGCCATGAGACCGAAGATGATGGTAGCCTCCCTGTCGGGGATCACCAGCGCCAAGAAGAGAGTTCCGATAATGCTCAACCATGCTGCGATGGTGATGCCTACGCACAACTTAACCAGATATCGCGGACTTGGCTTGTAGCTCTTTGTACCCACTCTCAGTCGCCTCCCTCAGCATCTCACGTATGCTCAGTACCTGCCGAATCAGCCCGGTGAGCCCCGGATAGCGTCGGGCTGTGTCGCCTTCGGGGCCCGTAGCTATGGAGTGGTCACCCGACACGCGGTATGACCCTGCCGGTCCGGTCCATGTACGACCGGTACTCGTCTCCGAAGTGTTCGAGCATCATCCGCTCCTCAATTCGAACCCGATAGAAATAGCCCGGAAGGAAGGTCACGAGCATGCTGAAGCCGGCAATCCAGTGCCACAGCAGAAACACCTGGGCGACGCCCCACAGTATGTGCGCAGCGTACATGGGGTGACGGATGTGGCGAAACACTCCGTCGGTCACGAGCGAGTGTCCGTCCACGAGTTCGACCCTTGGTGACCAGTTGCGTGCCAGATCGGCGTGAGACCTCCACAGTAGCCACACTGCAACACCAAAGAGAACCACTTCGATCCAGCCAGCCCAGGTAGGAAGGCTGTAGTCGGCGAAGTCCAACCAGGGTGTCACCACATAGATGATGGGCAGCAGGAACATCCCCAGGGCAGGCAGAGCTGTCAGACAGCCATCAAGACCCGTCCTGTGGTCCTCAGCGATTCTCATCTGTCTGTATCGCCTCGTGTACACCGCCGGGATGACCGATGCCAGGATTACACCGAGCCAATAGGCTCCTTGGAAGAAAGTGCTGGACATAGACCGAACCTCCCGCCAATCCTCAGCCGATGGTGGTCTATCTCAGCGGCGCCACAGAGTGAGAGCCAGAGGAGAAGAGATGGTGCCCCTGCCACGCCTTTCGACCGGGCTGTGCCCACGGCCTTCGGGACAACCATCTTTCTATCGCACGGCGTGCCTCCTCAGTACCTTTTCTCACGACCGCCAATCTTCTCCCACCCTCACGCCGAGCCAGTTGCATGTCTTCCTCCCCAACAGTGGTGTCGTAGGAAACTACCTCATAGGGCCCACGTAGCGAGAACCGGAGGCCATCAGATGCTCTCGATGCACTTCATCTTGACTGTTGTGGATCGCGGCTGATTCCACGATCTCGTTCTCCTTGCGAGGTTCAGCCCAGCTCTCGCCTCTGCTGCGAAGTACCTTGATGCTGAAGGCATAACCTCTCCACTTCCACGCAAGTTCCATTGCTGCCTCCTTCGCCCTGTCATGCCGCCAACCCTGGGCGCCTAGCAGGAGGAGCACCTCTGCGCACAGCACTCAATAGCTGACAGCAACCGTTCTGGTGGCTCTCCCTTGCTGACGAACGCGTCGACCCCGGCTGCCAGTGACGCTCTCCGCGCATCCACCCGCCCACTGAGGGCTACGACTAGTACATCGGGGCATGCCTGCCTCAACTTGGCCAGCAACTCACTTGGAGCCATTCCGGGCAACTCCCAGTCCAGCAGAACGATGTCGGGGCAACTCTCCTCTGCGCGCGTTAACAGGTCCTGGGCACCGACCGCCTCGCCAATGATCTCCAGCCCGCTCTGTCGCTCCAGCAGTGCTCGAAGAGCGAACCGCACCTTGAGTCGGTTGTCGGCCAACATAATGCGCATTCGAGTTACCTCACGGTCGAACCATCGATATCCGTTCCAACTCCAGTATATAAGAGCAATCCCCCAGAGGCATCGGCCATCTGGGGGATTTGGCTATTGGCCAAGTGGCTAATATTTCGCGTGGTCAGGTAACCAGTTTGTGCTGAAGTGCCAGGGTTATCGCCTCCGCACGGTTGGAGACCCCAAGCTTGGACAGGATATTGCTGACATGAGCCTTGGCGGTGGAGCGACTCACGATCAAGCGCTCAGCAATCTCCGGGTTCGTCAATCCCTCTATCATCAAAGAGAGCACCTCGCGCTCGCGCTCAGTGAGATCGTGTCCCACAGGTGGCCCCTCACCCGCTCTGTCGATCAGTGCTTGGGCTGCCTCTGGAGCCAAGGTCGGCCGTCCGGCGTGGGCCGCTCGAATGGCGTCTGCCAGTTCGTTGGCCGAGACGTTCTTCAGCAGATAGCTGATGGCGCCGGCCTGCAAAGCCTCCTGCACCAACTCCCTCTGCTCAAAGCTGGTCAGAGCTATGACCTGCACCTCGGGGCAGCGCTCGCGGATGGCCCGGGTAGCCTCGGCTCCAGTCATCTCCGGCATTACGAGGTCCATGAGGATCACGTCGGGCTGGACCTGTTCACACACCCGCAAGGCTTCCCTGCCGTTCCTCGCTTCGCCCACGATTTCCAAGTCGGCCTTGGCCTTCAGGAACGCCGCTAGACCTCTGCGGACCATGTCGTGGTCGTCAACGACCATCACTCGAATGGCGCTAGGTATATCCATCAAGTCCTCCTCTCTTGACAGGACCAAGGGCGAATGACCAAGCACGAAGAGCAATTGCTGGTCGGATCTTCGTTCGTCATGATCGCTCCACATCGATATCGTACACAGGCCTGTCCTCCCGCAGCCAAGGCTGCTCTGGCGAAATCGCCTTGCCCCTAGCGTGCAGCTTGGCTGCTAGTGCCTCCTCACTTCGGTACGCCTGGCGTAGCGGACTCGCATCCTATAGATAACCACAGGGGCTGATGAGGAAGTGACAAGCCACCGTCTCTGACGAAGAACCAATGGCCGTGCCCAAGAAACGGGCTTGTTCAGCATCCGTCCGACCACTCAAGCCCTCTGCCATGTTCAGCCTCACGGAAGTCACTCCCCGCGCGATTTGCGATTTCAGATTGTAGTCTTCAGTTCTGGGCAACTGACTGGCAATCTCACAAACCAGGTCGACATGGTCAACTGCCAGTTGCCACACCTCAAGCTTCTCAAACTTGAAATGTATCCGCCCTTCGTCTATCGTCCTCCGTCCACAGTCAGTCGTCCATCGTCACTGGTCCGACCTCCAAACCACTACAACCTTCGTACCCGAGCCAGCCTCCGTTTCGATCTCCAGCTCGGCCCCTATGGCCTCGGCCCGCTCGCGGATGATCCCGAGGCCCAGCCGATCAGGCGGAACGGAACCAGGATCGAACCCACAGCCATTGTCGCTGACCTCCAACTCCACGACCTGACGTTCCTGCCCTCCCTCTCCGTCTGGCAGGGACCTGCAGTGCAGGGATACCTTGACCTCGGTGGCATCGGCGTGCTTGACTACATTGTTCAGCGCCTCTTGGGCGACGCGGTACAGCGCAACATGAACATCCCCAGGCAGGTCGCTCTCCCCCTCTATGGAAACCACCACGGGCACACCTGAGCGGCCGGTGATGGCTTCACCAAGCTGTCGCAGGAGTTCATCGAGGCTGGCCTCGGCCAAAGCCGCTGGGCGCAACTCCAACAATAAGGCCCGCATCTCCGCCAGCGCACCTCGGGTAAGCTGCCGCAGTTCCTGGAGGAGTTGCCTTCCCTCATCCTGGTCGCTCTCCCAGAGTATGGGCACGACTTCGCCGATGAGGCTTGCGGAGAAGAGGGTCTGGGTGACCGCATCGTGGAGGTCGCGAGCGAGACGACTACGTTCCTCCATGGCGGCCGCCTGCTGGGCCTGCTCGTAGAGGCGCGCCTCCTCAATGGCGACCGCTGTGAGGTTAGCCAGAGATTGGAGCACGCCCAAGTCGGTATCATCCAAGGCCCTCACTTGCTCGCTCTGGACATCCAACACACCGATGACCCCGCTCTTCGTCTTCAGAGGCACAGCCAGTTCAGATCGAGTCTCGGTCGAGTCGGGCAGCAGAACATACCGTGGCTCCTGGCTCACGTCTGGTGCCAGGAGAGGTTGACCTGTGGACGCTACCCAGCCCGAGATTCCCGTACCCACCTTGATCCGCGGGGGTTCGAAGTCAGGATCGTCCCAGCGAGGGCCCGCCCCAGCCCTCACCACCAGTTCATCTCCCTCGACGAGGCCAATGGCCACCAAGTAGTATCCAAAGTTCTCCTTGACCAGGCGGACCGTCTCATTCAGCAGTTCGTCGACAGCCAAGAGTGAGGTGATGTGAGCTCCGACCTCGCTCAGGACACGGAACTGCTCCGCTCTTCGCTGCTCCGAATCGAAGAGGCGCGCGTTCTCGATGGCGACAGCCGCCTGGTTGGCGAAAGCCACCAGCAACTCCAGATCGGTCTCGTCGAACTCTCCCTTACCACCCTGTTTGTCCATGACCACCACGGTGCCCATCACCCGGTCCTTGATGGCCAACGGGGCTATGGCGACGCTCTGGATTTGCCGTTTCGATTCCTTCACCAGCTTCGAGAGCGCTCGATAGTCCGCCCGGCTGTCCTCTCCGACCTGGTTCGATATCACTGGTTGGTTATGGAGAGCTACCCAGCCAGAAAGGCTACCCTCCAAAGGGGCACGATCTCCCAGCGCAGAGACGGCCAACCCGGTAGCGGCCACCGCCTCATCCTCCTTTCTCTCCCAGTCGACGGTATTAATGATACCTCCCTCGGCTTGCAGGAGACTGGTAGCCTGCTCGATGATGAGATTGAGGAGCCTATTCAATTCCAGGGTGCTGGCCACCGCCCTGGTGGTCTCCTGAAGGGCCATGACTTGGGCCAGCCTGCTCTTCGTGTCCTCATACAGCCGTGCGTTCTCGATGGCGATGGCCGCCTGATTGGCCAAGGATTGCAGTACCACGAGGTCGCTCTCATCGAAGGCGTTCAGTTCGTCGCTTTCGACGTTCAACACGCCAATCACCGCTTCCTTGGTCTTGATCGGCACGCACAGTTCCGACCTGGTCGTGGCAGTTTCGGAGAGATACGTGTATCGTGGTTCCTCGCTGACGTCAGGAACCAGCAGAGGCTCCCCGGTGCCGGCCACCCAGCCGGTGATGCCTTCTCCACCCACCCTGAACACTGGAGGTTGGAACTCAGGATCATCGAAGGCTGGGCCGGCACCCGCCTTGACAATCAGCTCATCCCCCTCGATGAGACTGATGCCCACGAGGTAGTATCCAAAGCTCTCCTTGATCAACCGTGCGATCTCACTAAGCACGTCGTCAAGGTGCAGAATCGAGGTGATGTGGCGGCCCACCTCGCTGATGACGCGAAACTGCTCCGCTCGCCGCTGCTCGGCATCGAAGAGGCGCGCTTCGTCGATGGCGACCGCAGCCTGATTGGCCAGTGCCTGTAGCACCACCAGGTCGCTCTCATCGAAGGCGTTCAACCGGTCACTTTCGACGTTCAACACACCGATGACAGCGTCCTTCGTTTTGAGAGGGACGCATAGTTCCGAGCGGGTCTCGGAAATGCCGGACACGAACAGATATCGCGGCTCCTTGCTCACGTCAGGTACCAGGAGAGGTTCTCCCGTGGCGGCCACCCAGCCTGTGATCGCCTGTCCGCCTACCTTGACAACCGGGGAGTGGAACTGGGGATCATCGAAAGGAGGACCAGCCCCTGCCCTTTCGATCAGTTCGTCGCCCTCGATCATACTGATGCCAACCAGGTGGTATCCGAAACTCTCTTTGATCAGACGAACGATCTCCTGGAGTAGAGCATCGACGGCCAGGACCGAGGTTATGTGCTGCCCCACCTCGCTGATGACCTTGAATTGCTCGGCCCGTCGCTGCTCGGCATCGAAGAGGCGGGCATTCTCGATGGCGATGGCTGCCTGGTTGGCCAGAGATTGAAGCACCGCCTGGTCGCTCTCGTCGAAGGCGTTCAGTCGGTCGCTTTCGACGTTCAGCACACCTATCACGGCGTCCTTTGTCTTCAGAGGAACGCACAACTCCGAGCGGGTCTCGGAAGAGTCTGGAAAGAAAAGGTATCGCGGCTCTTCGCTCACGTCGGGCGCCAGGAGAGGCTCTCCCGTGGCGGCCACCCATGCAGTGATACCCTTGCCTCCCACCTTGACGCCTGGGGGCAGAAACTGTGGCTCTTCCCAATGGGTCTTGACCCCGGCCTTGAAGACGACATCATCGCCTTCAATCAGGCCAATGGTGATCAGATAGTAGCCGAAGGTCTCTTTCAGCAGGCGAACGATCTCCGTCAGGAGCTGTTCGGGATCCAGGATCGACGCGATGTGGCGACCCACTTCGCTGATGACACGGAACTGCTCCGCCCTGAGCTGCTCCGCATCGAAGAGCCGCGCGTTCTCTATGGCTACACCAATCTCATCTCCAATGTGGGTAAGGAGTTCAACTTCTCGCTGAGAGAAGTCTCGCTCCCCACGGGTCACTACAAACAGAGAACCCCAGACCTTCTCCCTGGAAGCAAGAGGAACGATGGCCACCGCTCGGAAACCGGTCTCGGTCACGACCGAGCGCGTCAGTCGCGGATCCGCAGAGAGGTCTCTCACCACCAGAGGTTCACCTGTCTCGACCACACGACCCGAGAAGCCCTCTCCTACCTTCAGATTGTCAATCCCGGCGACAAACTCGTCGCTGACTCCCTGATGAACCGCAATGGTGAGCATTCCTTCCCCATCTTGTGACTTCGCGTCCTGCAGCAGGTAGATGCCGCCAGCCTCGATCCCCATCACCTCGAGGGTCTTGTCCAGAGCATCGCTCAGAACCTCCCCCAGATCCAGGCTGCTACTCACGGCCGAGGCGATGGCGTTGAGGGCAGCTAACTCCCTGGTCCGGTCAGCCACTTTCTGCTCAAGGTCTTCGTACGACTCCTTGAGTGCCTTGGCCATCGTGTTGAATTGTCGGCCCAGTGCCTCCACTTCATCGCCCGTCTCCGGAGGTGCAGCGTAATCGAACTCACCCTCGGCAATGCGCTGAGCCGCCCTGGTCAGATCCTGGATGGGTCCCAAGACACGTCCTGTGGAGAAGAACACCAGCGCACCAGCACTGAGCGCTGCCACAACAAGCAAACCCAGAAGCAGATTGCTATAGCCTCGAAAGGGTCCAGCGATGTCCTGCCAATCCTCCTGAGTGACAAGCCCCCAGCTCGTACCGGGGATCGGGGCGAAGCCAGAGATTACGGTCTTCCCAGTCTCGTCCTCTGCAAGAACGGCTCCGATTGCTCCCTGAGAGGCCTGCATCACTGGCGGCAAACCTGCATAACTCTTGCCCAGTTGCGTACTGTCGCCGTGGTAGATGACCGTCCCGTTGCCGTCTACCAGGTAGGCGTAGCCGCTCTGGCCCGTTGTGAACTCTAGAGACTTGGCATACACGCTGCCCAACCCGGAGTACCTAATAGTGGCGATCCCGGCCATCACACCCAAGAATTCCCCCTTGTCATCTACAATGGGGACCGCGACTATGATAGCGTCCTCGCCTGACACATCGTCCTCGAAGACGTCGGAGAAGACCGGTTGCAGCGTGTCCTTGACCTCGTCAAACTGCGACCGCACGGGGAAATCCGTCAGGCGCCTCCTGGGATGGAGAGGGCGCAACCAGACAGCTACACCTTGGTCATTGTAGACCACCACCCCCCCATCGAAAACCTGGAGTTGGCTCGGCGCCTCTCGCAGGGCCTCGACCAGACGTAGCGTTTCCATGGACTGAATGTCCCTGTCGGCCGCGACAACTTGCAGCATCTGGGCATACTGACTCAGCCCCTCCGAGAGTCGCGCAGCTGATACCCTGGCCAACTCAGTGTCTCTGCGTTGGACAACGTCTCGCGCCGCCCGCTCGTATGCATAGAGGGCGATCACAGCCACCGCCGCCAGTCCGAGGACTGACGGGACTAGCAGAGATAGCAGGGTCTTTGCCCTAAGGCTCTTGGTGAAGAACATTGGAGATATCTCATTGACTGGACCCGTCCTTCAGGACTGTCTCGGTCCTACAGCGGGCCTCAGGCCGCCCCGCTTGTGCTGGTGTTCTCCCTGGTCAAGCGTATGGGCATCGTTCGACTCACTGAAGTGGTGGACCTACAGTCGGTCTGGCGCCAGGAACTTGGAGCACTGACACCCTTATCTTACCACAAGCTTGGCCTCTACTCCAGCAGTCGAAGCCGGGGCAAGGAAATACGACGTGAACAGCCATCAGGGCCAAGTGAAGACTACCCAGGTGCAGGAAGAAGCCATCAGGTGGACGTCGACCGCAGGGAATGTACTAGCCTGGCGACGTCCAGCGCCGCGTGAGGCCTGGCTGCCTCCCGCGCCCTGTCGGCCATGAGAGCCAAGGTCCCGTTTCCCGGCTGGAGAAGCTCTCTCAGCGATGCCACCACCTTGTGCGGCGTCGGGGTCAGCAGTCCCGCTCCCCGCTCCACCACCCACTCCGCGTTCCCTTCCTCCTGGCCTCTCAACGATCCACTGATCAGCATAGGCAGCCCGCAAGCCAGCGCCTCACTGATGGTGCTGGGCCCCGCCTTGGTGATCAGCAGATCGGCGGCGTGCATCAGGGCGGGCATGTTGTCGGCAAAGCCCGTGACGCAGGTGGGTACCTCCCAGCGCACCCTTTGCAGTCTGGCCCTCAGCTCCTCGTTCCTGCCGGTGACGATGAGCAGTTGAAGGTCCAAGGAGGCCTCAGCTACCGCTCGCGCAACGGGGAAGACTTTCCCCATCCCCTCTCCTCCGCCCGCCAGGAGGACGGTGAACCGGCGCTCCGCCAAGCCCAGGCCCCTGCGCACATCCTCCTGCGAGTAGGAACGATCCACTAACTCGAGGTCAACGGGTATGCCCACGACTTTGACCTTCTCAGGGGCAAATCCCTCATTAAGAGCCTTCTGCCGAATCTGGTAGGTGGGCACCAGGCACATGTCCACTTCAGGACAGAGCCACCAGTGGTGGATGCTAACCAGATCAGTAACCACAGTGACCAGAGGCACATGCCGGCCCAGGTCGTGCACCAGCCCCGCGGGTATGTGATTGGCCCATGGATGCGTGGAGATGATCAAGTCCGGGTTGCTTTCTAGCAGGATCCGCCTGACCCTGCCCCTACCCAGCGGGGAGACCATTCTCAGGATAAGCGGAGATCGCCTCCGTCCGTTAGAGAAATGCCACAGGAGGCCCCACGACCGCGGAAGGCGATTCACGACGGGGCCGTACATTCCGCCGGCAAGGCTCAAAGGCCAGGCAAAGCCATCCGACATGATGTCGGCAAGCTCGAAGTGGTACTGGCCGGGGAAAAGATGCTCCACCGCGTCCACTATGGCGTCAGCCACGCTGTGGTGACCGCCGCCGGAATCGCACGTCAAGATGAGGATGCGTGCACCCATCTTACTCTATCGAGGATGCTCCACTTCCAGGCTGGCCTGAGGTCCACTCCGCAATCCATACCCCTCCCTGGAAAAGAGTGCGTAGCCCCAGACGATGGGCACAAGGCGCATAGCCCGCATGAGGACCACGAAGGCCAGAGCCTGGCTGCTAGCCACACCGAAGACGCCCAAGGTAGTGATGGATAGTATCTCCAGCATACCCACGTTCCATGGCGGGTTGGGGATGGAAGCCGCCAGAGCAATGACCACCACGGGGAATACGTAGGGGCCGAAGGGGAGCTCGATCAGGGCTGCCAGCCCGAGGAAGTGGAAGCTAACCACCAGGAACAACCACATGGGCACGGTGAGGAAGAGGGCCAGCAGGGAGCGACGCCAATGTTCCATGGCTCGCACGCCTAGGATGAAGCGCTCCAATATCCCCACCAGCCGCTGCGCGAGCCGTGGCGAAAGCCTCTTGGTGACCAAGGTGACCAAACTGGTGGCCCACTGACTGCGAGACAACAGGACCACGAGCAGCACCGCCCCGATGAGCAAGATTGCCAACCCCGCCTGCCCCACGGTCTGCACCAGGGGCGGCAAAGGGATGATCCATAGCAGCGCGAGGAGCAGGAGACAGAGCACCAACACGTCCCACATCTTCTCCACAAAGATGGTCCCCAGTGTGGCGCTCTTGCTCCAACTCCCCTTCTGTCCCAGGACGATGGAACGGAGCAGTTCGCCGCTGCTGGCGCCAATGATCTGGTTGCCGAAATACCCAATCAGAGTAGAAGAGAAGAGCGTGCGAAAGCTAATAGGTTTGTCTGGGGGAAAGAGATACTTCCAGCGCAAAGCCTTGACCAGGAAGAATACCATCTGCGCCGCCAGTGCGGGGAGCAGATACCAGTAGTCGGCCGCTGCAAGAGTCTCGAACATCTCTCTAAGATCGACCCTTATCAGCACCAGCCCCAGCAAGATCAGCCCGATAATGGTGACGATGACGAAGCGCACTTTGTTGTTCAAGCCGGGAGCCTCCTAGCCAACATATCCCAACCCCCGCAGCCGCTCTCTGATCTCCTCCTCATCCTCAGCCGAGTATTCACCCTCTGTCGTCGGGCGCTGGGATAGCTCGTCGCTGTATTGAACCCCAACCGACGATAGGAATGCGGGACTGAAGGCTTCCTTGAGCACACGACCATCCATGTCCGATGGAATGGGTAAGCCAAGGGCGTAGAGGATGGTGGGTGTCAAATCGACGATGTTCGCCTCCTGCAGCTTCGCGCCCTCTCTGAGGCCTTCCCCCGCCAGCACCACAATGCCGTCAGGACGGTGATGACCCGACATGCCAACGATGGGTTCGACGACGTGGGAGGCGCCAAAATCCGCGTGTCCAAAGGCCATGTATTCCCAGTTCCTGGATTGCAGCACGAGATCGGGCGCCTTCTCCAGGAGCGGGCCGGAGTATATCTCCTCCCTGCGATACACCTTTTCAACCACCCTCTCGCCGGTACGCGGGTCGCGGATCTCCTTTGCGCCGGCCGCTATCTCTTCTCTCAGTCCTTCGTACTCGCTGCCAGCATGTACGATGCCCTGAGGTCTCTTCCCCACGTCGTTGATGTAGATCTGTCCGAAGCTTCCCACGGCGAAGGCCTTGGTGCGCGACCAATCCACGTCGGCGAAGGAGAGGAAGAGCCGTTTCATGAGGCCGCCGCCCCTCTGGAATCGGAAGCGACGCCGGAGGAAACCCAGCCGCAGCGCTTTGGCCAGCCGAAAGACACCCAGTGGGGTAAAGCCCAGCTTGAACAGACCGTACTTGAGCCTGGCCAGGGGTCTCCTCTTCAGGTTGAGCAACCCCATCTCGCGCAACCAGTTGTTGACCAGGAAGAAGCTGTGAACGGGCCCGAAGCCGTGGTCGGACATGACCACCACCATATCCTCCGGCCCGACCTTCTGGAGGAGCTGGCCGACCGCCGCATCCAGCCTGCGGTGAAAGTCCACCACTAGGTCCTTGTACCGCCCGGCCGCCTCTCGATCGTGCTCAGGATGGCTATCGTCGAGCAGACGCCAGGTCTCGTGTTGCAGCATGTCGCTGCTCCAGAAGAGGAGGAAGAAGAAGTCCCAATCCTTGTTATCCAGCAGGTACAGTGCCCCCTCCAGCCTTCGCTCCACGTCCGAGACCATGTCGGCAATGAACCTGTCCGTGAACTTGGTGGAGCGGTATCTCTCGTCGGGCAGCAAGGGAACGCCTCCCACAGCCCTGTCCAGTTCCTCCCGCAGGGAAAGAGGGTACGTGTAGTCTTCACTGGCCCTGGGGGTGAGGAAGTCGCTGATCATGTAGCCGTTCACCTCTTCGGGAGGATAGGTGACGGGCATGCCCACGATCCCCACCTTGCGTCCTGCCTCGCTCAGCAGGTTCCAGATAGCCTGCGACGCCCTCTGCTGGGGGCTGACGATGGATACCTGGTAGCTGTTCTGGCGAGGATGCACGAAGTCCACCAACCCGTGCTTGCCCGGGTTCTTGCCCGTGGCGAAGGAGACCCAGGCCGAGGAACTGATGGGAGGAAGAGTGGTGCTCAAGACACCAGAGGCTCCCTCCTTGACAAGTCGCTGGAGAGTGGGCATCGTGCCGTCCTCTATCCAGGGGCCTATGAGGTCGAAGGTAGCCCCGTCCAGACCTATGACCATGACTTTGCGTTTCGTGAGGCCAGAGACGTCTGACATGCGGCTGTACTCCTCTGATAAGCGACTCCTATTTATATCATAGCAGGGCTTCGGTCGCTACCTTGCCAGCAGGACTCTGAAGAGAGAGTGTCAGATACGCGTGCGAGGTCATTTCAGCTTCTCCCCTCGCCGCATCGCCCCGGAGACTTATGCACATACGCACAAGCGGTGGTCAGGGCCTACCCGGGACTCAATTCCCGCGCTAACATCAGAAAGTCCCTTGGGAACTTCACGCTCACAGCCAGGAGTCTCCGTTTCCTAGCGAGCCTATAGGAAGCCGTCGAATGACCACGTCACGTAGGACAGGTTGGCAACCTGTCCTACGGGATCCGGGATTGACACGAGCGCCTAGCCAAGGCTATAATCCTAATCGCACCCAACCGAGAGCAACAGATGAAGGTAGACAAGGACAAATGCACTGGCTGCGCATACTGTCTGCTCAGTTGCCCCGTTGGAGCCATCACCTCCGACGGCTGGACCACGATCGATGAGGAAAGATGCACGCTCTGTGGCCTGTGTCCGTCCGTCTGCCCCAATGATGCTATCGCGGGCGACTTCCTTGTCGAAGAACCCCGTCACGACCGCCAGCCCGCCTACGACGCGGTAATAATCGGCTCGGGCATCGGTGGGTTGATGACCGCCGCAGCCCTTGCCAAAGAAAGTCGCCGCGTAGGCGTCTTGGAGAAGCTGTCTTTCGTCGGCGGACGCTACACGGAGATAGACCACCAAGGCTATGCCGTCACCACCGGGGCCTGGACCTCTTTGGGGCCCAAAAGCAACATCGGCGAGTTCCTTGAGGAGCTTGGCATAGAAGTTGACTACGTAGGTCTGCGAGACAAGGGCTACCATCAGCAGTTCACCGTCCGCTTCAAGGACGGCAGGGACTTCCCCTCGTTGCAGGCCATGCTCCCGAGACAAGATTGGCGAGCGTACGTCAGAGCCCTGGTCCGGGGCAGAAGGTTGGACCTTCAAGAGGCCAGCACGCGGGACTACATCGAAGAGCACGTGGACAACGACGACCTCATAGCTGCCGTGAACGCCATCGCGGCCACCGCCTCTGGGGTGGACATCGATCGCTTCCCGGCCAGCGAATACATCGTCGTCGCCAGGGATAGTGCGAGGGCCGGCCTGGACTTCTCTGTCACCGTGGGTGGAGTGCGTACCCTCATCCAGGCTCTGGAGCGAGTGATCAGAGCGCACGGTGGCCAGATATTCACCCAGGCGCAAGTAGCCCGCATCCTTCTGGATCGCGGAGTCGCGTCTGGGGTAGAGTTGACCAACGGCGACCAGATCGAGGCAGACACAGTGATTCACAATGGCGGTATCGGCAGGTTCGTCAAGCTTGTGGGCCCGGAAAACCTTCCCTCCGAGTATGTCTCCCGGGTAGAGGAACTCGTACCGGTGGATTGTGCGGCGCTCATCCTGGGCACCGCGGAACCGCTGTATACTGATGCCCCGATTCTCATGACACCCGGCACCGACCGGGTGGCCGGCATCTTCGACCCCACCCTCCTCGATCCCAGCGTCGCTCCGCCGGGCAAACACATGTATGACGTCTTCCTCCCCCTCTATTCTGAAGACAGGACCCGAGAGCTAGAACTGGCCATGGGCGACCTGCGGGCGCTCTTCCCGAACCTGGACGACGTCCTAGACATCATGGTTCCTATGTTCTTCACCGGTTCCTGGACCGGGACCGAGAGCGGTCAGACCTTAGGCCAGGTTGGGGACCAGCGCCTGGATCCCAGGAGCCCCATTCCCAATCTCTACCTGGTGGGCATGGATGTGATAGGCAGCGGCGCGGCAGGGGATCTGATCCCCATCGGAGTGCGACGACTGCTCGAATATCTGAGTTGAACCCTGCGCGCAGGAGGACAGAATGAGTGAAAGTCACGCGACGTCGCAAGATCGGCCCCGCGGCCTGTACTTCGAGGAGTTTGAGAAAGACGTGGAATTGGTGACGCCGGCGCGCACCGTAACGGAGACGGACATTCAGCTCTTCGCCGGCCTCACCGGCGACTACAACCAGCTGCACACGGACGTGGAGTTCGCCAAGAACACCATCTTCGGGCGACCCGTCGCTCACGGCCTCCTGGGGCTCTCCATAGCCTCTGGTCTGGGGGCTCGTCTCGGTTTCATCGAAGGCACCGCCGTGGCTTTCCGCGAGCTGACCTGGAAGTTCACGGGAGCCGTCTTCGCCAGCGACACCGTACATCTCAAGATCAAAGTAGCCCACAAGAAGGCCATGCCGCGCCTGGGTATGGGTATGATCACCTTCGACGTCTCCCTAGTAAATCAGGAGGGCGAGGTGGTCCAGAAAGGACAGTGGAAGGCCCTGATCCAGAGTAAGGAGGCAAAGACCAGCCCCTTGATGCGACAAGACTAGCCCCACCAAGCCCGCGGAGGAAAGCCAGCCCATGCTCCGCAGAGTGACGAAAAGGGCAAGAGAAGGCTACGAAGTACACCGCGATTTCGTCCTCCTGGCTATCCTCTTTACCAGCTTTCGGCTCATGGCTCTATTGCTCTTCGAGCCTGGCGGCTACATCCTCGACTGGTCGGGATACTACATACCCGGGGCCAGTTTCGTTGAGCTATCGGACAGGGGATTCTACCCCTTCGTTCACTATTGGCTCGAATATCCACCCCCTTTTCCCTGGCTGGCCGTCATAGTCTACCGCCTCAGTATGCTTCTGCCCGCATGGAGGGAACCAAACCTCTGGTTCGACTTCCTGCTGGGCTCTACATTCCTGGTCTTCGAGACAGGAAACCTGATACTTGTCTACGCCATCGCCCTGAAACTGAGAGGACGCGAAGGCGCCTTGAGATGCGCGTGGCTCTACGCCGGACTGTTCTTCCCCGTCATGACCCTCTTGTTCACCTTCGACAGCTTCCCCTTGTTCTTCCTGTTATTGGGCGTGTATATGGTTGTCAGCAATAGACCACTCGTGGCTGGCACCGCCGCCGGCACCGGCTTCATGATCAAGCTCCTGCCTGCCCTCGTTGTCCCCGTGGCCCTGAGGGTGTTCCCCAGGATCTCACAGAGAATTGCCTATCTCTTGGCAGCTACTTCGGTGGCTCTGCTGATTGGGCTGCCCTTCTTCCTCGCAAACGCGACCTTCTTTCTGACGACTTTCCTTCGCCTGGGTAGTGTCGCGCCTTGGGAGACCATCTGGGCGTTCCTTGATGGGTACTACACTGGGGGCGAGGCCGTACCCTTGGAGATGCGTTTCGACCCGACAAACGTGGTGGTATCTTTTCACCAGTCTCGTTTCCCCTACCTCCTTGTGGCCGTGGCCTTCGTGGCGGTGTACTTGATCCTCTACACGCGACGCATAGATTGGCAGGATAACCTGAAGGCGATAACCTTCTGCGGCCTGTCCATAAACCTGGTTCTGATATTCTCCAAGGGATATAGCTCCGCGTGGATGGTGAACCTGCTGCCTTTCATCATCCTGCTCATGCCGAACCTGCGGGGGGTAACCTACTCCCTTCTCCTGACGATGGCCAACGTCCTAGAGTTCCCCATCGCGCTGGTCCTCATAGCCAACCACTCTTGGATATTCATCCTAGCTGTGCTATACCGCACCCTACTACTGGCAGTGCTCTCGGTGGAGTTCGGGTTCATATTGTTCCCGTCCATGAAGGGGCAAAGGTTCCTGCGCCTTGCTCTGACCTCACTTGTTCTTCTCACAGTGCTGGGAAGTGTCCCTGCTGGTGTGTTGGCTGTGCGGGACTACGCCGCCGAGAGGTATGACGAGAACGCTTACGTGGACACCATAGACCTGCTGAGGAGGCAGGGTCACGGAGCGGTGATCTTCACTGATCAGAGACTCTATCAGCAGTTGTATCCCTTCCTGGTTGGAGGACAGGGATTGTACTTACTGGAGGACGACGAACGACTAGAAAGCAACCTGGCCGAGTTAGCCGACCGCCATGACACCGTCTGGGTACTCTACACCGATTCTGAAGACGACCAACGATCCAACCCAGCAGTAGAGCGCTGGCTGAGCGACAATGAGTTCCCCATGGGCATAGAGTGGCTCAGCAATGCGCGCATCACGCGGTACTCTACGACGGCGCTGTCGCTGCGGCCTCATCGAGTGAGAGCCAACTTCGCTTCCCAGATCGAATTCGTAGGATGCGCCTTCGATGAGGGTCCGCTTCGGCCGACGGACGTGCTGCACGTCACGCTGTCGTGGCGGGCACTGGACCTGATGGACAAAGACTACACCGTTTTTGTCCACCTAATAGATGAGGGCGAGCGCGTCTGGGCCCAGCACGACGCCCAGCCCGCGGGGGGTTGGCGCCCCACGTCCTCCTGGCAGCGACCAGAGGAGATAGGCGACAACCACGGCCTGGCTCTCCCAACCGGCATCCCCCCGGGTGAGTACCGTTTGGCCCTGGGACTGTATGACGCAGCAACGGGGCAGCGCCTGTCAGTCATCACAGACCAACAGCCTGCGCCCGGCGACAGAGTGCTGCTTGGTCCCGTTGTCATCAAACCTCCGGAAGGCTGAAACTTGTGGCGGCCACCGTCACGGCTGGCGGCGAAGCACCCCAGGATCTGGTTTCAAGACCAGGCCAACTCCTTGCTCCAAAGAGTCAGGTGTGACTCTCACGGAGGCTGATCGCCCTCGTTTCACAGCCTTTG
>JABAOC010018454.1_pt1 | contig 16647 bp, 18 predicted proteins | sample 7062161 | NCBI WGS metagenome assembly JABAOC01 (sample SAMN14538625, study PRJNA623070) | marine sediment metagenome | biome: marine biome [ENVO:00000428]; feature: marine pelagic biome [ENVO:01000023]; material: deep marine sediment [ENVO:00002113] | place: India: Gulf of Khambhat ... | reverse complement strand
TCGTGGCCGTTGCCGGAAGCATCACCCACAATGGTACCTGCCCCTTCATCAAACGTCCACCAAGCTATAAGATCCGGATCAGCACCATAGACCAGATTCATTGGGGCCAAACCCAATATCATTACTACAACCAAATACATCAATTTTCTACACATAATAATCCTCCTTAAAAAAGAGTTAATTTAAAAACGACCGATAATAATTTTTACACTCGTTACATTTAATCTATGTCTGCCTGGGGCAATTTTTTACGACTTGTGATTACCTCCTTCCTTCAAGGACCTAAATATAAACTGTTAATTAAAATGTAAGGCCTCTCACTGCAAAGCACCTGTGCTCGCGTTACCCCCTTTGCTGTCTGCGACACCTCTGCTTGCGCAACCACAGGTGCAGGCAGCAGACAAATGGGTACGAGCACAAGGCTCTTGCTTGAAACTCAGCGCCTCACTCACTTAAAAAAGACTGTAGATATTCCACCTGCCTCTAAGTCAAACCCCACAGGTTTTACCTACTCTATTTGTACCAAATTAGCCACCTTCACGTCAAGGAAAACCTGGAGATTTCTTAGAAAGTCGGCGAGATTATACGACTTTTCCCCCCAAAATGGGCATTGGCTTCAAAAACTCTGAGTGTGTGCGCTTTGAGTGGAGACACGAAGCGGCGGTAGCTAAACCTTGTTTGGCCCTATGTGAGTCTTTGGTACCGTGAAACCCACAGGCCTTTTACCCAGCCTGTAAGCGTCCTCTCCCCATCTTTGTTCTTTATGCTGTCCTTAATCTATCGTCCGCCAACAGATCGACAAGACTGTAAACGGCAAATCCCGCCATCGCCGCAAGGACAATATAGAGCTGCCACTGGCCCCGAATAGTTTCTATAGTCTGCGGGATTCTATCGACTAAGGTACCCCCACGCTGGGTGACACTTCCGGCAATACTTTGAAAAAACGCAGCGATAGCGCCCGGAAAGGTCACTACTGCAACAATCGCGGCAGCGCCGAACAAAATACATCCCGCCAGAGCCAGTCTTTCCTGCAGAACCACACGAGCTAAAATCTTTTGCTCTTCGGCTTGGCTAATCCGCCTTAACATCCTCTCGCTAAAACCAGTCGGCACGCCTGGCGAAGACGAACGCAAAGCCCGCCCTAACATTTCATCAAATTTGTCATCTTTATTTAATCTATCCGCCAACATCAATATCTTCTCCGAAGGCTGGTGCCAACGTCTTTTTCAATCTCTGGCGTGCTCTGAACAAATATGTCTTAACGGTATTTTCCTTAGTCCGCATTATCTTTGCAATATCGATTATGCTCTTTTCTTCCCGATAATACAATATAATTGCCATGGCCCAGAGTCTCGGCAGTCGTTCGACTGCCTCCCAAACGATTTTTTCTGTCTCTTTGCCTTGTATTGCCGCCGCCGGCTCTTGCTCTTCACCGCTCCCGACCTGTCGGGATTCATCCGATTCCGCTTCGAGCTGCCACTGCCTTCGATTCTTGCGCAGGTAACTTACCGCCTGACGGTACGCTATACTCCACAACCAGGTGCTCAATTCAGCCCGGCCGCTATATCGGCTTAATCCGTTGTATGCCGCCAGGAACGTCTCGCTCGCCACATCCTCGGCCTCATCTTCCCGCAACCCTAACCTTCGGCAGCACAAAAAAACCGTTTCTTTGTACTTATCAATGAACCGGGCAAACGCCCCATGGTCACCGCTGCGAAGCAGCCGTAACCAGTTATCTTCCTTTTGCTGGTCCCATATCTTGTGTACCAACAAACTTCCTTTCTTCTTAATGTTAGTCGCTGCCGGGACTTAATAAGTTTCAGATTTTCTGAAACGTTTTTCAGAAAAACAGTTAATAATTTATAGAAGACAATAATAATGCCAAAAACAGGAAAAAACACATATTTTTTGAAACCTGCGGAACGGAATCAGCGACCAATTTACGAAAGATGACCAAAATGAATGAAAATTTAAATAAATAGGGATTATCAAAAATGGAAACAAACAAATATCTAAAACCGGCCTGGACGCGTAATGGGTGCGTTCGAACAGACCTTCCCTTAACGGTAGTCGCAAAGGCACACAAGAAGAGACTTACAAGAGCAGTACGCCCGGGCCAGCTCTTTTGCGTTGGAAAGGTCTATCTTAGGACCCACAACGGCTCAATAAGAATAAAATAGGAATCATATAAATTGAAAGGACAAAAGATGGAAAAAGGTTTACTCAAAAAGGTATCGCTGGGTTCTTTACTGTGCCTGCTGATTGTCGTAGCGGGCTGCTGTTTCAATATTGGAAGCTGCTCAATGCGGGCAAAATACGAACGAACAGTCCAGCTATCAGCGCCTCTATCGCCCGGCTCAAGCTTCGCAGCCCAGACCCATAACGGCTATATAACAATCACCGGTGCTGATGTTACAGACTGCAATCTTACAGCAACCATTATCGGCCAAGCGATAACCGAAGAAGATGCCAAAGAAGTAGCTGAGCAGACAACAATAAAACTCGAACCCTGGGGGGATAAACTGACTGCCAAAATTGACAAGCCCACCTATATGATTAATCGGTCTGTTACCGTAAATCTTGAGATAACAGTCCCGAATCAGACTGACCTGGAGCTCACAACCCACAATGGCAAGATAGAAATTACAAATATCACCGGCCGGCTCAACGGCACTACTCACAATGGAAAAGTTACTGCCGAGCAGATTTCCGGCACCACCGAGCTGCATACACATAACGGCTCAGTCATTTGCAGGGAGATTTCAGGTGATACTCAACTGAAAACGCACAATGGTAGTATAAAGGTTTATTATTCTGAAGCCGCCCCATCTGTCTGTAATATATCGCTAATCACATACAACGGCGGTATAGAGCTCGCGACCCCATCGAACTTCGCCGGTGAAGTTGAGGCCTCGACCCACAACGGCTCAATAAATACCGACCTGCCAATAACGGTAAGCGGAAAGCTCAGCAAAAGAAGGCTCACAGGAAAAATCGGCGCCGGACAGGGAAAACTGCACCTTTCGACCCACAACGGCTCAATAAAAATACAATAGGAACAAGTATTCCATATCAGTGATTTGGCCGGAAGCTTGTGGCAACTGGAAGAAAAAATGGCGAGAACAAAGCAATTGTTACATGATTATCTATCAAGGGTAGTATCTCGGAAGGATGGAAGTGCCCGAGCTATATGGAAGCTCATCTTGTGGGCGGAACTCCTCGTGGCGTTCATGATTCTATGGCAAAGGCTGCCATGGCATCCTGACCTCTGGGGCTTGCCATATCTACTAATTGTTTTGCTTTCATCTTATTTCCTATTCAGGGTGATAGAGAAACGGCGATTTCAATCTTTCGGACTGTCCATGTCACGAGGGTGGCTGCGAGAGTTAGGATTTGGGGCGCTACTCGGTGCCGCCGCGATGATTGTAGTCTTTCTTTGCTTACTTTTAACCCGTAGTGCAAACGCGGAGTGGAATGCTGCAACAATAGGGAAGTTTTGGATTTCCGGATGGATAGTCGGGTTCGTGCCGTGGGCCACTCAAGAATTGCTCTTCAGGGGCTATCCACTAATTATATTGACAGGCGCGATAGGTAAACATACTGCATTATTGTTGACCTCCATTGCATTCGCATTGTATCATGGTTCAGGAGGCCCGATAGGCTGGCTCAACTTAGCGCTCCTGGGCGCTGCCATGGGTATCATGTTTCTTCGCACAGGTCGCCTTTGGGCTCCAATAGGACTTCATTATGGATGGAATCTATTTCAGTACTTAGTGTTTAATATTCCGAGTTATGTCGAGACTATGCCGCAAAGTCTTCTTCGCACTAACTTGACAGGTGGCACACTCTTAACGGGAGGCGATTTTGGGGTTGAAGCTTCAATTATTTCCACAGGGGTGGTGTTAGTGTTGGTCGCGTTAGCGCTCAAGGCACCGTACTTCGCCATGAATACCAGTACTTCGTCCGCTTTTTCGACCCCTGTTCGACCACTCCAAATGCTTGGAAACACAACCGTCTTTTTGTTCAGCATCGCAGGAATTATTCTATGTGCGGTTGCATATATGCCTGGAATCCGTCCGCTATTCAAAGAGTATCCGGGTGTTTCTTCAGTTACGCTGTATGAGAGACAAGAACCACCGGATACCGTAGTAACTGTTGAATTTATAGGCTTGTCTTTGGCAGATGATATAGACAAAAGTTCATTAACTGTTACCTTACGCAATATGTCAGACATTGACCAGCAGGTAACAGTAGAGATGATTCAATCTTGGCGTGATTTGTTTAAGCGCAAGATGTTCTCTAAAAAAACTGCTGAGACGATGAGACCAGCGTCGGAGAAGGTAGTGGATGTCCCAATAGGGTTGCGCAATGCACGAGCAAATGCAATAATTGAAGTAATTGTTCGCCGTGAATCCAAGATAACCAATGAAGCTGAAAGCTTGTTGTTTAGAAGGAGCTTCCAAATACGTGATTTCATACGATAAGTATTAGCTGCTTCTCTGAGTAGTCTGCACTTGAAAATAAACAGTGGCTCTGTAGAAATGAGAATAATAAGATAGCCAACTTAACAAACATTAAATCGAAAGGGTAAAAAATGAAGAAGAATTATTGCATAATTCTAACTCTTGGCTTTTACCTTTGCTTATTGTTGATTATTACCGGCTGTGGTATTCACATAGGCGATTGGTCGAGAGCCAAGTATGAGAGGACCGTTCAGCGGCAAGCCCCCCTTGCTCCGGGCTCAACTGTCGTTGCCCAAACCAGCTCCGGTTCGATTACGATTACCGGTGCCGACGTTACTGATTGTAATGTTGTTGCTCAAATCCGCGTTCAAGCACCCACTGAAGAGGAGGCCCAGGAAATAGCTGAACAGGTGGAAATAAAACTTGAGCCGGTCGGCCAAACGTTAACGGTCAGAGCTGAAAAACCTCCTAAAAAACGCAAACGCTCGATAAGCATAAGCTACGATATAAACGTCCCGAAGCAAACCAATATCGATTGCACCAGCTCATACGGCGCGATAAAACTGAGTGATATCGACGGGAACGTAAAGGGCAAAACCAGCAGCGGCTCGATTTCCGCAGAGGATATTCAGGGCTCGGCACAACTGGACACTTCTTACGGTCCTGTTACCTGCAGGAACATCACGGGTGACAATATCCAGTTAAAGTCCAGCAGCGGTGCGATTAGAGCCGAGACTATTGTCGGCTCAGTTAATCTAAAGACATCCTACGGCTCCATCACGTGCGATGATATTTCCGGCGGTGATATCAAACTCAGAACCAGCAGTGGAAAAATTAAGCTCTCAAAGGCTTCCGGCAAAGATTACGATTTGCACACATCCTATGGTTCTATTAACGTCGACGAGCTTACAGGCGACTCAATCAAGCTGCATTCATCCAGCGGCGGTATTTATGTTACAGAAGCTTCTGCGGAGACAGCCGATATATCCACATCCTACGGACGCATTAACTGCCGAGGGCTCACGACTACCGACCTTACCGCCAAGTCTGGCAGCGGTAATATCGATATTGCCTGTTCGGACTCGACTCCTGCCGAAATCACAGCAAGCGTAGTTACCTCATACGGAAGTATCGACTTTGAAACACCACCTGACTTCACCGGCCAGGTCGATTTAGCAACCAGTTACGGCTCAATAAGGACCGACCTGCCCATAACGATAACCGGAGAAATAAGCAAAAAGAAACTCACAGGAGCAATTGGTCAGGGCAATGGAAAGCTGTACCTGAAAACCAGCAGCGGCTCAGTAAAAATAAGATAATCGAACATACCCGGAGCAGATTGAAAGGACAAAAAATGAAGGACGGTTTTATAAAAATATCACTGGCTTGTATTCTTTGTTTGCTGACAGCTTTGACGGGTTGTTGTATCGACGTGGATTTTTGGCCGCGNNGTGGCTCAGTAAAAATAAGATAATCATACAAGTTCATCACAAATTGAAAGGACAAAAAATGAAGGACAGTTATTTAACAAAAATATCGCTGATTTGTCTTCTTTGTTTGCTGACAACCGTGACGGGTTGTTGCATCAACATAGACGGCTGGCCGCGAGCCGAATACGAGAGAACAGAAAGGCTCCAAGCCCCCCTCGAACCCGGCTCAATCCTCGCTCTCGAAAATGATATCGGTTCAATCACCATTGACGGTCTCGATGTTACCGAGTGCAATGTTACCGCCCTAATTTCAGTCAAGGCCCCCACCGAAGAGGAGGCACAGGAACTGGCCGAGCAAATAAAGATAGAGCTTGACCGGGACGGAAACACTTTAACGGTCAGAACCGAAAAGCCTCGCACAAAAAAACGCCGCTCGATAAGCATCAGCTTTGATATAACAGTCCCTGAGCAAACGGCTTTGGAGCTGGGGTGTGATGTCGGAAAAATCCGGGTCTCGAACATCACAGAGAAAATAAAAGCCCAAACAGACGTTGGCGGGATTACCTGCAGAGAAATCTCAAATGATATCGACCTCAAAGCGGACGTGGGCACGGTAAAAGTTGTTTATTCAAAAGACGCCCCCGCCGCTTGCAGCATAACTATCGCAACGGACGTCGGTGGTATTGAGTTGACCACACCACCTGATTTTTCAGCAACTGTATATGCCGAAACGGACGTCGGCTCGATAAAGACCGACCTGCCCCTGACGGTTAGAGGCAAAATCAGCAAAAGTCTGCACGGAACCATAGGTGCCGGGGAAGGGGAACTACGCTTAAAAACCGATGTCGGTTCAATAAGAATAAGGTAGCAAAGAAAGTTCAAAGTTAACTTAAAATCGAAAGGAGAAAGAAAATGTCACCAACAGAAGCCTTTGGAGTAGCGCTGATATTAATCGCTTTAGCTGTCCCCGTGATTGTTATCGGCGTGATTTACTATCTGAAGAAGCGGTTCGAACACAAACAGATTATGTTAGCCCTCGAAAAAGGCACCCCCCTATCGGAATTAAGGGCTGTTAAGCCCAGACCAGTCGGGCCAATGTGGATAAAGTACCTTTCGAGCGGGGTCTTAATATTCGCCATCGGATTGGCATTCATATTAGCAGGACCATGGATGGGTCCGCATTCTCCAACGATGTTTGTAGGTATTATTTTGTGTGGGATAGGTATTGCCTCGCTGATTCGCGGCCTGTTGTATCGAAAAGGCCAGCCGCAAAGTCGGCCTTCGACCGAGAATGTTACTGTAGAAAATACAGCCAAACTGGTAAAGGAAGAACAGCAAAATTAAAAAGTCGTAATGTGACGCGTCCGGAACTACCCAGCGGCGTTAAAAAGATTTAGAAAACTGTTTCTAACCTTATATAAGTGAGTAAAACAATAAAAGGGAGCAAAGATCGTGAAGATGCTGAAAACCATTTCGCTGTTAATATTGTGTTTTACTTGTCTTAATAATGCCGCTTCCGGGCAGAAAAGCAGTTTGGAAGAATCGTTAGAAAACAACAATTCCATAAAAGTCGTCGTCGATGCACGCGTTGAACTAATCAGTATTGTATTTCGTCTTGCCGGTAACCCAGAATATAACGTAGGTGCAATACGGTCCTACGAAAGGGATATCGAAAGGCACTTCGCCGGTTTTAAGGGCCATCCGGCTGTGAAGTATGCCCAAGAACTCCGCGAAACGCGCTTGATGAGTTGTGACGGGCCTATGCAATTGGCCATTCATCTCGACCGTAATTTCAAAGCGAGGAAACCACTTGATGACTGGCCCTGGGGGCTCGGAGGGCGATGGAAAAAGCAGGAAACTCAGGAATTCCTCGGCATACTTCAGCAATTTGCCGAAGAAACAAAATTTGATGAATTCTTCGAAGAGCATCAGGGATTGTACCGGAGGGGTATTCAATCCACAGAGTCCATATTAGAAAGATACGGCATGAGGAAATGGCTTTATGAATTCTTCGGCGCACAAAAGAATGATGATTTGAAGCTGGTTTTGGGCTTTGTAAACGGCAACAGCAACTACGGAGTAAGCTTTGAGCAGGGCAAAGTGAAGGAAAAATATGCCATAATCGGCGTTTATCTCTGTAGCCGGGCCGGTAATCCGATATTTAGCTCGAAACAGCTTGAAACGGTAGCCCATGAATTTTGCCATTCATTTGTCAATCCTCTCGTGGATAAATATATGCTTCAGCTCAAACCGGCCGGCGAGATAATATACCCAAAGGTTGCGGAAAAGCTCAGAGGACAGGGATATCAAAACTGGCAAACAATGATGTATGAATCCGCCGTCAGGGCCTGCGTAGCTGATTTTGTCGAAAATAACTTCAGCCGAAAAACTTTAGAACTCTACATAGGACAAGAGGTCAAAGGCAGAAGCTTCCTCTGGATGAAGGAGCTCAGTGAGTTACTCAAAACTTATGAAGACAATCGAAATCAATACCCGACTTTCGGGTCTTTCTTCTCGGAATTTGTCAAATTCCATAATGATTATGCAACTCGTCTGCAACAGCCTCAAGTTGAAAAGGTATATACTGCCTTACGTGTAAGCGTCGATCCTCGTGTTGAGCTTATGTCTATCGTATTTTATCTTGCCGGCAGCTCGGAATACAGTCAATCTCGGATGTTCGATTACTGCGATGCCGTTGATAAATATTTCGCTCCGCATTTTGACCATCCTGCTGTTGTATTTGCAGCCGAACTTGGCGATAAAAAGGGCATAGCTTACGATGCACCCATGTCGCTTGCGTTGCATATTGATAATAATTTCGAACCGTTAAAATCGTTCGATGACTGGCCCTGGGGAATTGATTCCCGCTGGACTAAATCGGACACTCAAAGGTTCCTTAATCTCTTGTCCGGATTCGCTCAGGACACTAATTTCGATGAATTCATTAAACAAAATGAAGCAAATTATGATAGCCTCGTTAACGCCGCCAACAAATTTCTGGACAAGGCGGATTTCAGACAATGGTTAAACGAGTTCTTTGGTACCAATCCTGGGGCGCAACTGAACCTTACCCTTGCACCGGTGAACGGCCGCAATAGTTATAAATTCAGATGCGAAAGCACATCTGAAAAGCAAATATATTATATCGCAGGAATTTCCGAGTTAGACTCTTCAGGCAAACCGGTCTTCAATGATATTCTTTTTAATCTCCTTATTGAGCACTTTCCTCAAGCATACATAGACCCTATCATTGAGAGGAATCGGGAAAAATTGAAGCCGGTTGTCGAGAGAATGGTCGATATTATTCCGGAGCAGTTTCGCCAGTACGTTGACGGCCAATGGGACACATTCACAAGTGAATGCATTATGAGAACATGTCAGTCCTGTTTCATAAAAAAATATTTTAAAGAACGTCACGAACCATTTATGACCGCGGGTGAGCAGCATGGTTTAATTTTCATAAGGGAGCTGACAGACCTGGCGGAAAAATATCAAAAAAACCGTGGTGAATATCCGACTTTCGAGTCTTTCCTGCCGGAATTTATCAAGTTCTTTGAAGGCTATGGAAGCTGAACTGCTCTAAAATACAATAGATGTAAGTGTTAGAGGAAAAATAGAAACACGAAAATAATGAAACGCGTAACAATACTGCTGATTTTAACCTTTGCTTTTTGCACATCTGTTTATGCAAGTAAAAATTCCAGTACTGTTTTAGTGCCGCAAATTGACGGCCGGTGGTGGCGGGTTGCCGGCAGCCCCATGGACCACAAATACGCCACCGAAAAACAGCAGCCGGTCGATTTTGCTCTCTGGTGGGCTGCCGACGGCTCCTGGCAGATATGGTCCTGTATTCGCAATACAACCGCCGGCGGCAAAAATGGCAAGACACGATTCTTCTACCGCTGGGAAGGAAAGAACCTGACCGATACCGACTGGAAGCCGATGGGCATCGCTATGGAAGCCGACCCTTCCTTAGGCGAGACTCCCGGCGGACTGCAGGCCCCGCACGTGATTAAGCTCGGCCAGACCTATCATATGTTTTATGGTGACTGGGTCAATATTTGTCACGCCACCAGTAAAGACGGCAAAAACTTCACACGCGTGCTTCAGGAGAACGGCAAGACCGGAATGTTCAACGAAGGCGATGGTGAACACGCCCGCGACCCGATGCTCCTGCAGGTCGGTGATAAGTACCACTGCTACTACACGGCGCACTCGATGCGCTCTCCGGCCTCGAATCATCGCGGCGTAAACTACTGCCGCATCTCTTCCGATTTGCGAAACTGGGGCCCTTCAAAGGTCGTCGCCGAAGGAAGCGCCTATGCCAAAGGCCCATACTGTGCCGAGTGTCCCCACGTCGTTTACCACCCCGAATCGAAGCATTACTATCTGTTCAATACGCAGAGGTACGGGCTTCGCCAGCATGCGACTGTTTTCCGCTCTGCCGACCCGCTCGGCTTCGGTATCAATGACAATAGTCTCGAAGTCACAACGCTGTCGGTGGCGGCACCGGAAATCATCCTCCACGATGGCCGCTATTACATAGCCTCCTTGATGCCGAGCTTGAAAGGCATCCAGATTGCCCGGCTGAAGTGGGTGGAAAAGTAATAAGACATCGGCTTGTGCTAAAATTGTCGGAAGCTATGAATTGTTAGGTATCTTATTTGTAATCAACACAGCCATTATATTCTTTTAAGAAATTTAACCAATTCATCCAGGATTCTTTATAAACCTCCCCGGATACCAAAAAGCCGTCGTTATGACTGCCGAAAATCTCGACGAGCTCTTTTGGCTCGTTAGCCGCCTCATACAGCTTTGGACCAAACTCGAACGGCACAATCTCATCATCTTTGCTGTAAATCAACATCACCGGACAACGGACGTCCTTAATATAGTCGATTGTCCTATAGCTGAACCTCGCAAACCACCGCACGGGCATATAAGGGTAAAATTTCTGCCCGATATCGGCGTATGATGTAAAAGCACTCTCGACAACCAGGCCTCCGGCCCTGACCTTGCCCGCCAACTGTGCGGCAATACATCCGCCAAGAGACCTGCCGAAAATAATAATGTGATTAGGTGATATGTTCCTTTCTTCGGTTAGCCATTTATACGCAGCCGCGGCATCACGATACGTGCCCTGTTCACTGGGTTTACCTTCGCTCTTGCCATAGCCGCCATAATCAAAAATAAAGCAGCTCAAGCCCAGACTATGAAATATATTGATACTGTCCAAACGATGTGAGATATTGCCACCGTTGCCGTGGCAAAACAGAACTGTAAACTCCGAGCCCTTTGCAGGGACATGCCAGCCGTTCAATCGTAAGCCGTCGCTGTTTGTGAATGTTACATCTTCAAAGTCCAGTTTTAATTCACCCGGCGTACAAATAACTTCTCGAACCGGACCGTACAAAAACTTCGGCTGCTTAATGTAGAGCATCACCCCCCAGCCCAAATAAGCGATAAGTAATACCCCCGCGATATATATCAGCATCGAACCCATGATGATAATTGGTAAAAAGGTCAAATGTTTGGCTTATCGGTATTTTAGTTTGCCCGAACAGAAGGGACAAGCTACAATTTTGATGTGATTAGAAGAAGAAAAACAAAAACCGTCAAAGTTGGCTCGGTTAAAATTGGCTCGGCTGCCCCTGTTGTCATCCAGTCGATGACAAAAGTGCCGACGGTTGATATTGCCCGCTGCGTAAGGCAGGTTAATCAGCTTGTCCAGGCCGGTTGCAGATTGGTCAGAATTGCCGTGCCCAGACGGGCGGACACCGCCGCTTTTGCCAAAATCGTCCAAAAAGTAGATGTCCCTCTTATTGCTGACGTTCACTTCAGCCCTAATCGGGCCGTAGAAGCGATAGAGGCCGGAGCCGCCAAAATAAGACTGAACCCCGGCAATATAAAGAAGCGAAAAGATATCCTGCGAATAATAGATGCAGCCAAAATGCACAAGGTCGCCATCCGCGTCGGCGTCAACGAAGCAAGCATCAGAGACCTCAAGGGCCGGCCTGTACCAGCCGGAAAACGCACCGCTTTGATGCTTAGGGAAATGAAGAAATACGTTCGTATTTTTGAAAGTCGCAATTTTACCCAATTAGTTCTCAGCGCAAAAAGCAGCGATACCTTAAGAACCATCGAAATCAATCGCAGAATTGCAGAAACTTTCGACTATCCAATCCACCTTGGCCTCACTCACGCCGGCCTGCCCGAGGACGCCCGGATACCCTCAGCCGTTACTTTGGGAACTCTTCTTGCGGAAGGTATCGGTGATACCATCAGAGTTAGTGCTGCCGGCAATCCTGTCGAAGAAACTAAAATTGCAAAACAGATTTTAATCGCATTAGGCCTTTACCCACGTTCAGGCCCGGAATTAATAGTCTGCCCGACTTGCGCCCGCGCAGAAATCGATGTCATCAAGTTAGCCCGACGGGTTGAAAAAGCCATACGCCGAATCGATAAACCGTTGCGTGTTGCTGTGATGGGCTGCATCGTCAACGGCCCGGGCGAAGCCGCCGACGCCGATATCGCCCTCTGTGCCGCAAAGAATAAAGCCTACATCTACCGCAACGGCCGAAGAGTCTCAATAGTCTCCGAAGCCAAAGCCATCCCTGCACTCTTAAAAGAGCTGCAAAAATTATAATACTATGTGCCCGCTAAAGAAATTAGCAGATGAATCAACGGAACTACTCAAGACAACAATCAAACGATTCTGTATCGTTGTCATCTTCGGCATTGCCTTTGGATATATCGAAGCCGCTGTGGTTGTCTATCTGCGGGCTATCTTCCATCCTGACGGCTTCACTTTCCCTCTGACCGACTTGGGGACACTACTACGGGAAAAACCACTTCGGTTAACTGAAACCGGCAGGGAAGCTGCTACAATAGTTTTAATCTTCACCGGCGCCTGGCTGTTCGGCCGAAACCGTCGGCAGCGTTTTGCCTATTTCCTGACCATCTTCGCAATCTGGGACATTTTCTACTACATCTGGCTCAAAGTCCTTCTTAACTGGCCCGCCTCAATTATGGACTGGGACATACTGTTCCTAATACCGGTCCCCTGGGCCTCAGCCGTCCTTTACCCGGTCCTTATCTCGATTACACTGCTCATATTTGCCGCGGCTATACTCTATAGAGACGCTCACGGCGGAGCCATCAAAGTAACGCGGAACGATTGGCTTGCCTTCTTTATTGCTGCGATTATTGTGGTGGTTTCTTTTTGTACGCCCGGTCCATATGTCACCGAACCGGACTACAGGTCATATTTCTATTGGCCGCTGTTCGCTGCCGGTCTCTTATTAGCTATCGGGATGTTCCTGAAATGCCTCTTGAAGTCTAAATAGAGACCTTGAAAGTACAAAGGAATTATTGATTTACAGCCCTAACTTTCCGATTTTTCAATCGGAAAGTAGTTTTATGCTTGCAACGTATGCACCTGTGCTCTTATGCGCTTCTTAGTTTCTCTTGTCTCTTGCTGGATTTGTTTCAACCGGCCTTTTCTGTGATTTTCGCTGTTCACTTCTGTTTGTTTCCTGTACGAATCCCTCGAACTTGCCGAAAATCATCTTACCGGCCGAGGTCTGAAGCGAGCTGGTTATGCTAATAAGCAATTGTCGCCCGATTTTGTTGCGGGCACCTTCAACAACAACCATCGTCCCGTCGTCCAGATAACCGATGCCCTGATCGATCTCTTCGCCGGGCTTTATTATCTTAACCTCCATCGTCTCGCCGGGCAAAGCAACCACTTTCAGCGAATTGGCCAGATCGTTTATATTCACCACATCAACTTCACGCACTTGTGCAACCTTGCTGAGGTTATAGTCGGTTGTTGCCAAGCGCCCGTTACAGGCCTTGCTAAACATCACCAGTTTCTGGTCAACACCCTTGACCTCCTCGACCTCCGCGACCATAGAGTCATCAATCTCCACTTCAATAACGGAATTTGTCTGCATCTTGTTGAGTATATCAAGTCCCCGTCTGCCGCGATTGCGTTTGAGCTTGTCGGCCGAGTCTGCTATAAGCTGCAGCTCATTGAGCACGAAACGTGGAACCAATACCGGAGCGTCGAAAAGCTTGCTCTGGCACAAATCCGCAATCCGTCCGTCAATAATTGCCGATGTATCTAAAACCAACGGCCGCGCACCCTTGGTCTGCTTGGCAAATTCCACATAAGGAATCACAAAACGCACATCATCCTTGGTCCGCATCACAATGCTAATCGTAAGATAACATATACATATCCCCAGCATCCACTTGATTGCCGTAATCGCCTCGGCCACCAGCGGAATTTTGTAAGAGCCGGTAATCATATCTATCGGCAGGGCCAGCGCCCCGCTGATAACTATCCCGACAATCAGGGCAAAGAAAACCCCGGCCAGGGCGCCAAGCTTCTTTTTCGGCGTAAGAATGTCCAGTAGAAAAACAAAAATCGCCATCCCCGCACCGCTCAAGACTACCGTCCACCAGCTGGGAGAATTTTCCGCCGCCGTGAAAACCTCAGAACTTGCATTAACAAACAGAACCGCCAAAACAACGATAATGAAGATACTTCGGAAAACCCATAGTAACATAGTTATAAACCTCCCAAATTATGACAACATTGCGATATTTATAAATCCCGGCTATTATATCCTGTTTACAAACCATTGTCAATAATTACTTTATGTTCAAAAATAATTTCTTTTGGTGTCCTGACTGAATCGCTGAGAGTCCCGACACGCCTGGGAAACAATCGTAGCCCCCTGACCAATCACCTATCGGCTATACGTCGTAGGATACTTTACCCCCGTTGCAGAAGAAAACCGAAATTACCCCCACAAATAGTAAAATGTTAATATCGGAGTCGAAGATCCGCAATAGGCGGAATCCACCGTCTCGTGGCCGAATCAATAGATTCCTGGCAAACCTCTTTAGTTGCTTATTCTTCCGAATCGTGCCCAGTCCTTGGCTGGCCAATAGAGGTAATCAGCTCTGCCTTTCACCGTCGCCAATGGAACTGGGCCGAAATGTCTGCTGTCGTAAGAATTCATACGATTATCGCCCAGAACGAAACAGTGATGCTCCGGGACTGTTATTTTTGCAAAATCAAATGATGTGTAGTCATCAGGGGGCCCGGCTAAGAAGATTTTGTATTTAGCATTACCATTGGTCTCTTCAAATATATCNNTGAGCAAGCTTCTGCCGTTGAAGTTTTTCATCATTTATGTAGAGTTGGCCTTCTTTAATTTCCACAGTATCCCCGGCAACGGCTACGACCCTTTTGATATGGTTTATTCGCCTGTTTTCAGGATTAAGAAAGACTATAAGGTCGCCTCTTTTGGGATCACTGCTTTTGTAAGCAATTTTGTTTGCAAGAAATCTGTCATTGGGCACTATCGTCGGATAATTGGATGCCGTAGGGACTCTAAATGCCTCAAGAAGAGTCTTTCTGACATTAAAAGCGATTTGCGACGAGCCACCCGTGCCCATCAGTATCAAAATTATGTACACATACCATCGATTGTAATCTTTGGGTGTGTAACTGTCTGCTGTGTGCTTTGCTATGTGCCATGAGTCAATGATCGCGAACAGCCATATCACCATAGTCACAGAGAATGATATGATTATAACTGCAATCCGAACCGAAGAATGGCTTACCGACAATGTCCCGAAAAGCACAGGAACGAATATGCAAGTAAGAAATGTTAATACAAGACCCTTCACGAATCTTCCACAGTATATATGTCCCAGTCCAGTCATAATCACCGAGAGTGTCACAGCCAACCAGGGCCATCTTTTGTTTTTGGTCTGTACTATTGCTTCTGCCATTTCATATCTCCTTTATTCAGCACGCCAAAAAGGTATAAACCACAAACATAATTCTAACGAAACCGGCCATAGCGCCTGCTGTAATCACTGCTGCTTTTACAAACCGGTGCGCCGATATCAGCTCAATCAGTCGAGGCCCGTCCAACAACGGTGTTCTTTTCTTCTGTTCATATCGATATATCCGGTTCATCAGTTCATCTGCAAAGTTTTCCCGAATGTCGATTTGACTTTTCCGCTCTTTCCAGGCGTTGTAAATTTCTTCACTTTTCATACCTTATCTCTTTCAAGGCCTTTGCGAGCTTGTTTTTTGCTCTGTTGATTCTTGACTTGATTGTTCCTATTCTTACTCCCTCAATCTGTGCGATATCTTCGTACGATAATTCCTCGAATTCAGCTAAAACAAATGCTCTTTTCTGCGCCGAAGGCAAGGCCTCTAGCCCGGCGTCTAACTTGTCAAAGAGCTCCCTCTCGGCAAGCTCGTCGGATGGGTTATGTGTGTCGCTGTTTTGGGGTAATTCACTCATCGAAAGTGGTCTTTTCTTTCTCAGCGCATTTATGCTTTTATTTCTGGCGATGGTAAACAGCCAAGTCGAAAAATTACTTCGTGCCGGGTCAAAGGATGCCAGCTTCCNNTTATATTTCTTATCATCCGGACAATCGGCCTTTCGTACCTTTCTACTATGAGCCTGAAGGATTCAATATCGCCTTGCAGTACCTGATGTATAACCTGAGTTTCCTGCGTCATTACGCGTTATCCGATTTAGTGCTAAGAGCTTTTACTTTGTTATACAACCGAGAATAACTATAGTTCCACACAATTTTAACACAGATTTAGAGCTTATCCGAATAACCGGGTCGTTATGAGGCCGAGCGAAAAGTTCGAGGCCAAGGCGGCAGGCCAAAAATGCTCGGAGGCGTGGTTTTCTCCACGTTGAGAACATTTT
>JABAOC010018231.1_pt1 | contig 16653 bp, 22 predicted proteins | sample 7062161 | NCBI WGS metagenome assembly JABAOC01 (sample SAMN14538625, study PRJNA623070) | marine sediment metagenome | biome: marine biome [ENVO:00000428]; feature: marine pelagic biome [ENVO:01000023]; material: deep marine sediment [ENVO:00002113] | place: India: Gulf of Khambhat ... | reverse complement strand
ACTTCCGATGGTAACCTCTTCATTATAGCAAGGGATGATACAAAGTGTCTTTGCATTTATTTTATTTTTCATTTCCGCCTCCCCCTTTTGATGAATTATTTTCACACGATATAACTTTTATTTTTATGATACTAAATATAAATTTTTATTATTTAAATATTTTCTCGATATATATTTTTATTATTTATATCCTTTATTGGCATGTGAATAATTATATGAGTATACAATTGAATATTTAAATATAGTCATCTGTATGTTTAAATCTCTAACAAATCTCCTGATTCCTTTCTGGATTTAATTGGATAATTTATTTATAAAATTATAGTTAATAGTTCCTTATTTTCAATATATTAAATTTAATAATTAAATATATATTTATTAAATCTTTTTATAGAAATTAATTAAAATAATAGTGGAATTTAATTTTAAAAAATAATAAATTTTATAATAGTTATATGGATATCTAAACTAATAATGAACATTAGGTAGGTGGGACATATATTGAATAAATCTACAAAAATTTTATTGATGATTTTTGATAGATTAGGTGTCAATACTATCTACAGATTTATAAACAAAGATAAAGCTATAATTTTATATTATCATGGAATATGTGATGATAACTTTACATTACTGAAAGGATATGACGAAAGGCATATACCAAAATCAATTTTTGAAGAACAAGTTAAATTTTTAAAAACAAAAGATTATGTTTTTTGTACCATATCGGATTTAGTTTATAGAATTCAGAGTAAAAAAAAGATTAATAAATTGGTGGTATTAACTTTTGATGATGGATTTATAAATGTTATTGAGAATGCTTATCCAATTATGAGAGAACTGAATGTAAAAGGATGTTTTTATTTAGTATCAAACTTGATTAGCAAAGATAAATTGCTTTGGACAGATTATATTGAAACATTAGTAAGGAATGCTAAGAGAGGGAATTTCGAATTTATTTTTAATGGAAAAAAAATCAATTATACATTAAATGATAAAAAATCCAATGAAAAAACAATGTTGGATTTAAAAAATAAACTCCGATCAATTCCTAATAGAGAAAGAATCGAACATATGAAACAGTTTGGCAATATAAAAATAAAAGATATTCCAAAAGAATTCCTTTTTGCAAATTGGGAACAAATACAGAATTTAGATAAGCGAATTCTTGAAATTGGATGTCATAGTTCAAACCACCCCAACCTCACAACTTTAAACTCATATGATGAACTTGAAGAAGAAATTAAGAATTCAAAATTTGAGATTGAAAATAATATAGATTATAAGGTAAATCATTTTTGTTATCCTGCGGGTATTTATAATGATAAAATAATTAAATATATAAAGATGGTTGGTTNNCAATAAAACCTGGATTTGTAGATAAAAATTCTAATTTATTTCTTTTAAAGCGAATAGCACCAACAACGAATCCTTATATATTCAGGTCATTAATCAGCGGTAGTTATTTTACCTTGTGTCGTTTTAAAGAATTTTGTCGTCGCAGAATTAGAATTTCAATATTCGGTATAAGTAATATATATGGAAAATTATCGAGAAAATATCTTGTCTTATCAAGAATGATAATTATTAAATCCCTTAATGTATTATTGAATTATTTACGATTTGTATCTACTCTTAAGTTATAAACAAATTGTAAAATATTAATAAGAGATAGCTTTAAATATGCACGGAAGAAAAGTAATTGTTACAGGTGGTGCAGGTTTTATTGGTTCAAATATAGTTAGAAAGTTAGCTAACGATAATAATGTAAAAGTAATTGATAATCTTTCAACAGGTTATTTGAGAAATATTCAGGATCTTATAGAATCTAATAAAATTGAATTTATTGAGGGGGATATCACTGATTTGGATTTATTGCTTGAAACATTTAAAAATACTGAGTATGTTTTTCACGAAGCAGCAATTCCATCTGTTCCTAGAAGCATAGAAAATCCAATTAATTCTAATAATACAAATGTTAACGGTACGTTAAATGTTCTCGTTGCTGCGAGAGATAACCACATTGAAAAGGTAGTATTTGCCTCTTCAAGTAGCGTATATGGTGATACACCCACTCTCCCAAAGAGAGAGGATATGATTACTTGTCCATTATCACCTTATGCTGTAAATAAGATTGCCTGTGAATATTATTGTATGGTTTTTACAGAAGTTTATGGTTTATCAACGGTTTCACTTAGATATTTTAATGTATATGGTCAAGGGCAAGATCCATCTAGTGATTATGCAGCAGTGATACCTAGGTTTATCACTCGAGTTTTAAATAATAAATCCCCCATTATTTTTGGTGATGGTTTACAAACAAGAGATTTCACGTATATTGGAGACGTGGTAAGTGCAAATATATTAGCAGTCGAAAGCAATGTAACTGGTAGTTATAATATTGCTGAGGGAAAGCGTATTTCAATAAATGATCTAGCGAATTTAATTATGAATGAGTGTAGAAAGGATTTGGATATTATCTATAAGGATTCTCGCCAAGGGGACATCGCACATTCTCATGCTGATATCTCAAAGGCAAAAGAAAAACTTGGATTTAAACCAATGTATAATTTAACAGAAGGACTGAAGGAAACAATAAAATGGTATTTACTGGATAGATAAGTATTTTTATACTATTAATAGAGATAACAAATAGTTTAAAAAAGGAATTAATTTATTCCGCCATATCTCAATATTGGGTTAAAAAATTAATATGATAGTGACAAATGGCGATTAGTATGTTTAAAAAACAGAAAATAAACGATGTCGATATAAAAAGAAGGTTAAAAGTCTTTATACGAGATAAATTTCTCCTAGGAGAAAGTTCAAAAATTCCAAATGAAGATGATTCCTTTTTAGAAAAGGGAATTATTGACTCTACGGGTGTTTTAGAGCTGGTGAGTTTTATCGAGGAAACATTTAACATTACAGTTGAGGACGAAGATCTAGTACCTGATAATTTGGATTCTATAAATAAATTAACTTCATATATAAAGAAAAAGACTGGACATGTTAATTAATGAATTTTTAGAACAAAGTGCAAAGCGCTATCCTAACAAAGAAGCGTTAGTTTTTCAGAAGAAAAGACTAACCTTTATTGAGATTGAAAAATCTGCTAATTCTATTGCAAATGCGTTGATCCACAATGGATTACAAAGACAGGACAGAGTTGCTATATATTTGGAAAATTCTGTTGAATCCGTAATATCTATCTTCGGAATATTAAAAGCTTCTGGTATTTTTGTTGTAATAAACTCTCAATCTAAAGCAAAAAAAATAGAATATATCCTAAATGACTGCCAAGTAAAAACTTTAATAACTGATGCCAGACATTTAGTAGAGATTTCTGAAATTCTATCTAAATGTCCACAATTAAACTCAATTATAATAACTGAAGATGGTAAAAAGATCAATGTATTCAAACACCTTTCTCCAAAGATAATTTCTTTCAGGAATGCACTGTCGTCCTATTCGTCCAGATGTCCTTTAAACAACAATATAGATCTTGATCTGGCTAGCCTCATTTACACTTCGGGATCAACGGGTAATCCTAAAGGAGTTATGCTTACTCACTTGAATATGGTTTCTGCAGCTACATCTATAATTGAATATTTAGAGAATACTAGTAACGACGTTATAATCAATTGTTTACCTTTATCCTTTGACTACGGACTTTACCAGATTTTAATGACTTTTAAATTTGGAGGAACAGTATTTTTGGAGAAATCATTTCTGTATCCCTATCAAATCATCGATTTAATTATAAATGAAAAGATAACAGGATTTCCGATAGTACCGACAATTGCTGCTATTCTGTTGCGTCTTAAAAACTTGCACAAATATAATTTTTTTAACCTTCGATACATTACCAACACTGCCCAGGCATTACCATTAAAACATATTTTTCAACTTCAACAACTATTCCCAAATACTAAAATTTACTCTATGTATGGTCTTACTGAATGTAAAAGAGTATCTTATCTTCCTCCTGAAGAATTATCAAAACGACCCGCATCTGTTGGGAAGGCAATGCCAAACACAGAAGTATATATTGTAAACGACAAAGGTAAAAAGATAATCAAACCTGGGAAGATTGGTGAATTGGTAGTAAGAGGTGCAAATATTATGGTTGGATATTGGAACCGTCCTGATGAAACGGCCATAGCAATAAGAGAAGGTTGTTATCCTAATACAAGGGTATTATACACAGGCGATCTATTTAAAATGGATAAAGATGGGTATCTTTATTTCATTGCTCGAAAGGATGATATTATTAAGACAGCTGGAGAAAAAATTAGTCCCAAAGAAATAGAAAATGTTCTATATGATATCGAAGATGTTATTGAGGCAGCGGTTATTGGTGTACCTGATGAAATATTAGGTCAAGCAATAAAGGCTGTTGTAACTTTAGAAAAGGATTCATTTATAACTGAAAAAAACATTATTCAGCACTGTTCCAAACATTTAGAAAATTTTATGGTTCCTAAATATATTGAAATTCGCCAACAATTACCCAAGACTTCGACCGGAAAGATTAGCAAAAAGGATCTCATTTAGATGCGGGTACGAATGAATTATTGTGATAAAAATTAAGAAGAGGTAATGACATGATAAATTTTCACAAAGATGTTCTAAGAGTTGATTGTGAAAACGAGGTTGAACGTATTTGTTATTTTATTCATCAACAATTGATTTCTATGAAGCGAGAAGGTATAGTGATAGGGTTGAGTGGTGGAGTTGATTCTGCCCTTTCAGCCGCACTCTGTGTCAAAGTACTTGGAAGGGAAAAAGTGTTTGCTTTGATTCTTCCTGAAAAGGATTCCAATCCAGTTAGTGCTCGTTATGCTCAAAAACAAGCTGAGAAATTAGGTATAGAATCTGAAACAATTGATATTACATCTACTTTGGATGGATTTGGAACCTATGAGAAAAGAGATAAAATTATAAGAAATATTTTTCCAGAGTACAATAGTAATTATTGCTTAAAAATAACATTACCTGCGGATTTAATATCTAAGGATGCATATAATTTTTTTACATTGACTATTGATGATGGAAAGGGGAAAATCAAATCTGTAAGACTAAATAAGGAATCGCTAAATGGTATAGTTGCTGCAACGGACACAAAACAAAGAACTCGGATGATTTACCTATATTATTATGCAGAATTGATGAATTATCTAGTTTGTGGAACTACAAATAAGAGTGAAACTATGCAGGGTTTTTTTGTTAAATATGGAGATGGTGGTGTTGATATTGAACCTCTTGCTCATCTTTATAAGAGTCAAGTCTATCAGCTTTCTGAATATTTAGGTGTGATAAAAGAGATTTTACATAGAGATCCTAGTCCAGACACGTTTAGTTTTCAGGTTAGTGACGAGGAGTTCTATTTTCGCATTCCTTATATTAAATTAGATCTTTTACTCTATGCATGGGATAATAATATCAATATCTCTAAAGTTTGTGAAGTGATGAATTTAACAGAAAAGCAAGTAAATAGAGTATTTAGAGATTTTAAAGCAAAGTATAATGCCACAAAACATTTAAGACAATTACCCCCTCCCTATAGTTAATTAGATGTTGAGGGATTTTCTATATGGACCGTTGCACTAGATGCATATTGCCAAAAACCTTTCCGGGTATTCGATTTAATGATCAAGGTATATGTAATTTCTGTCTTGAATTTAAAGGTGTAAAGTATTTAAAAGAAAAAAAAGCTGAATATAACAAACGATTTGAAAAGCTGGTTGAGGAATATAAAGGGAAAAATGTTTACGACGCTCTGATGTGTTACAGTGGAGGTAAGGATAGCACATATACGCTTGCTATCCTGAAAGAGAATTACGGTCTAAATATCCTGGCGCTTACATATGATAACAGCTTTCTTTCAGATCAGACTATTAAGAATATTCGGATTGTTATGGAGAAGCTTGGTATAGATCACATTTTTTTCAAGCCCCGTTTTGATATGTTTAAAAAGATAATTATTGAATGCGCAAAGAAAAATATTTATCCACCAAAAACAATTGAACGGGCAAGTACTATTTGCACATCTTGCATGGGCATAGTAAAATTTAGTGCACTTCGAATGGCTCTTGAGAAAAACATTCCTTTTATTACCTTTGGATGGTCACCTGGTCAAGCCCCAATTACCTCATCTATTATGAGGAATAATCCTAAAATGATAAAAATGATGCAAAGACCACTCTTTGATCCACTTTACAACATAGTAGGTGATGAAATTATTCCTTATTTTCTTGAAGATGAGCATTTTACAGAAACATATCATTTTCCTTATTATATAAATCCATTAGCGTTTTTAGAATATGATGAAGAATTAATTTATCAAAAGATTTTTCAGCTTGGTTGGAAGGCACCTCGGGATACAGATGCTAACTCAACAAATTGCCTTCTTAATTCTTTTGCTAATAACGTACACAAGGAGCAATTCAATTTTCATCCATATGCATTTGAATTGGCAAAGTTAGTTCGAGAAGGATATCTAAATCGTGACATCGCATTAGAGAAGATAACTAAATCTGAGGACATTAGAACTATATTATCTGTAGAAGAAAAGTTAGGACTTATATGAATGATTTTACGATTTTAAAAGGAGATATAAAAAAAGATAAAAAGGAGATTCTCTCCATCTTGGAAAGAAATCTTGAGGGGGCATCATTACCCCGATATGAGTGGAATTATGAAAAATGTCCTTATGAGAAAGTCCAATGTTTTTTAGCTAGGAATAACAAATCAGGTTCATTAGTGGGAACAGCTGCCCTTTTCCCGAGAAAAATGATTGTTAATGGTGAATTATTATATGTTGGAATAGGGGGTGATTTTGCTGTAGATAAGAAATTTAGAGCATTTGGTCCAAGCTTTAAATTACAGCGAGAAATACAGTCTAAAATAAATGATTTCGGTTTCAGATTTATATATGGTATACCTAATGAGTTATCGAGAGAGCTTTTTTTAAGAATTGGACATAAAGAAATTGGTAAATTTGAAAGATACTTAAAAATATTAAAAACAGAATTCAAGGCTGAGCATTATTTACCTTTGATAGATTATTTCAAGTTTTTATCAAGGATTATAGATTTATTTATTGAATTTTTTTCTACAGAAAACAAATATAAAAAAAAGTCAAAATATACAATAAATATACCGGAATTTTTTGATGAAAGATTTGATATATTTTGGAAGAAAGTTATGTCTCAATTTATTATAATTGGCGAAAGAACTTCAAATTTTTTGAATTGGAGATATAAACAATCATCTCGCCAAGAATATAAAATTTTTTGTATTTTAAATAATGAAAAGGAAATTAGAGGATATATAGTGTATTACATTAAAGAAAACATGTGTCACATTGTTGATATGTTATTTGAAAAATCTGAGGATGTATTAGATTCACTTTTAATGGAATTTGCACTATTCATAAGATCAAAAAGGATAGGATCTATTTCTGTTTATTATCTTGGTAAAGGATTACTTGAAAAAAAATTGAAAGAATTTAACTTTCACAGAGTTAAAAAGGAGGAAAAATATGTGACAATTTATAGTAATGACCTTTCTTCTGATTCCTTTTTATTAAACAAAAAAAATTGGTATTTTTTTGAAGGAGATAACGATATATAAAGTTATTGAACGGAGAAGATTTTTAAAAAATTCGTTACTATGTTTTTAATATTATTTTATTTGTTTAGAATATAGAACCGGCATTTTTATACGAATATTCAAAGCTTGAATATCGAAACATGAACAAAATAAAAGATGAATATTGTGTTTTCTCCAAAACATTTAAATTATATAACCTATTAATAATACTTAAAGGAGATATATTTTAGGGAGGAATAAAATGAATAATATAATTATTACAAAGGAGATTAATAATAATATATATAAAAGGATTATTAAAGAATTTATTGAAATGATTGGAGAAATTACTTGTTTTATTGGAAAAAATGAAACCGCTGTTTTAAATTTAAAAGTTATAATTTAGATACTATGAAACACAATATACTTATTATTGAATCTGGGACTGGTTGGGGGGGATCTTCCTCATTTTTACTTGGTTTTCTCAAATATTTAGATAATGAGAACTTTAATCCTATGCTTTTTTTATATAATAATGGGGAAGGACCTTTTGTTAAAGAAATTCGTAATTTAGGCATAAAAATATTCTTTTTTAAAAAGATTGAAAGGAATAGACAAAAAATGGTTCCATTTCATTTTTATATATTTAACATTTTTTTATTAATTAAAATTATAAATATAATTAAAAAAGAAAAAATAGAATTAATTTTTCTCAATAATGATCTCCAATATCATATGCCAGGGATTTTAGCGGCAAAATTAATGCAAAAACCTATAGTATGCCGTAAATCAGGAATTGGAGGTGGAAAAAAAATAAAAAAAATTCTATCCCCATTAATAGATGTTTTTATCGCATCGTCAAACGCAGCTATGGAGGACTATTTAAAGATTAAATTGAACTATAAAAAAATTGTTCGGATATATGAGGGTGTCGATTTAGAAAAATATAAAACCTCTGATGCTAGAACTAAAATTCGCAAAGAACTTGGAGTTCATCCAGAAAATAAAATAGTTGGTACAATATCTCGAATTGTGAAAGGTAAAGGTCACACTGAACTTATTAAAGCAGCGACTTTGGTTATAAATGAACATCCAGAAGCTATCTTCTTAATTGTAGGTGATGAACCTGGTGCAGAAAATATATTATATAATCAACTCCGCCAGCAAATAAATTATTTAAATTTAGAAAAAAATATAATCTTTACAGGTTGGCGAAATGATATTCCAAATCTCTTATCAGCAATTGATATTTATGTTCAACCATCGGTTTATCCTGAAGGACTGTGTATTTCAGCTATAGAATCACAGGCATGCGGAAAACCCACCGTAGTAACAAACGCAGGAGGATTGTCAGAAACTACTGAAGATAATATTACGGGTTTTATAACACCGGTAAAAGATTCTCAAACTCTTGCTAAAAACATTATAAGATTAATTGAAGATGAAAAGATGGCGATTAAAAAAGGAATAAATGCACAATATCATGTTAAAAATAAATTTGACATTAAAAATAATGTAAAAAAAACAGAACAATTGTTTTTTAATTTGCTAGAAATTTCTCCTCCACATATGTAAAAAAATATAGCTTATTAACAAAAAAACGAAAATATAATTAAAAGTTAAGGTTTTATGGGGTAAACCTTTTGATAATAACATATTTATCAGTTTTAATAGTAAAATTATTTATTTTTTCCGAAAATCAAATAAGGAGCAAATTCGCATTTATCTTCTTAATTATAAAATGGGAGATTGAATATGAATACTGGAACGAAGAAATCAGATTTGATATTTCATAAAGATAATAAATTTGAAATTGGTATTNNTTCAATAAAGATATAATATCAAAAAAAAAAATATTGAAGAAAATATTTACAGAAATTGAAATAAGAAATTGTGAAAAAAAGGAAAAAAAACCTCAACATTATGCTGTTAGATTCGCTGGAAAAGAAGCAGTAATAAAAGCATTTTCATACTATGATATTGCAATTTCATTGAAAAAAATTGAAATATTAAACAAAAAAAATGGAATTCCATACGTTAAAATTTTAAATGATAAACTAAGGGATTTTGATATAAAAATAAGTTTATCTCATTCAAATGAAACGGCCATTGCTGTTGTAGTTATAACAAAAAAATAAAAATCATTAAAATATTGAGCATAATTATTTAATGGATTTTTCCAACATCATACATTATAATTTTATTATGTAAAATTTTTATTTTTCTCCATTTCTTTTGAGAAAATCTTAGCAGTATGACAGGGGAGCATTTTATTATAAAATTTGGTATCATATTTGGAATATTAAGAATTGTTTTTATATTTTAAATCAACATACAATTTACATTTACTCGAAAAAATAATAATTATAGATTAAATTTTTATAATATTCCCATCAAAGATCTTTAATATCATAGTATTTAAATAACATATTTCATCTTAAGTTTCACCAACAATATGAAAAATAAAAAATTACTATTAGCGCTCCTCTTATCAATCATTTTATTTTTTTTTATGATTTATAGCAACCTAGATTATAATAATCATGATCCAAGTATAGAACATATACATCAAAATTTTAATACTTTTTTCAATACAAAAATTTTTCTTAGTGGGAGCGTAGTTGATATCAATGATTCAAAATATGAAATATCAATCCAGGCTCCAGAAGGGTCGTGGTTAATTAAAGTAAAAATACCAAATAGTGAAGAACTACCAGAAAAAGGAGATATCATAGAAATATATGGAATCTTGGATGGGGAAGATCATGTAACTGCTGAAAAAATAATGGTTATTAAGCAATGGGAATATAATCTTATCATTATCCGATCGCTACCTGCAATACCATTCACATTATACTTATTCTTCAAAACATGGCGGTTCAACAGAAGAAAATATTGGTTTGAACGGAGGAATAAAGATGCCTGATTGGATTACACATGCACTTACAAGCTGGATCACTGGTAAAGTAATCAAAACTGAAATTGCACTAATAGTAATAGGTTCACTAATACCAGATCTAAGATATATTAACCTCATCTTCCTAAAATTATTAGGAATAAATTTTCATTCTTACCTAGATAATATCCACACCCCAGTTGTCGCATTTCTTATAGGAGGAACATTTGCCTTATTTTTTAAAGATTCAAAAAAAGCATTTTTACCGATAGGAATCGGTATTATAACCCATTTTATACTTGATTTTTTCCTCATACATGTTTTAGGTGGGATGAGACTCTTATTTCCTTTCAGCTGGGATGGATGGCAATTTTATTTGATACGAGCAGAGGATTACCGGATGACAATATTCGCAGTTTTTTTTGCTATTATTGCCTATATCATCTATTATTATTTTGCCAAAAGGCAACTCAAAAAAAGTATATAGATATTCTAATAAGGGTAAAAGTTATAGTAAAAAGATAACATTTTAATTTATATCAAAAAATTTAAATATTAATTAAACCTTTATCCCTATATAAAAAAAAATCTATTATGGATGTGAAAAAAATGAAGAAAATAAGAGGATTATTTGCAATAGGTCTGATTAGTGTTTTATTATTCTCTGGAACACTAGTAGTATCCGCATGCGAATATGGAGGAAACACACCTGGTTTCTGGAAAAACCACCTTGATGCCTGGGGACCTACAGGGTATAGCCCAAATATGTTAGTTGGAGATTTTTTTAATATACCATCTTATCTAAGTGATCTCAATGATGACTCTAACCCTGACACATTACTGGATGCACTTAAATTCAAGGGAAGGAAAGGTGTCGAAGGAGCAACAAGAAATTTGCTACGGGCAGCTGTAGCTGGATTACTTAACAGTGCACACCCTGACGTCAACTATATCTATACATATGCAGACCTTCAATGGTTAGTAAACTACCCATTAAGCACTGGTGATAAAGACTTAATTGAAGATAAAAAGGATCTTCTAGATACTCAAAATAATCTTGGGTCTATCCTTGGATAATCGATCGATACCAAAAAAGGTGCTGCTATCTTGAAATAAAAGGAGCAATTACTCCTTATTAATTTTTTTAAAAAAATTGGATTAATAGTTGTAATCTCGTTTTTTAGATATAAAAATTAAATATGGCTCATAGTAAATGAAAATATAGGATTTCTGTAAATGCCTTAAAAATTGATAAATAAATAATGGGAAATGTGATCTGAATTATTTGCTCCCTATAATTATTTGTTTTAATCCATAACATTTAAATATAAAATTCTTATTTATATTTTAAAATAATAAAATAAAGAGGAGGAAAAATGAAAAAACTAAAACTAATTTTGGTAATAAGCTTAACGAGTATTCTATTACTCTCGGGAACACTTGTAGTATCAGGAATGGTAGACGGAGGAGGAAAAATTTGTTACTGGAAAAACCATTTAACCAATCAGGTAGATTATAACTCAAAGCAAAATGTTATACCATTATGCCCATACGAAGGAAATACACCTGGCTTCTGGAAAAACCATTTAAATTTATGGGTTGGTTATACTACGGATCAACTTATTGATGATGTATTTGATATACCAAGTGGAATAATTTGGTATATTTTGATTGGATCAAAAACTCTGCTACAGGCCTTGAATTTTAAAGGTGGACCAGGTGTTTTTGGAGCTGCTCGGATTCTATTGCGAGCGGCTGTAGCTGGATTACTAAATGCTGCTCATCCTGACGTAAACTATCTCTATACTTACGGCGATATTCAATGGTTAGTAAAATATTCCTTAAGCACTGGCAAACGAAATATAATCCTCCAAAAGGAAGCCCTTATAGACGCTCAAAACAATCTTGGGTCTGATCTTTAATAGCTTTGCCTGTAAAGTCGATTTTGCCCGTAAAGTCTTCAATCATTAAATACCAAAAAAGAATAACGACCATACCTATCTCTCGTAAAATCATACAAACTAATGAAATCGAGGTTTTGATCTCTCAACACATCCTTTACATGGTTATAATAATCCGTTTTATGTACATCATCCAAAATCACAATACCGCCTTCTTTTACAAATTTTAAAACATTTTGCATCACAGTTTTCCTTGCATCCATCCTTCCCAGATCATGCAATATTAAATCATATCTATCTGAATCGTTTTTTACAAATACATTCCAGAGTAACAAATTATTTCCTGATAAATTATGTTTTGAAAGATATTTCTTTGTCTCCATTAGCCATTTTTTAGAGTTATCAACTGACCAAATTTCAGGTTTGATATCCGAACTCTTTTGGAAATCCCTGAATACAAAAGAGCTAAACCCAGATCCAATGTCAAGGATTTTCCCTGGTTTTACTATGTCGCATAAAACTCTTATAAATATTGTAAGCTCCAGCGATATAGCCATCTCTTCTGTTGAGACATTATTTATATACTCTTTATAATGTGTAATATATCTCTGGTAGTATTTTGAATATGATTTTTTGTAATTCTGCAGCTCTGGAAACCTACTAATTAATATTCTCCTATCTCTTGCTCCAATGATTTCCAATTTTATTCTTTTCAACACATAACGTAGATAACTTGGATAATTATGGATTTTAAATACACTTGAAAATTCCATAAATACCGCCTAAGGGATAAAACAACGCCCTTCTTGAGTAGATATTATAACAAATTTCCAATATTTAATGCTTTCAGTAATATAATTTCCCCGTATAGTGAGTTTACAGACAGACTTTACAGGTAAAATGAAGACTTTACGGGCAAAGCCATCTTTAATAAACAGTGGATGCTAAGCCTTAATTAAGCAATGGTAATAAATATTCATTATTCATTACAAACTTTTTTATTTACAAATTTTACATAATTGTTGTTATACTCTCTTAAATTGGCAAGAGCTGAACAGTGATTGTTACGAATAGAGAATTTAAGATAAAGGGATTTAAAATAGATTATGTTGGCTTAGACTTCCATAGAAAAATTTGTATTCCAAGACACAAAAATAAAATAGAAAACGTTAGAGTAAATGCAGAAAAAAACACAATTATAGATGCCAACCATAAGTCCAGATTCTCACTTGGGTGAACAACAAACACTAATAAAACCGACATTCCAATAAACAAAATAGAAGAGATTAGAATTAGTATTAATCCGACTTTTGATTTTTGTTGAATATCTTTGCCTCCCTTAAAATAATAATATTTATAAAAATGGTATAAAACATTTAAATATAAATTTTTTGTATAAAATTAGCTCTATTGATTGTTTGTTTTAGTAAAATATTAAAAAAAATCGCTTTTTTATAGATTTTGTATGAAAAAATTTTAACCAAAATTATTCTAATTGAATTAACTTTCCAATTCTCAACATAACATTATCGCCTTCAACACCAGATTTAAAAAGGGTGTTGTTGTCACCTCCCCAAGAGAGCCAACCATCCCCGCTCAGAAGACCTTGCATATAACAGTGACTTGAATCTACATCAAAATCAATAGCTGGGCCATCCCCTCGATGCTGAGCAGTATAATCCCATAAATAGCAATTAGTAAATGAATTTCTCTCACCCTCGACATGAATAAAACCATGAGAAAGGCGTGTTCCTCCCCAATAGCTACCATGTCCAGTTTGAAATTGTATTTGGTTAAATTGATTATTATATACATTACTTATTTCAGATGATGCATCAGTATATCGTGATATATTAATGCCATATGAAACGGAGTTTAACTGGAGAAATTTGAAAGTGTTACCGATAATAAATGCACCATTCTCCCCAGATATAGGATTTCTTTTATTTTCCAAATATATGCCAATCTTGAAGGCATGAAGAAAAACGCGTTCAACCTTAACATTAGTTATTAGTTGTTTAATTGACATATTTGATGCATAAAAATAAATACCATATCCACTTCCAAAATATCCATCATCATAATAGTCTGGTTCTTCATATCCTGCACTTATGGAGTATAGATTCATGTTTTCAATTTTTGCAGAATTAATGTAGCTACTTGCATTTAAGAAGATGCATGCATTTGGTATACCAAANNATATGCCCCGATGCATCAAGAACTCCATTCATTATTCCAGAACCATCTTTCAATTCAATCATTGTTATATTATCATTGTTTCCAATTTTAAATTCAGCGCCAAGCATATCAAGAATAATATTCTTCCAAACTATTATTGTTTTACTAATCCAAAATGTTTTACTTGGTAACCAAACTATGCCACTATTATTATTCAAATCATTTATAGCTTTTTGAATATTTTCTGGTGTTGCTTCCCAATATTTTCCATTTGAATTTCTAACAAAAGTGTAAACATTATCATTTGAACTTGAGATTATCCTAGTTAATGACATACCAGAATTTATTAATGTTAAAAATACTAGTATAAATAGTGTCGTCATTAGTAATAGTAAATTAATTTTTTTGTTCATGGATTATACTCCATCACTTTTCCAATCTTCAGAGTGCTTTTCTCAAGATCTAATATACAATGACTTTCACCAAATCTCGACCATGTAGGAAACGATAAATCATCTCCTCCACCACTAAAACATAGATAACACCAATTCGATTCGATAAAATTAAATGATGTTCTCGTCCCACTATTATTATCCCAATCAATTACATAAATTTTATCAGCTTGAGTCGCAGTAGCATCATTATACATTACATATTCAGTGCTTTGATTACAATAGACCATTATATTTTCAAGCATATTACCTGTACAATGAGTACCTGAACCAAGACTAGAATAGAATCTTATTGGATATGTACAGTTTGTAATTACTATATCTGTAAATACGTTCCCATTTATGTACACATTATTACTTGAAGTACCTGAACGATTTAAGTAAATGCCGTATTGAAATCCTTCAATTTTTATATTGTATGCCCAAACACAAGATATATACGAATGTGACGTTGAACCAGAATTATTTAAATAAATAGCTTTACCACGGCCAGCATTAGAAGATAATCTCATATTAGTAACTACTGGTGGTGTATCCCAAATTCCTATCTGATCTGGTGCATGAAACAAAATAGCTGCACTATCAAAATTTGCAACATCAGATACATCTATGCAACCATTTCTGATTTGAGATCCACGATATAATCTAAATATATTGAAATTACTACTAGGTTGGATTTCACAACCCTGCATATCTAAAGTGACAAATTGGTCTATATCTATCGTGGCGCTTATAGTTATAGTTGAATTTCCTGGTAACCAGACATATCCGTGCCTTCCACCATAACCATGATTTGACGGTGCAGATATTTCTAAATCATCAATAGCCACTTGGATATTATCTCCAGTAGCTAACCAATAATTACCGTTGCTATTGCGTATAAATGTATCGATATCATCATGTGTATTCGTGATAGTACGGGTGACTGAATTAACTGAATAAACTGTTATTATAAATGAAATTGTTAATAAAAAAGTAATAATTTTTATTTTAAAGTTTAATTTGTACATTAATATCCATCCTTCCATCATATGTAATATATACCAACTCACTAATAGTATAGTTGTTTGATTGTTCTATCAGGGATTTTATATAAATATTTTGTGGAAATATAGCAATATGATAAAATAACATTTTAAAAGTATACTTTTTTATTTACAATATTTACTGTTTTTTCTGGTATTCATTATAAATATATTTATTATTTATCAAATAGAAGAAAAATAATAAAAATATTAGAATAATTAAAATTACTTATAGATGTAAATATTTCTATTTTTATTTTTTAAATATATTAAATTGAATTAGTGACAAAATAAGCATAAAATATACAAATCACAATATATAAAATAAATAAAAAAATAATAATAAGGAAAGATACAATTGCCCCAACTGCTCTGATTATTCTATTTTTAGAATTTACACTCATTAGATTTTATATTGTTTTTTTGTTTTAAAGGTTTTGTTGTACAATTAGTACCAAATTTATACATTGAATATTATTAAAAAATAATTTTTTAATGATTTTAAATTGATGGGAGTAATTATGAGGATAAAAAATAAGATAATGATTTAGCTTCAAGATAGAATCCTTCCCGAACTTGATAACCAGATTCTGGAGAGGTTTCAA
>JABAOC010004484.1_pt2 | contig 16653 bp, 18 predicted proteins | sample 7062161 | NCBI WGS metagenome assembly JABAOC01 (sample SAMN14538625, study PRJNA623070) | marine sediment metagenome | biome: marine biome [ENVO:00000428]; feature: marine pelagic biome [ENVO:01000023]; material: deep marine sediment [ENVO:00002113] | place: India: Gulf of Khambhat ... | reverse complement strand
TGTTGCCCAATTCGATGGTACCATCGATGATAAATCAGTGAGGCAGTACTATGAGGAACACATAGAGCAATATTCCTTTCCCGAACAGGTGAGGGCAAGGCAGATCGTGGTTGCCACGGTGGAGGAGGCCAAAGAGATCTTAAGGAGGTTGAGGAAAGGGGAGGATTTTGGAAAACTGGCCAAGGAAAAATCGATGATGCCCGAGAGGATATACGGCGGTGATCTAGGGTTCTTCGCACGCGGTGAGATGCCGGAAGCCTTTGATGAGGTATTTTCCCTGAAGGTAGGAGCGCGCAGCAAAATCGTCAAGAGCCCCTATGGGTATCATGTCTTCAAGGTGGAGGAGAAAGTCGAGGGTAAGGTTCGGGAATTTGACGAAGTGAAGGATGAGATCGCCCATCAAATTCGAAAGAAGAAGAGCGACCAAATTTACTATAAGTGGCTTTCAGAGTTGAGGGCAAAGGCCAAGATTAAGATCAATAAGCAGTTGTTGGAATATACCCGCTGACCCATGCGAAAGGCCATTGTATCCATTCTCATTTTAGTCATCTTCGGTCTATCCGAGGGAATGTGCGGGGCAACGATCATTGACAAGATCGTCGCCATCGTCAACGGTGAAATCATCACCCTTGCTGAGCTGGAACGGTATTATTCAGAAACGCGGGACGGGTCAAAGACCCCCGGTAATCCAGAGGAGAAGGGAGCTAAGATCCTCGAGTCGAGAGGGGAGGCCCTCGATCGTCTTATAGAGGAGAAGTTGGTGGATCAACAGTGCAAAAAACAGTCAATAAAGGTATCGGCAAGGGATCTCGATATGGCCATCGAAGATGTAAAGAGGGTAAACGCCATAACCGATGAACAATTGAGGAGCGCCCTGATGGCAGAGGGATTGACCTTGGAGGATTACCGACAACAATTGAGGGAACAGATTAGAAGGGCCAGATTGATTTCTCGGGTAGTCAGGAAGGAGGTTATCGTCGACGACGAGAGGCTCAAAAGGTTCTACAGTGAACACATCGAGCGATTCAAGGAGCCTGACCAGATCCGGGCAAGCCACATTTTGATCATGATCCCTCAGGGTGCCGAGGACTTGCTGGTGGAGGCCCTTCGTCATAAAGGGGAAACGACCTTAGAGAGGTTGCGTCGGGGCGAGGACTTCCAAGAACTTGCCCGTTTATACTCCGACGACGCATCTGCCAAAAACGGGGGCGATCTGGGTTTTTTTAAAAAGGGCGAGCTTCTTCCCGAATTCGAGAGGGCCACTCTTAGCCTCCAACCGGGGCAGGTCAGCGGCTTAGTTAGAACGAAAATAGGGTTTCACATCATCAAGGTCACCGAGATAAAAGAGGGATCAGTTATTCCTTACGAGGAGGTGACGGAGAAGGTTAGGAATCACTACATCCAAGAGGAGTCCAAGAGGTTATATAAGGCCTGGATAGAGAAGGTTAAGGCAGAATCCTTCATAGAGGTGAAATTATGATTCAACCCGGCCGGGGTCCCCTTTGAATTCTCCTGAATATCTCGATAGCGTGGGCACCTAATCGGGCGTTTCTGAATTCGGCTGACGAACGGATACATGCCGCGCAGGTCTTTTTCGTGGACAAGAGGGGCATGCCACTACCTACCATCGGGATCACCATGGGAGATCCCGTTGGAATCGGGCCGGAAATCATAGTCAAGGCCTTGGCTCAAGAAGAGGTGTTTGCCTATTGCAGACCATTGGTTTTCGGTGATGCAAATGTCCTCAGTGAGGCCAACAGGGCTCTCAATACCCCCTGTAAAATAAACGCGGTAAGAGGGGTCGAAGAGGCAAAGGGCACTCCGGGAACGATTGACCTCATTGAGCTGAGCCGTACCGATCTCAACGGGTTTCGATTTGGAACTCCCAAAAAATCCTATGCAGGCCAAATAATGCGGTATCTCGAAACGGCCTTATCCTTTGCCATGGATGGAAGGATCAACGGGATGACTACATGCCCCATCAATAAGGGGTTTCTCAATGACGCTGGATATCCCTTCACCGGACACACGGAGTTTTTGGCCCAACGGACCAAAAGTGCTCCCGTCGTGATGATGTTGGCCACCCCACGGCTCAAGGTAGCCCTAGTGACAACCCATTGCCCCCTGAGGGATGTCCCGGGATTGATCACCCAGGAAGGAATCATGGACACGATAAGGATCACGGACTCCGCCTTGAGGAGTTCATTTGGGATACCAAACCCTCAGTTGGCCGTTGCCTCTCTAAACCCCCACGCCGGGGAGGATGGATTGTTCGGGGATGAGGAGAAGACATCCATCCTTCCCGCCATCCATGGTTGTAGAAGAGCGGGCGTCAACGTTGTGGGACCGTTAGCTAGCGACTCTCTCTTCCACTTTGCCGTAGAGGGGATCTACGACGCCGTGGTCTGCATGTATCACGATCAAGGCTTGATCCCCATTAAGTTGATGGGGTTCACAAAGGCTGTCAACGTGACCCTGGGGCTGTCCATCATCAGGACTTCGGTCGACCACGGAACCGCCTATGACATAGCGGGAAGTGGAGTCGCCGATCCATCGAGTCTTATTGAGGCAATTATCGTAGCAAGCAAGATGGCCAGGTAAAGGGGAAAAAATATTGACAAATCGATATAATTGGTTTATGAGGAATTGTGAAATTTGTCTCAAAAGGAGGGCAAAGTGAAGATTGTCGCATGCATTAAACAAGTCCCCGATACTACCGACGTGAAGATTAATCCGGAAACCAGAACCCTCGTTCGGGAAGGGGTGGAGAGCATTACCAATCCCTTCGATGAATACGCGTTGGAGGAAGCCCTCCTGACCAGGGAAAAATATGGGGGGGAAGTACATGCCATCACCATGGGTCCTCCCCAGGCCATCGAGGTGCTTAAGAATGCCTTGGCCATTGGGTCTGACTATGCCTATCTCATTTCGGACAATTCCTTTGCGGGGTCCGATACCTGGGCAACGGCCTATACCATTGCTCATGCCATTAAGAAAATCGGTGCGGTGGATTTGGTAATCTGCGGAAAGCAGGCAATCGACGGAGACACGGCCCAAGTTGGCCCAGGAGTGGCAACTCAGTTGGGCATCCCCCAGTTGACGTATGTCTCAAAGGTACGGGAGATCGATCTGGAAAACAAGAGGATTGTGGTTGAGAGGATGCTGGAGGATGGAAAGGAAATCGTTGAATCCTCTCTCCCCGCCCTCATTACCGTAGTCAAGGATATCAATGAACCTCGGCTTCCATCTCTCCTCGGCATAAAGAAAGCTGCCAAAGCCGAAATACCAACCTGGACTATCGAGGATTTGCCGTTAGAGAGGGCAAAGTGTGGTCTAGAAGGTTCCCCAACCGAGGTGATTAGAGTCTTTACGCCGGAACAAAGGGGAGGTGGAGAGATTTTGGAGGGAGAACTGACCGAGACCATTCCCCTCCTGATAGATCAACTGATGGAGGCGAAGGTAATCAAATAGGGAGGAGTAGATGGCCAGATTATTGATCGATGAAGAGGCATGTACCGGGTGTGAGGCCTGCGTGGATGAATGCCCTTATGGGGCTCTGGAGATGAAGGGCGATGTCGTATCGGTCAATGAGAAGTGTACCTTTTGTGGGGCGTGCGTTGATGTCTGTCCCGTTGAGGCCCTCACTTTGGAAAAGGAGGAAAAAGAGGGTGAAGGTATTGATATCAAGGAGTATAAAGACGTCTGGGTATTCATCGAACACAAAGGGGGAAAGATCGCCAACGTGAGCTTGGAGCTCCTTGGGGAGGGGAGAAAGCTCGCTCATTCTCTAGGATGCGCACTCGCCGGAATGCTCATGGGTGATGGTGTCGAGGAATGCGCCCAAGAAGCCATAAAGTATGGGGCGGACAAGGTTTACCTGACCGAAAGCCCCATCTTAAGGGAATACACGACCGACGCTTTTACGGCGGGTGCCGTCAATTTGATCAAGCAATACAAGCCCGAAATCGTGATCTTCGGGGCATCGACCCAAGGGCGCGATTTCGCGGGAACCGTTGCAACCACTTTATATACGGGGTTGACGGCTGATTGTACGGGACTCGATATCGATCCCGAAACAAGATTACTGAGACAAACCCGTCCCGCCTTCGGTGGCAACATCATGGCTACCATCCTGTGTCAAAAGCACAGGCCCCAGATGGCCACCGTGAGACCCAAAGTCTTCGCCATGCCGGAAAAGGAGAATTCCAGGACGGGTGAAATCATTCGAGAACAGTTGCCCATTGGCGAGGATGAGGTAAGAACCAAGATTCTGGATTTCCTTCAGGTGGCCGAAACGGTTAACCTGGTGGATGCGGAGGTCATCGTCTCCGGTGGAAGGGGAGTGGGCGGCGGTGAGAACTTCGCCGTTATCCGTGGGCTCGCAGATGTTTTGGGAGGAGCGGTAGGTGCATCCCGTGCCGCCGTAGATGCGGGCTGGATTCCCTACGAACATCAAGTCGGCCAGACGGGTCGAACGGTAAGGCCTAAAATCTATATCGCCTGCGGAATCTCCGGGTCCGTCCAACACCAGGCGGGGATGAAGACCTCGGACATCATTGTCGCCATCAATAAAGACCGGGAGGCTCCCATCTTTAAAATCGCGACGTATGGGATTGTAGGGGACCTCTTCGAGGCTGTTCCCATGTTGACTCAGGAATTCAAAAAACGGCTGGGCAAGTAGACCACAGTTGAATGGCTCGCCCTAGTTAGGCGATCTGTCCCCCGGATGGGACACAGTGCTGTCTTACGTTTCCTTTGGGTAAGCTCAAGATCCGCGAACCATCCCCCCACCGACCATATCACAGAGGAAGAAGGAGAAGACAAAGGCAATCCTCCCACTCAGATGGGTTCTCCGCCGAAGACAAGTAAAAGAAAATCCTTGATTTTTTGCACTTCTTCGATCATAATGATTTGTAGTAAATGGTGTAAGAAACGGCAGGGGAACTTATGATCGTCGAATGCGAAGTTTGTCAGACCAAGTATAACTTAGAGAATTCAAAAATCACGGCACAAGGGGTGAAGGTCCGATGCGTGAAATGCCAGAATATCTTTTCCGTCACACCTCCTTCAGCAACTCCGCCTACTCCGCCTTCGCCACCCACCCCATCTCCTCCAGAGCCGGCGGGAGATGATTTCCTCCAGGACTTCGAATCCTTCGAAAAATTTCATAAGGACTTGATGGATACGCCCGCGCCGGAAGCAGGGCCATTCGTGGATGAGGAGAGCATATTTGAGAGGGAGATGGTTGACAAGATTTCCGGGGATACGGGGGAGGTGCCTTCTCCGGAGGTCTCGAGCATGGCGGAGTTCTCCACCGAGGAATGGCCAAGCCCTTCCCTCGATCAGCAGGAAAAACCGGAACCCATCGAGGAGGAGATGGATGTCCCCACCTTCGACATGAGGGGATTGGAGGATCAAAGCTATTTCGAGAGCCCAAGGGTGACCCCCAAGAAGAGAAAAACATCTAAGGCCTTCGCGTTGATCGGCATTCTTCTTGTCATAGCCTTAGGAGGATTCTACCTCTGGACTGAAAAAGGGATGAAACTCAGCCTCCCTGGAAATATCCCGTCTTTCCTCAAGGCCATTCCGGAGAGGCTCACATCCGTACCGGAGAAGCTCAAATCCGTATGGGAGGACATCAGGGGAAAAGAAAGGGGAAGCTTAAGCTTTTCCGATTTGGAGGGTTATAAGGATACCATCGGTGAAGTCCCCGTCTTTGTGATTACGGGCAAAATATTAAATGAGACAAACAAAACGAAGAAGTACGTGAGGATCAAGGCCACTTTATTAAACGATAAGAATAAGGTATTGGATGAGAAACAGACTCTGTGCGGCAGCTATTTTACCAACGAAGATCTAAAGAAACTTCCCCCCCGTTTCATAAGGGGAGAGTTCAAGATCCGACCGCCGGCGCCAAACCAGATGCGCGTCGCCCCCCAAATGACCGTTCCCTTTATCGTTATCTTCCCCAATATGTCCCCTGACGCTCAGGAGTTTGAAGTAGAAATCATTGAACACCCAAATGCTTAGATCCGTTGTCGGATCGGGTTTAGAACCTCTTCGTCCTCGACAATAACCCCGAACAGCTTCTTCATGCCACTACATTGGATTCATCCATTATGGCATTGCCCTCGGCCTTCAGGGACACTCTTTGGAGCTCAAGGAAGGCTCTCCAGACCTCATTGAAGGTTCTGGCCAAGGTGTGTCGTCTGCCGCCATTCTGACTACCACGTCACCTCCCCCTCAACTGCTCCCACTTTTTCGAAAACCAAACCCCGGACTAGAGCGAGTGGTTTAGCTTCTTGAAATGTGGGATTATTTCATATTATTATGGATCAATTATTTAACTACATGTCACTCATGGGAGATAAGGGAAATTAAATGGAAGAAGATTTTATTCGGTTGACGCATTATGCCAAGGCGGCGGGTTGAGCTGCAAAGATCGGTCCAGGGGACCTGGATCAAATCCTCCAAGATCTTCCCTTGTCAAGTCACCCGGATCTCCTGGTGGGAATCGAACATCTGGACGATGCCGGGGTATATCGATTGACCGATGATATTGCCCTCGTCCAGACCATTGACTTCTTCACACCCATCGTGGACGACCCCTTCAGCTTCGGGCAGATTGCCGCGGCCAATGCACTGAGCGATGTCTATGCCATGGGGGGTAAGCCCCTGACGGCTATGAACGTAGTTGCCTTTCCCATCAAGAAGTTGGGAAGTAGCATCCTCAAGGAAATCCTGATGGGGGGATACTCGAAGGTCCAGGAGTCCGGCGCACTGATAGTTGGAGGACACAGCATCGACGATGTCGATATCAAGTACGGCCTTTCCGTTACTGGGGTTGTTCACCCCAACAGAATATTGACCAATGCCCGTGCCCGACCGGGAGATCGACTCATCTTGACTAAACCCCTGGGAACGGGGATCATTACCACTGCCGTCAAGGGGGGAATAGCCTCCCAGGAGGCGATTACGAAAATTACCGAAAGTATGACAACGTTGAATCGAGCAGCTTCTGAGGTGATGTTGGAAGTCGGGGTTAACGCCTGTACGGACATCACTGGTTTCGGCCTCCTGGGTCATGCTTTGGAGATGGCCATGGCCAGCGAGGTTGCCATCGTTATCCAATCGCAATCCGTTCCCATTTTCCCCGAAACAGAGGAGTATGCTTCCAGGGGGATGGTACCAGGAGGAACCGGGAGGAACCGAGATTTCTCATCGTGCAGGCTTGAGATCTCGGGGCCCGTCCCTAATGGAAGGATGGACATCCTCTCTGACCCTCAAACTTCGGGGGGACTTCTCATCTCAGTTGAAGGGAAAAGGGTCAAAATCTTCCTGGAACAACTCCATCGCAGAGGCGTGCAGTGGTCGACCGTAATTGGCGAGGTTGTCGAAGACCCAAAGGGAAAGATTGTGCTGGAGTGATCACTCACTCCAGGGGGAGTTCGGTAGTCATTGAGTAAAGGGGCCGGTTGGCCCCTATCCCTATGCTTCGAATCCGTCACAATTCTGTCGTTCATAACTTTGGCCCTATGTGCCCATAATCGGTTTGACAGATTACGGTTTTCAGCCCTCCTCGCGTCAGTATCCTGTGGACCTCTACCATTTCATCATAGCTCGGCTTCACCAGATCGAGCCTCTTAAATTCTGGCCTGTAGTCTAAGACGCAGACCTGGACCTCAGGGTCTATCATATGCAACCTCTCTCCTATCAATCCTATTTCCTGAGGTGATATCAGTTCCTTGTTGTACGGAATCCCTACCCCAATGAAAACCCCGCCCTTATACCTCTCAACCATGTATGTTGCTACATCCCATGCTGTATTCAAATACCTCTCAGCAAGTCCCCTATCTTCTATCCCTGTTATCCGCATAAATGTCTCTGGATAATATCCTTTGAGGTCTATGCCTATATCCGTCATCCCAGCCTCAACGAGGTCTTCGACATAATCCCTCGTCAGTATGGACGCGTTTGTATCAACATGAACCCGTGCATTTGGATCGGAGTTGAATCTTTTGAGCTCCCTCACGTATTCTACCAGCCATTTCCTGTTTAAGGTACATTCACCTCCGGAAATTGCCATCCTGTCAACCCCGAGTCCTTCCCTAGTGGTTGTCATAATCTCCGCTACCTCGCGAGGAGACAAAGCCTTACCCTCTCCCTTATACGTNNCGTGTGACCGCCCTTCAGCCACCAGGGTGTTCCCACTCCGCCAACGGTATGCCCACTGAAACCATGGACTATTCTTCTGGGTATGTAATCCTCCGAAAGCCCTGTATCGACTGCAAGCCCATCCTCTACCCGCGTAATACACGCAGGCCTGATTTCTCCGTTTATCACAACAGCGCAACTCCAGCAGCCGCCGCGCGAGCACGGTGCGAATAGTGAGCCTTCCTGCGGATATGTTGATATTCTGTAACCGCTTATTTCCAGAGCCTTTTTGACCGTTATCCCACAACGGACTTTTACCTTTGTACCATCCAACTCTATTGATACCTCTTTGTCCATTCTCTTCCCCGACCCCCCATCGGTCATATCCCCCTCAGCAAAGCTGGTGGCTCTCATTGGTACCCGAATATATTCTTATTTTCTTCCTCAGCTTTATCAAGATCCAGCGCCCTCTCGTTATTTCAGTGAGAAATTGGCATTTCCAGAGGAGACCCTCCTCAATAACTCACTCCAGATGGTACCCAATCCATTTCCGCTATGAGTGATCCTCTGGGTAAATCTATCTTGATTGGATCCCTTTTAATTATGAGCAAATAAGAGATATTTCGAGAAAATTTGAGATTCAATTAGATTTTTGAATTTTTGAATACCCTTGGTAAAAAATCAAATAAATTGGGATAAAAACCAATAAACACAATCCCTGGCAATCATCAAGAGCAAGGTTTTGATTTCGGGACTTTTTATGGTAATAAATAGGTAACCGAAAGGCCAAACCATCCGTGAGGGTGAGACGGAAAGCCACGGGTCTAGCGGGGGAGATCCCCGAGCTTCCGAGATTTGACATCATAGATTTCTCTAGATAGCCGGGTTGCCGAAGTGAATGGGTAACTCGGCTTTTTTTATTCAACCAACAGGTCATGTAAAATTGGTCAATCCCATAAAAAGCAATTCTTTCCAACGGCGCTACCTTCTCTCAATCTGGATGATGTACATCTGCTCCGGCCTCTTACTTGCCGCCTCACACTGGAAAGGTCTCATCGAGGTTCCTCGAATGGAACCTAGTGAGCAGTTCCGAAGTGAAGAGGAGATCTTTCATGTTCTCCAGCGCTTCAGGACCGGTCTCCCTCGGGCCGAGCAAAAGAAGCTTGCTTGGCTCATCCTCAAGGAGAGCCGCAAATACGGGCACGACTATCGACTGATCCTGGCCATAATCAAAACGGAGAGCTCCTTCAAATATAAAGCCACATCACCAAAAGGCGCAAAAGGGCTCATGCAGATCAAGCCCCATGTAGGTCAGGCAATCGCTAAGGATATCGACATCGGGTGGGATGGAGATGAAACCCTCTTCAACCCCCATCTCAACGTAAAGATTGGCCTCTACTACCTATCTAGGCTCCTGCTCCGCTTCGGCGATCTCAAGGTGGCCTTGACGGCCTACAATTTTGGCCCCACTTTTGTTCGCAAACGATTGAAATCGAATCGAAAACTACCCTCCCTGTATACCAAAAAGGTGATGGAGGCCTACCAAGAATTCTCCCAACCCTCAAAGGGAACGTAGCCCCTGCTGCCCGTGGGAAAAAACCTGGCAACACGTCCATAGATGTGATAGGGTTATCTGTGTGGTTTCGCCTCAACGGAATATCCCCTGGGGAGTCTCTGAATGATCTACTCGCCTCGATATATCAAATTGCATGAAAATGGCGAGTTAACCAAAAGGATTCACGCCCTCGACGAAATTCTCGCCCAATGTAGACTTTGCCCACGGCGTTGCGGAGTCAACCGAATCCAAGGGGAGTTGGGCTATTGCAAGGCGGGAAGTGACTTAATGGTCTCAAGCGTATTTCCCCATTTCGGGGAGGAGGCCCCTCTGGTGGGATATCATGGCTCGGGAACCATCTTTCTCACTCACTGCAATCTTCGCTGCGTATTCTGCCAGAATGATGATATTAGCCACCGGGGCAGAGGGGAAAAAACATCCCCTTCCCAAATGGCGAACTATATGATGAGGCTACAGGAACTGAAATGTCACAACATCAATTTCGTCACCCCTACCCACTACGTTCCACAAATCGTGGCCTCCCTTTCCGAGGCCATCGATCTGGGTTTGCACCTTCCCTTGGTTTACAATTGCTCGGGATACGAATCCCTCGAGGTGATCAAGCTTCTGGACGGGATTATCGACATTTATATGCCCGATGCGAAGTACGCGGGGGAAGAGCCGGCGAAACGATTCTCCAATGCCCCGGATTACCCCCCCGTTCTGAAGGAAGTCCTCAGGGAGATGCACCGCCAGGTGGGGGATCTCCACATGAACAAAAACGGAATCGCGGAAAGGGGCCTCCTGATCAGGCACCTGGTTATGCCCGAGGATTTGGCCGGAACCGAGGACCTCATGAAGTTCATCGCGGAGGAAATTTCTCGGGACTCTTACGTCAACATCATGCAACAATATCGCCCCCAATACAAGAGCTTCGACTACCCCGAACTCCGCCGCCGTATCACCTACGGGGAGTATTTGGATGCCGTTAAGGCCGCAAAGCGCTTCGGCCTTCACAGGGGTTTTTGATTGAATGCCGAGGAACTTTGGCGAGAGGTTAAAAGGTTGGGGAGGGAGCTCGAGGCCCTTCGCCAAGAGCTCATGGCCCTCAGGAAAAACCTACCGGCGGACACCCCGATAAAAAATATCCTCAAGGAGAGAGGGCTTAAGGTCTTCCGGCAGAATCCCGCCGAAAAACTTCTCTTCCCCCAGGAAATCTCCCCCGGGATGAAAACCCGGTTCTACGAATTGTTGAAGCGTTACTCGTTCAGGCTCTTCCTGAGAGACATGACAAAGAAAAGCCAGGGCTTTCGAATCGGGGATCTGGTGCGATACGTCTCACCCGAAGTCGCTGACCAATACATTCAGTTTCTCTTGTTAGTGGACAGCATCGAGGAGATAGGGCGGGGCGAGTTCCGGATTCGAAATACCGCCATCACCAGTTTCGGACCCACCCTCGAATGGTTTGTAGCGGAGATCTTTAAGAGAGAGTTCGCCTCTCCAGCCATATACGGGGTTCATTTTAAGAACACCAAGTCGGGGGGAGACTTTGACGTCATCGCTCGATGGGGAAGAAGGCTGGTCTACGTAGAGGTAAAATCTTCACCGCCTAAGGGGATCGAGATCAATGAAGTCAGTGCCTTCTTTTCTCGCATTGATGATCTGATACCAGATGTGGCAATATTCTTCAACGATACTCAGTTGAGGATGAAGGACAAGCTTGTAGTCCTCTTCCAGGAGGAGCTTGCGAACCGTTACGGGCTTGAAGCTGATCAGACCCATCCCGTGATGAGACTTATGGACGAATTATTTCACATTCATGACCGTATCTTTATCGTCAACAGCAGGAAGGATGTGGTCCTCAACCTCGGCACATGTCTGAATCATTTCCTTCGAGAGAGAATATAAAGATCTGTGAAAAAGGAGCTCTGAGCGCGAATGAAGATTTTTTCGTAACCATTCTTAGTGACGCGAAACGGCCGCAAACTCAATGTTTGAGGCTGAAAGGCGAGTTTTGAGTTTGCAGTGAAGCGAACTTTAGAATGGTCGAAAAAATATTTTTGAGCAGCGAAGAGCGAGTTTTTTAGGGATCTCATATGGGCTAGGAAGACTGCAAATCCCTTGGAGGACCTCAATTGTCTTTCAACTCATGAGCTCATCCAATGTTGCGGGAAAGCCTGAATATATCCCATCCATGAGTGCTGCTCTATGTGACCACATACATATTTGCATAGGGGAAAGGATAAAGACAAATTCTCAATACCGATTTCTAAACCCTAAACAAATGCAAAGCACTGACGATCAAATGACCAATACGTTGAGGATTTAGATTTTTGTATTGAGGATTTGGAGCGACGCGACTTTAGGATTTAGTCCTTCGACTCGCGACGAGGCGTTCGGCTGAGACTCCCTTCGGGGCCGAATCGATTTAGGATTTAACCCCTGTCTGAATTATGCGCAACTCTGTACGACGCTACCAATAATCAGCCCCGTAAAACTAATTCAAGGATATCCTTTATCCCTCCAGGGGCCTGAGTGAAGGGAATCGGGGTGAAGGAGAGAATGAAGAGGGAAAAAACAATACCCCCCAGAATCTTTCGCCTCAAATCCAGTGGGGTGGTATCGTCTAAAGGCGGGGGGTGGCGAAGGCCAAAGAGGAGGACTAAAACGATCATGAGAGTCCATCCCACGTAAAAGAAGATGCTGATTCCCATCCATAGCATCATGGTAAAACCGAATATGATTTTGCTTTTCCTACCGAACAGGGCATAGATAATATGCCCTCCGTCCAACTGACCCACCGGGAGGAGGTTTAATGCAGTGACGAATAATCCCACCCAGCCGGCATAGGCAACGGGGTGAAGGAGTAGGTCATAGCCCTCCGGCAAATCCCCAAGGACCAGCTTCTCGACCACAACGAACAGCAACGAATCCCCAAGATGAAAGAGATGATCCTGGCTCTGGGCCAGAAGGACGGGCTTGGACAGCAGCAATCCAATAATGATGGCGGGAAGGGTGATGAGCAACCCCATCAAAGGTCCCGTCACCCCGACATCGAATAATGCCTTTCGGGACCTCATCCTCCCCTGCATCTTGATGATGGCCCCGAAGGTGCCAAAAGGAGGAATGGGTACGGGCAAAAAGTAGGGCAGGCTTGCAGGCACCCCATGCCTCCTGCTCATGAGGAAGTGACCCATCTCATGCGCAAGGAGAATGGAGATCAAGGAAAGTGAATACCATCCCCCCCCGATCAGATAGGTGGAAACGACCGTCAAGGCGAAGAGCAGGATGTTCACAAACTTTCCCCTCATCTTCACCCCTCATTTCCTCTTTCTTTTGTATCGGGTCTTATCCAGGAGCTTTTTGTGTTTGTGTTTTCGAATCTTCTTCCTGCGCTTTTTGACGACGCTCCCCATTTTCCATCCTTCCTAGACGCAACTATTGGATTACTCCTGGGACTAAATAAGCCCCGCTTCCCTCCCGAGGAGATTTCCCCGAGTCGAAATCCGGGATCAATGGGTTCTCAATCCACGACGACGTTGGTCTGGGTCCTCAGCACCCCGGATATATTCTGGATCTTGGTGACGATGAAGTCCCCCAGCAGGTTCACATCGGAAGCCTCAACAAGGGCAATCACGTCATATGGACCCGTGGTGGCGTTAGATCGCTGAACGCCGGGGATCCGCCTCACCTCATCGGCGACTTCCCTTGCAGCCCCTGCAGTGCATTCGATAAAGACATAGGCTGATATGGGCATGTACAAGTCTCCTTTCTTCATGGAACCAAGGCTCCCCAAAATACCGCCTATTTTCCCTCCAATTTACCCCGCACCAGTAAAAAGAGGGCAAAGGTGATTGCGAAAAGAAGGCATGTATCGGTGAATCGCAAATAGGCGGCGGGAGTAAGGCCAGCGGCTGTAGTCTGCGCCAATCTACTTATGATGCCAATGACGATACTGATGATTGCTAAAGCGGTGGCAATAGCCATGAGGACCTGCACGAATCCCTTCATTAACCCTTCACCTCCTTTCCATCGGGCCTAGGGATAATCCTACCTCACCACTTTGAGCTCCTTATTCCCCATCGAATCCAGAGCGTGAGAGAGCAATCCCTCGACATCCCTCTTCAGATCCCCTTCCTTCTCAACCCGGTAAATAACGCATTTGAACGATTTAAGCCCTTCGTGCAACAGAAATCTCCTCATCACCTCCTCTAGCTTTCGGATCTCCGACTCCTGCTCATGGGCAATAGACATGCGAATCTCATCGTCCCCATATCTCTCGAAGACATCCCCATTCTTGAGGCGGACACCCCTCTCACAAATCCCCGCAATGGACGCCCTATCACCCTTCAGGAAGACAACTGAGATAGAATGATAGCTACCCTCCTTCGAGCTCAACAATTTCAGCGCCTCCTTGAACCTGAGGTTGTTCTCTTGACTTCGATACAGAGTCTGAAGTCTCCACCGCTCCTGTTCCGACTGCCTCTTTATCCTCTCAATAGCCCTCACGTTGAATTCGAAGCTGGAATAATAGTTCTTAAAGGCGAACGCCAATTCATCGATCTTCTTGTCCCTCACAGGGCTCCTCCTGGCAGCTCTCCTATATTTCCCTTTGAGTAACTGCTGAACAGCCCTGATCTCCGCTAATCGATCCCTGATCTCTTTGTATTGGCGCCTCACCCGGGCAACCACGTCCGGCGGAAAAGGTTTTCCCGGAGCAACCATTTTGCATTTATCCCGAAAATCATCATAAATATCGCTCAAAAAGCGGCAGTTCATATCGATATTGTTTTCCAAGCTCACCACATACCGCCTGATCTTTAAATCTTCCATTCCATTACCTCAACCTCATCCTCGCTCAGGACAATTATACCACATGAGCACGTTTTTCAATATAAAATCCGCCGTTCGAGTTTCCCCTTTTTCTTGGGGGAACTCCGTTGTTCCTGTGCGTGATCTGCTGGACGAAGGTGAACAGGTTTCGTCGTGAGTCTTCGACTCTGATTTCCATTTGGCCCTTCACGGTTATTCCTCAGCCTCCTACCTCTCAGCCTTGACCTGCTGGGGGGTAACAGGCCACGAACCATAGGGCGAAGGAACGAGGAAGTCCCGCACTGAAATAGCTCATTCTCAATAAAATGAAAAAGTCAAAAAATATTTCCTATAAAACCCAGGAACCTTTGGAATCCCCCCCGAATCTTGCAGGGGCCCTAACCCACTATGGAGGAGGGTTTCAAGAGCTGCCGTACTGTACAACTTTTGGGAAATGACCTTTCAGGGGGGGCTGTATTGGGGTAAAAAGGGGGTCAATCCGCAAAGGAGAGAAAAGAACTGGTCAGGGGGACCTAAGAATCCCACTCGGTCTTCTCTTCAGTCCGCCAAAAATCGGTGAGCCTTCATGAGCTTATCCCGTATCGGCTGATCGGCTTCCGGCATGGAAAGGCCTCTGAGTTCTTCCATTCCCACCCACCGATACTCTTGACATGCCAAGGCTTTCGGAGTTCCTTCCTCCAATTCGCACCAGTAACCAAGGAGCAGAACGGCATACCTCTCATATCGATGGTAAACAACCTCCAAAATTTCTCCCACCTTGACCCCAATATCCAGCTCCTCCGAAAGTTCCCTTTTCAAACATGCCTTGGGGTCCTCATCCGATTCCATCTTCCCTCCGGGAAACTCCCAGAGAAAGCCTCTATGGGATTGGAGAGGGCGTTTAGCTACCAACACCCTGCCTTCTTGGATAACGATTCCGGCTGTAACGATTTTGAGCTTATTCATACGTGCACATTCGCACTCTTTGCAAAGAACCTTCCCTCCATGGCGATTTGATTTCGACCATTCCTCTTCGCGTGGTAGAGGGCCTCATCCGCTGCTCTGATCAAGTCCTCCATGGTCTCCATTCCACCCAAGAAGCAGGAGCCCCCCATGCTGACGGTGACCTTCCCCATGGGCTGTAACTCCTCATTGGGGAACGGAGCCTCCTCGATGGCTCTTCGAATCCTTTCAGCAACCTCCTCCATCTGTTTCAGGTCCGCATGGAGCAGGATTATTGCGAACTCCTCACCCCCATAACGACCGACGATATCCGTCTCCCGAACAGCTCCATTGATCAGTCTCGCGACCTTCTTGAGGGCATCATCCCCGGCCAAATGGCCGTTGTTGTCGTTGTAGATCTTGAAGTGATCGATATCGAGCATGATCAATGAAATGGAAAGCCCGTACCGCTTCGCCCTCTCGAATTCATAGTGGAGGCGGCTCATGAGATAGCGATGATTATAGATCGCGGTCAAGCCATCGGTTATGGAAACCTCCTCGAGTTTTTCCATAGCAGCCCTCAACTCACGGGCCTTTCCCTTATACAGCTCCTTCAGAGCAACGAGCTCCCGATTATAATTCTCCAATTCCCGATTCTTCTCCTCACAGCGGCGTCTCCACTCACCAATTTCTCTCTCCTTCGTGAGGGATTCCTCTTCCAATCTCCGAATCCTAGCTTCAAGGCTCTCGTGATCAGCTTTTTGGGTCATCTCCCCCCCGATGCACTATTTCAATTGGCTAAGCAGCCCCAGTATGCCCGAAAAGATCAGGTAAAGAGCGACGAAGATATTGAGCAATCTAGGAATTACCAGGATAAGGACGCCGAGGATCAACGCAACTAAAGGGAGCAACACACCCGCATTTTCACCAAAGAACATTCCGATTCACCTCCCCTTCTGGATATGGAGAAGCCCCTCCCCCAGAGACCTCAACCCATGGACGAATGCATCCGTTGGAGGGGATGTTCCCGGCTCAGGATGTGGGATTTATGGCATAATCCTTCCTTCTGGCCCAAAATGGCATCGACCCTCTCCTGCAACCTTTGTAATCTCATGTCCCCGAAAGGCTCAACCTCTCTGAGCTCCGGGCTGAGGGGATCAGAGGGGTTGAAATCCTGAAGGAGAAGTCTC
>JABAOC010048850.1_pt1 | contig 16658 bp, 16 predicted proteins | sample 7062161 | NCBI WGS metagenome assembly JABAOC01 (sample SAMN14538625, study PRJNA623070) | marine sediment metagenome | biome: marine biome [ENVO:00000428]; feature: marine pelagic biome [ENVO:01000023]; material: deep marine sediment [ENVO:00002113] | place: India: Gulf of Khambhat ... | reverse complement strand
AAAATTCTATAACAAATAATTCAAATCCAGTGAACAATGAAGATTATACTTGGGTAAAATTTTGTCGTGGAAAAATTTCAGATGTATACGAGCTAAAAAGTGGATATACAATTTATGGATATGCATTTAATGCTGAGGATGTCATTTGTATAATACCTTGGGAGATGCCTCTCTTTCAACACCTAAATAAAAGTGAAGAATTGGCGATTCGTTATTATCTTCTACAAGGAACAATTTCTGATGATCACATTAATGCATATAACGGATTTCTTTCACCTAAATTTATTTGGTTAATTTACCGTATTATTTCATTCGTTAATTCTGGTTAAAAAATATAGATTTTAAAGACAATACGATATTAATACCTCTACCTTGTCCATAGATTCTTCTGGCTAAAAACAACAGTTGCAGGGATTAAAAAATAGGTTCAGATTTACGATTTCCAATTATCTTTCAAAAGGAAAATTATACCTAATATGGTTAGAATCCCTGTTGAAATATTCATTATTAATATAAATTCTTGTCCAAATTCTATTATATTATCAGGAAATGTTAAGAAGATATATATTGCACGTATTATTACTACTGGAACAAAAAACCATATTCCTCTCCACTCTATTTTTTTATCTGCCAAATCTCTCATCAAAAGAATTAGATTTCTAATATTAACATTTTTGGCAGGGATTACTTTACTGATCTCATCTCGACATTGCTGTATCCCTTGGGTGTGGATTCAAAGAGCATCCCGTACTTGTTCAATACATCAATGATAGCTTCAAAGAACTTCTGGTATATATTAGCAGATTTTCCCCATGACGTTACTTTATCTAATTTCGGTGAAAAATCTTCATTCCACAGTTTCTTACACTCTGTTTTAACCTTTGCTTCTCCGTAATCAACAAGACTCAAATATAATGATTTAACGGCATAAACAACAGTTCTCTGCCCCACCTGTTGAAAGTATGCATCTTCACTTGCATCGGGTTTTGCCCTGTTGCTTATAGCTTCATTGCAACGGTTAATCTGCATTAACCATACTTGTCGTATGCTTACATACTCTCTTGGCAAATCCTTTGGCTCTATCATTTCAAATCACCCTTTGAACTGAACTCGTAACTCTTTTGCTGTGGTCGTTCCACGGATTCAGCAGAGATGTGTATTGCTTCACTGCTTGCTTGAGGGAATAGATACAATACCTTTTCATAGAGGAACTGCCATAATTCTGATATGAGAATGGTTATCTCAACCTCTTCTGGTCGTGTTGTTTTAAGAGATACATTAGGATGATGTCAGGTCTGCCATACGCAGTGCCAGGGACTGGACACTGGCAAAGACGAACCAACCATTTTCTTTCACGAAGTAGATGGGATCAACAGCACCCTGTGACATCAGTGCCTTTGGCAGGTAGACGAAATACTATTTCTTTTCCTTATGGGTTAACGGTCTGTTGTCATTGATCAACAGCAGAAGCAGTCCTCTCAATTTATCCTGGAAATAGAGGCAATCCTCCAGGGTTAATCTAACCTGCTTGCCCTTGTCCTTAACCATTACACCGTGCCTCCCACTGCATACCAGGTATTGGTTTATAGATGTCCTTGAACCGTGTCTTACCGAACTTACCACTGTATTCCAGGTATGCCTAATTCCCGTTAACTTGGTCCTCTTCCAGGTTATCGATTGCAGTCTGCGTGATGCGATTGACACTGTCGCTCCGTGCACCAGGTAAGTATATTTTTATCATCACCTTGGTCCTGACACGGTGGTCTATGTCACTCACCGACTGGGTGTTCACGTGGATGTTGAGCATGCACTTGCGTGCTTCCTTCAAATCTATACTAAAACTACCGATCCGATGCCATAACTTACCGCTGGTGAATGAGGGTGCTATCTCGCTCATCTCATCCAGGTAAAGATGAGCCCATTCACCAGCACTGCGAAGATGATGGATGAAATCTATCCACTTATACCGGTTACCGAAGAACACCGCATTGCAGATACCTGGTTGTGCCTTATTGTATAGATCATCGTAACCGGTGAAATTGGTTACCTCTGAAAATATCTGTTTCAACTTTTGATTTCTGTCGTGAAACGTGACATTACTATTTTTCTTTACCATAATATGAAACTTGCCCTTTCCTATCTTCACGAACTGCAAAGGTGCATTGTAGCAGCTGCTCCAGAATATCTTCTCCCCTGGATATTGTTTCATCGTGTAATCCATGAATGATAGCAAAACAGATGTCTTTGCACTACCTTGGGAACCTGTAACCTCGGTGAACACTCCACCACTATCAAGGTCGTGGATGTGGATCCGTTTCAGTATTCGCTCTGCATTCACTTCACTCTTACTCAATTCAACTATTTCATTTTCCATAAATTTTTCCTCTAATTTCTGAAAGAAAAAAAGAATTAGTTATGTGAGTGGGGGTGTGTATATATTAGTATAAGGAGATCGATAAAACAGGATATATGGCTATATTGCAAAATATCATTCATTTTTGCTCAACATTCTCTCCTGATGCCTCATATTTGGTTTTCAGTTCCTCAAAGATGGAAATCGCGGTCTTCTTAGCATCCTGCGGTTCCCTGTGGTAGATTTTAACCGTGAAATTGACACCCTTGCTTGTCTGCTTGAGCTCCACGCTGCTTATCGACTCCTTTGTCTCGTTGGACATGGTATCGTCAGCCATCGGAGAGATCACGCTCCCCGTCTGGCTTTATCGATTTCTTCAGATAGCACCTTCTTCGTGTATCCTTCAGGGTTCTTGATACCCAGCTTCTTGGCATACCCAATCTGTTTGGCGGTTGGTGAACCCTCATCGCTGTTATCCTGGATGAAATAATGGTACGGTGAGATGAGTTTGTCCAGTATCGTCACCGTCACATGCTTCTGCAGTTGTTCGTCTTCACTTGGTACTATTCCTTTCACCGTGCTCTGCGCGAATCTCCAGCCTTCCTTTATGTGTTCCACATATTCTTTTTCTCTTTCCATTTATTTATTACCTCCAATAAACACCAATTTCTTTCCCAGCAGTTCCTCAAAAAAGATGCTTCGTTCCAGGCAGTCATCGATAAAACCCTGACCATACTTTTCCAAAATACGTTCGTAGTTGTCGTCTGGATGCTTGTTGATGATCTGTATAGTATCAACGATTTTCTCATTTAACAGAAAACGTGTTGTATTTTTCTCCTCAACCTCCTCAGACCCCTCAATCTCGTCATCTGAGGGTTTGAGGGGTTTGGCAGGGTTGAGGGGTTGGAATCTAGACACTTTTTCAAGTATCTTGTCATACCCATGGTTTTGCAGCACACTGATGAACTCAGCGACGTTGATGATGTACTTGCGCTTACCACCCTGACTATATCCCAGATTCTCCTTTTTCTGCGTCAGTCCCAGACTGTCCAGGATCTTCCGCGGTTTCTGATCACTCGGAGCATACTTGTCACTCGGTGAAAGGTCAAATCTTTTCAGTAATGCCTCGTACAACGTCTCGTTCAGAATCTCAACAAAGGACGTTGTATCAACGTTTATTTTATCTGCAATAGTATCAAGGATGACAAACTCCATCGTCTGCGCATATTCAATCTGCAGCACCGGTGCTTTTTCCTGCAGATACTGTTTAACCTTCAGCGCATACTCAATCCCCTTGAAATGTTTGATAATACCCAGGATGATGCCGTTCTTGTCGTTCTCCCTGCCAAAGATACCTTCTTCTTCCAGCAATTCTCTCATTTCTTTAATATCTGACCGTATCTCCTTCCAATTGGTTAAGCAATAGACAAACAGCTTGTTCCTGAGCTTCTGGAAATGTTTTAACTCCTTGTCGCTGAGGTTGAAGATGTTCTTCAGTTTCTTACCGGTCTTCACCTGAAGGATGACATGGCAACGATCGATGAAACTCGGGTCAAAACCGATGAGATTGTTGCAGGTGAAGGATTTCATCCCGTATGTGTTGAAACCGATGACCTGCTTCATAATATTCTTCACTGCCATGTTGGTGATGGTGTACTTACCATACTTGTTGAAACCCGTGTTGAACACATTCACCAGAAGGTTTTTTTCCTCACCGCTGATCTTCTCGAACTCATCTTGGTTCAAAGCAATCGAGAACTGGTGGATCAACCGGACACTGCTGGGAACCGACCCTTTTCCACCGAATCGACCATTGAACTGCAGGAATGAAAGCAGTGTTAGACCGGTGCTCTTGCCAGCTCCCATGCCACCGAGAAACACCAGATAGAACACATTTCCAAGCAAGTGGATTATATAGGTTACTATTGAAGCAGCACAAAGGACATCATATTCATACACGCTTGGGTGAAAATAGTATTTCTGGATTGTCGCACTGGTTTCGCTGTAAATTTCCTTCTCGCAGGTCCTGTGATGGACGACATCTTGTATCGCCGTGTTGTCGATCGTGTTGATCCCATGGGTCTCATCAAAGAACACCGGTTGATTGAATTTGTATCTGATGTTCTTGTGCCGGAAGAACTGGTAGTGTTCCTCCATTGGTACATTCTTTAATTTCTTGTATACTGGTTTACCATCGTCATCCATTGTTTCTTCCATCAGTATCCTGGCGTTGTTCCGCACAATTTCCAACGTGCCATCGCTCAACAATACTATCGGCGTGAATTTCCCCTGCTTCTGGGGAAAGACCGTGTGGAAAAACAAACCACCGGTGTCATTGGATATAACACCGCTGAGAAACGGTGTCACCCTGAACTTTTTCTCATCCTCCGGAGAGTCCATGATGTTATCAAGAAATTCAACCGCATGCTCATGCCGGTCTATCTCCGCGACCTCATGTTGTATCAATTTATCGATTTCTCTGTTCTCCCGTTGCTTTATCAGGTCCTCCTGTCGTCTCAGGTTTTCCTGATGTTTCCGCAGCTCATCGTGATGGTCCATCATTCTCCTCCTGTGATACCAGCCACAACTTGTTGTTTGATTCCTTGAAGATGATCAACCGTTCGATGTAGCATGAGTTTTGCAGCAATTCTTTTGTAAAAGCGACATTTTCAGGGAGAACGTGCATCACTGCACCGACTATTACTGGAGTTTTACTGTTCCTCTGCATCGTCTTCCCTTCTTCTTGGTTCCAAAATACCCCTTTTCCTGCATTCCGCGAGTAATTCCTCAAAAGTCCAGTCTTCGTAATTTATCAATCAGCTCCCTTCCTTTTTAAAAAAAATTCATTAACCATCAACTTGATAGCACTCGAGCGACTTAAATCGTGGTCTTTAGCATATTTTTCTATTTTGTCTTTGGTTTTTTTACCCAAGTACACACTATAATGGTTGTATTTTTCATTCATACTTTTTTATACGGTGAAAGTATCATATATACATATGTGTATTATATTTACAAAATGTGACATATTAAAGGAGAAACGTTAAAATTGGTGAGATTTAAAAACATCAAAGAAGCTATATGCGTCCAACTGTTTGAAAAGGAGAGAAATGTTGGTGATATTTCCGATATACTTTATGGCAAACGTAATACAAGAATATCATCATATATAACAGAATTACTTAAAGATGGATGGATTGAACCAGTACATAAGCATTATCTATTTAAACGTGGAGAAAAAAAGGATCGTAGAGAGAAATATTATAAGGCAACACCAAAAAGTATTATTGATAGTATAAATGGTGATGTTTCACTAAATAAAATTCAAAGACGGAAATTAGAATCACTTTTTGAAAAAACAAATCTAATTGATTATATTGTCGAAGTACTCAAAAAAGAACGAGCAAAGAGAACAAAAATGGGTAAAAGCACAACAATTGAAGATTTTACGCGGATTAAATTGGAACTTGGTCTCCTTGGTATATATAGTATAATTTATTTTGAAGATTTACAAAAAAAAATGGGATTAAGAATTAAAGATTTTAGGTCTCAGTCAAAAAATGCATTGAAAATGCTTTTAAAAGCTGGAGTGACAAAAAATGAAGTTAAAGAATCAATGAAAAGTGATTTTCTAGCGATTTCAGGTAGATCAGAGGGTCAATTAGATATAGATACCAAACTTCAATTAGATGACCTAATTTATAACTTTATTGAATGTGGTAAAGATTTTATGAATAAAATATCGTACCTGCAACCCTACAACTCACGTGATTTAATAGATTTGGCTGAATTTATTATGGGTTCATTTGAAACAATGGATAGGATTGTTCAAGATCCTAGAGTTCAAAAACTCAAAAAAGAATTAGAAGAAAAGAAAAAACTGAAAAGTTAGATTTTATTTTTTCTCCTTATCTTTCATCGTTAATACTTCAACCATCAATTTCTGCATCTGGTTTCTTAGATCTTGTATTTCTTCTGCTTGTTTTGTAATCTGTTTGTCTTTTTCTTTTAACCTCTCATCAAGTTCCTCAACACGGTGATTTGAAGTTGTTTCAAGCACAGTTATTCGGTGTTCAGCTTTTTTATAAAATTCTCCAAGTTCTTTTTTAGTATATCTTCGATATGCTTCGTCTAAATATTCTTCATGTCCTGCAAGTGCTTCTGCAATCACAGATGGTATTTCAAGTTTTAACTGCGAAATGAAGTATTTTCGTAAACAATGAATATGCAGTACATATCTATTGGTTGTTGGATCTTTCTCATCAAGACCTGTTTTTTTCAAAAGATAAGTCCATCTAGTCCATGCTACATCATAAGCAAAAGGAAATATGCGTTTATCATTTTCATCTTTCTTACAGATATGACTTGTTCTTTTTATAGACCGTTTCAACCACTTGTTTCTTATTTTTAACCATTCTTCAAGATATGCCTTTGCTTCTTGAGAAATAAAAGTAATTCTTGGATCTCCTGTCTTTGCAATCGAACCAGGTATCTTAACCATAACTGGATCATGGTTTATTTCTATCATATTTGGCAGTAATTTCAATACTTCGTCAATTCGCATCCCAGATGACACGGTAAATAAAAACAATGCCTTATCTTTTATATCTCCATGTCGTAGCATCTGTTTAAATTCTTGTTGGGTGGGTACTCTATCGAGTGTCGCAGCTCTTCTACCTTTTTTCATATTGCGTAGTTCTTTCCAAAATTTTGCAGCATAAGGTATCTCGTAATAATCAAAAAATGATTTTAGTATTGATAATTTGGTATTCCTAGTCTTGGGTACTTCGTTTATATGGTTATCCCACCAGGTTTCAACATCGGCTATATAATTTCTTTTTTTCTTAAAATATGTTTCAGGATCTTGTTTTATTTCCTGAAAATATTGTCGTAATATCCAACCATAGTTCATTCGTGTTCTTTTTTCTTTCTTTTTTAAAAACTCATCAATTGGATTCATAATTACCAAAAAAAAATAGACTCCCTAGTATTTAATGATTTCGCAGTAAATTAATTAATCACCTATATGATTTTTGTCTCCTTTTTCTAGCCCCTCTGCCAAGAGGTTTTTTTGTCTCTTTTATCCTTGAATCACTAACAAGTAAATTTCTATCATAACTTAAGAATGATAATTTTAAACCCGCATCACCTGTATATTGAACAAGTCCCCGTGCAATTGCTGTACGTACTGCATTTGCTTGACTCATAAATCCCCCTCCTCTAACACTAGCATTGATATCAATTTTATCCATGTGTTTTTGAGCAATTTTTAACGGTTCAATTATTTTATATCTCGCAATTTCAGGTTCATAAATTTCTACAGGTTTTTTATTAATTCTAACTCTACCTATTCCTTTTGTTACAGTTGCTTTGGCAATGGCAGTTTTTCTTTTCCCCGAGGTGTTTACAATTTTTTTTGTCATTATAATTTAACTCCTAATGCTTTAGAAAGTTCCTCTACAGAAATATATTCTGTCGGGAGTTTTTCAGCTCCTCCGATTTTTTCAAACTTTTTACCTTCAAATTCTTTTGGAATACCTATATAGCATTTTAATTTTTTAAATGCCGCTCTTCCATGAGGTGTTTGATAAGGAATCATACCACGAACCGTTCTTTTTACAAGTCTATCTGGCATTCTAGGAAAGAAGGGACCTTTTCTATACGTTCCCAATTCTTTTTTTTGTTTATATCGATTTTTTATTGAAGATTTCTTACCACTTATTATTGCTTTTTCTGAATTCACAACTGCAATATATTCATCATTGAGTAAACGTTTTGCAATAGTTGTACACATCCGCCCTAATATTGCTCCATCTGCATCAATTATTGTAACCATATCATCCCAATATTCTAATGTCCTTTCCTTTTGGATTATTTTTAATAAGATCCTGAATTGATAAAGTCTTTCCACCTGCTTTGTTAATTTTTTCTAATGATTTATCTGAAAATGACCATGCAGCAATTGAAACCTTTTTTGTTAATTTCCCTGGAGATAAAACCTTGCCAGGTATTAAAGCTGTTTCGTTTTCTCTAATGTATTTATTTATTCTGTCCAAATTAACTTCTGGCCAGTTTCGAGAAGGTTTTTCTAATCTTTTTGCAATGTCCTTCCATATGGGTGCTTCGTTTTCATATGCCTTTTTCTTTAAATCCTGAATTAAGGAAATCAATGCTGGATTTGTTTTTTTCATTTTTTTAGCCATCAGTTATTTCTCCAGGGGCATGAATGGTAGTGAAAGAAAGTGGTATTTATAAGATTTATGGGAGGTTAAATGTCTGTTTTATTAAATCTCCAAATTGCAAAGAAAATACATATTATTATCCATAAAATCAAAACGGAAATCAGAAATTCATTTGTAATAAATTCTGGATAACCGATAACACTTCCAAAATCTTGTTGGGTTGGGCCAGTTCTGATATTTATCGAAATAAGCATTGAATATGATTGAAGTGGGTTAATACTTTGAACACCAAAATACCAATCCGGGATTGATAAAGATTCTAAATTTTCGATAACTCCTGCTAGAATAATTATTAAAGTAATTATGAATTGCCAGATAATTGCAAATAGGAACCAAACAAATATTGCTGCACCCATTGCCGTTGAACGTTTTTTGAATATGCTAGACAAAAATAATCCTAAACTTAAAAAAACTAAACCTATTAGAATAGAGGCACCAATAAAAATTAGATATTCTCCATAGTTTACATCTTCGACATTAAGACCTATAACAATACCTGCAATTCCAAAGCCTAAAAGAATGGTTATTGTAAGAACCGATCCCAGCCCTACTAATTTTCCTAAGATAATTTCTAAACGTTTTATCGGTAATGAAAGGAGCGGTCCCATTGAACCACGTTCAATTTCTCCGACTATTGCTGCATAACCAAGCATTAATCCAATAATTGAAATAAATATTTGAACTAAAACACTCATTGCTCCAACTGTAATGTCAAGATCTTGCCATCCTTCACTAAAAATTGAACCCGCATAAGAAGCTAATAGAGTTAAAATTGCAAAAAGTATAGTGATTATTATAATCCATTTATTTCTTAAATTATCCATTATCTCTTTTTTTGCCATATTTAGAATTATATTTGAAACCATGTTATTCCTCCGTATATCTAAGAAATACATCTTCAAGAGATGGCTCTTTTGTTTGTAGGTTTATTATATTTCCACCAGCTGATTCTATAGCAATAATAATTTTAGCCTTGGTCTTTGGATCACAAACAATATTTAGATAATTATTATCACGATCTACTTTATCTATGCCTTTTACTTTTTTTACTGCTTTTAATATTACATCTGATATTTTCTCCACTTCAACTTTAATAGTTGGTTTAAGATTCAATTTAGTACTAAGGTTTGATACCGAATCCTTTGCTACTAAACTTCCTTTATTAATAATTGCCACCTGATCGCATACTTCTTGTATTTCACTTAGAACATGAGAAGAGACAAAAATAGTTGAACCTTTATCTCTCATTTCTCGAATTTTATTACGGATTAATACTACTCCTCGAGGATCTAATCCACCGCTTGGTTCATCTAGGATTAATATTTTTGGGCTCCCAAGTACTGCACGGGCCATACCTAATTTCTGAACCATTCCTTTAGAATATTGACCAACTTTTTTATTCATAGATTCTTTAAGTCCAAATTCTTCGATTAGTAATTTACACTCATCTTTTGATGTGTTTTTCATCTCAGCATAAAAACAAAGATTTTGTAAAGCGGTTAAATTATTGTAAAAAGCAACTTTTTCAGGAAGGTATCCAATATAATTTTTTACTTCCTTTTCATTTTTTAATATGTCAAGATTATTAAATAAAATATTACCAGAGTCAGCGTGAATAATATCAAGAATTGATTTAATAGTTGTAGTTTTTCCTGCTCCATTTGGACCAAGAAAGCCAAATATTTCTCCAACTTTTACCTCAAAGGATACATTATCTACTGCTTTAAAACCATTAAATGACTTAGAAAGATTTCTAACTTCTAATGCATATGAATTGCCTTTTTTTTCCGATGTAAATTTTTTATTTGAAAATTCATAGCTCCCTTTCGATTCACAATTAGAACATGTAATATAGATTTTTTCTCCAGGATTCCCTTCTATTGTAATCTTTGTATTGCAGTTTGGGCACATCAATATTTTTTTGACCATTTTTAAATCTCCGTTTTCTTGGTTAGGTTAATATGGAGTAATTATTTAAATCCATTGTGAGCAATTATAAAATTTAATTCTTGGGTCAATAGACACAATTTTTTTGGTATTAAAGTTTAAAACAGTCCTAAAATTATTTACAACTGTGGAAATGAGTTATTTTAGATCATACTGAAAATAAATATTTGTTTCCCCGTTCCATCAAATTGTTCGAAGATACCCTCATCACAGTCTACAGTGAACTGTATATTTATCTTCCCAAATCCAAGAAATATTCCTGTTTTTACGGTTTCTCTACTACCCGGAACCATACTTGGTATAATGTTTCCCTTATCAACGTTTATAAGATTAAATATACCTCCATTAACTTTAATCTCCCATTCAACAGTATGTGCAGAAGCATCACCCGTGTTCTCAAACTCTACGTTTATTCCTAATCCACCATTGACAGATATAATTTCGAATTTCGGTTTAGGTTCACCTTCAAATGATAAGAACACTGGGACGGTATCAAAATCATCAGAACTTTCTTGATTTACCACTTTTATTTCTCCTCGAAAATCAGGGCCTCCTTCATTAGGTGCTATAACTTCAACATTTACAGTAACTGTACCTTCTTCAGGAGTTAAATTTTCACCATATAAAAGATCAAATGTCCAATTTCCCCACTCTGGCCATTCGATAATTTCCCAGTCTAATTCTGAATCAGGGTCACCGATATTTGAAATTTCAAATCTACCTTTAATAGTCTCACCAGGTTCGACATTCATCCAATCAAAGCTGCCAATACAGTCCAAATCAGCATCTAAGAATTGATGATAATATAAATAATTACCAATATGAGAGTCCCAATTCGAGACAACCATGTCAAGCGACCGAGAATAGTTGTAAATAACTTTTACATACTGTGTTGGTACAGACCTTACTATTATCCAACCATGTTCTCGACTGTAAGTATATTCAGATGGATTTAATAAAACATCATCCATTGTTACATTAATAATTCTTTGAATCGGGTTATTTGGTAAATAAAAAAGTTTACGATTATTATCTGGATAAAAAATTTCCGTACGAGTTCGCTCACAACGTGTTGGTCCAACATTTCCAAACACAATCTTTTCAACAACACTGGTCCCTCCAGAGTTCCATGATGGATTTGTTGGTAATCCTGATCCATCGTTGATAAAAATACGAGTATTATCCCACCAAGCTCCGGTGGCTAAATCAAGTTTATAATCGCCATTGACATCAGCAAGTGCTACAGCAGAACCATAACCATCAAAATAACTCCATGAATAAGTAGTTTCAAATAATCCTTCTGACAGACCAGTATATTGTTTGAAACGTCCGCTACCCCCAAGTTGAGTATTATCAGTTGCAAAAAGATCAAGAACGCCATCGATGTTTACGTCTCCAACAGTCAACATAATCCCATCCTGATTAGAGCTATCCTTTGTTTCCCAACTCGCAGATGTCTCGAGTGTACCACCAAGATTGCGATAGATTTTAGTTTCCTGACCAGTACCGAGGTAAGCTAGATCTAACCAGCTATCATTATCAGCATCCACCCAAAGTACACCTTGATAATTATACATATCATCAGATATCCAACTAGCTGAAGATTCAAGAGTCCCATTAATATTAAGATAAACATAATTATAATAGAAGTGTTGTGGACTATAGGACCATCCAGTAGCAACAGCTAAATCGGGTCTTCCGTCATTGTTCATATCACCAAAATCAACACCAAAAGCATTTCCATTTATACCTGATTTCCAATCAGGTAAAGATGAGAGAGTCCCTTCATTATTCAGATAAACTCTAGCTATCGGACCAAACGAAGTACCAGTACCTAAATAAGAAACTGCAACATCTAGCCAACCATCACCGTTTACATCCGCAACATCTAAATGACCGTTATATCCAGGATCATTTGATTGCCAACTCGCCGTTGTAGGAAACTTACCATTACCATCGTTATAATAAACATTAAGCCGTCCTTGAGCAATATCATTACCATCAGCAACAACAAGATCAAGCCATCCATCCAGATTAAAATCTGCGAGTGCAGCTCCTGTACTGTAATGAGGATTGCTCGAGATCCAATCTGGGGTAGATGAATATGGTTGTTGGTATAAATTCAAAAAAAGTTTCTTATTATCCATTACTTCTGTACCACTACTTGGAACTGTACACACCAAAACAAGTATGATTAATATGATTCCACTGAAAAATTTAATCTTCATTTTTTACCCCAAGTATAATACTATAGATTACGTAATATATAAATGTTTATAGCAATGATAACTATATTCACCTTATCTTTTCCTAATAAATAATCAAAATTTTGTTACAAAACATATATATAGAATGTCTCTCCTTAAATATAAGTAGAAATAAGGATATATATTATGAAATTCTATAAATTCAAAAGATCACATAGATATACATTTTTTTTAATGATAATTACAGCTATAATCCTGTTCAATATTACAAATACCTTAGCTTCCGAACTTTTTGAAAGTGAAAAATCAGGTCCAGATAGTTACTATAGTATCTCCATTGAAAGTGAAAATCTAATTGCTAAGGAATTTGATGAATTATATACTTCGATTATTAATGATAAAGATCTTGAGAGTTATTCTATAGAAGTGGATGGCCAATTAATTGATATGATTGAACTACCAAGTAATAGTATTGCGGTAAAACTTCCAAATGATAGGATTGCAATAAAATACTCCAATGAAGAGGTAAGTATACTCCCCCATGGTAGCAATATAACATATTATGATGACAAACCAGTGATAAATGTAGCAAATCAAAGTGCAGTTCTTCAAGTATCAGAAATGGTAGTATTTCCTATTGAAAATCTAACAAAAACTGCAATATTTCATCAATCAATCAATAAACTTGACAACTATCAGGTGGATATAGAGTTTATTGAATTGGATAATATCATCCTCAGAAATAACATAATTGATTATTCTATTGATTGGGACGATGGAAATACGGAACAATACTCTATAGACGACGTGAAGATTTCTCATGTCTATAAAAAAAGTGGCTCCTATGCTCTAACAATTCAAATAAATGATGACTTTGGTTTTATACACGAACTTAAAAAAAGTTATGATGTTGAAAATGAAGGACAATTACTCCACACATATTTCTGGATGCAAGAAAACAAAGAACCAATAGCATATGTTACATCAACAAGTGCTGGAGTACTTGCTTTTGGTCTATTAGCCTTTACCGAAACAGGTAAATACAAATTATTAGCACTTCTTACACTTCTTTTACCTATGTATACACGAATTCAAAAAGAAGATGTTTTAGATCAGTTTGTTCGTGGACAAATTTATGGATATATTAAAACAAATCCTGGTGTTCATTATAATCAAATCAGACGAGGCATTGATGTGAAAAATGGTACATTATCATATCATTTGAGGGTGCTTGAAAAGACGGAATTAATAAAATCACGAAGAGAAGGTGTACGATATCGAGCTTTTTATCCAACAGGTATGAAATTTCCAGAGGTTGAGAGATTTAGATTAACCGAATTACAAATTAATACTTTAGATGTAATTAATGAAAATAGTGGAATTGATCAAAAAGAAATTGCAAGTAAGTTGGATAAAAAACCTCAGACAATTAATTATAATATAAAGGTTTTAGAACAAGCTAATCTAATAAAAGTTATTAAACAAGGACGAAAAACAAGTTGTTATTTAAACAAGAATATCGATTATAAAGATAAGCCAACGGATCATTAGGGTATCAAAATTCATCCCATGGATTTCCTTTCTCTTTTCCGTCTATTATATTCTCGTTGCATTGCTTTTCTTTTTTCTTTGTGTCTCTCGTAATATGCTCGATGATATGCATTTAGTTTATCTCTGTTGGTCTCATAAAAAGCCCGTTGTTTTGCTAATATCTTCTCTCTATTTTTACGATAATAATCATGACGGTATGCAATTAATTTACTTCTATTCTTCCGATAATATTTCTTGTAATATTCCCGTTGATATGCTTTAAATTTCTCGCTAGCCATCTTATCCAAATCCAAATCTACAATATCTTACAATATATCATAATGTATTTTTAACCCGAATAATACATATCTTTATAAAATAATTGGTAAAAAAAATCCTTAGCGCATTCATTTTATATAGTTATACCCCAAATTACTTTCTATTAAAATTAATTTTATTTCTTAATTTCTTGTATATATAACAGTATGATTGCTCGGTCCTACTAGTACGGTGGTTAGCGTATTATAATTATTTGAAAAATAATAATAATATTCCCAGGTATCATAAGTTCCAACATTTTCCGCATGAAAAATGATTTTACTATCATTTAATTCCCAAGTACCCGGAGTTGATAATCCTATAGCAGGTGCTACGGATCTCATAGATCCATTTGAGTATATTATTAATAAATTATCACTTACAGTACCATTTAATAACATACTCCATTCCCCAACAAATTTACTTCTGATTTTATCTAGTTCATTATTTTCATTACATCCACTCAAACCAACGAATAATAGTAATAGGGAGACACCGATAATAACTATTTTTTTATTCATTTTAATTACCTATTTCAATTTTTTTTTATATTATGATGAAATATAAATCTTCAATTTAATATACACCAATTATAATTTATTAACTTTTCCTTATATAAAAATTTACCTAATTAATAAAGTCTAATTTATAAACTATGGACTTGTTTCTTCAGGTCCAAAACTCAAGAAACTTGATGGATTATTCATTGTATTATAAGAAGTAGTCATCCATTCAGAACTTCTAACCACATTAGATATTCTCACTTCTTCAATTAAACCATCAAAATATTGGTCATTATGGGGCATTCTCACACCGATTCCTGAATCCTCCCAATGAGTAGTAATACCATCATTGATTTGTGATCCAGATACCATTCCATTATAATATCCAATATCCTCATAATTATTGTTGATTGTAGCTGCATAATAATGAAAGTTGGTCGTATCATAAGGATCTTTAATAATCTCGATATGATGCCATGGTTCTCCATCACGGTATTGAGCACCCCATACTACAGCATGTATATCTTTAGATGGTACATCCATCCAAAATAATGCTGCATGTATTTCTCCTTGAAATCCAATTATTGATTTCTTTTCCTCTATGGGATAATCATCAAATTTTACCCAGCATTCAACAGTAAAATCTTGTTTATAAAGTCCAAGATCATTTGGTATCTGGAAAGCATCTTTTTGACCATAAAACTCTATCGCTGTTTTTCCAATCAAGCCATTTTGTTGATATGTTGGATTCCCAATTTCAATTCCATCATTAGTATTTATAGTACTATCATGTATACCATCGTCAATATCATTCATATGATACACTGCTTTATAGTATGAATCCCAGACTTTTTCAGAGGTCTGTTGATTCTCACTACTTTCATTACCATAATACATGTAAAGTATTGTATTCTGTGTAGAGGAAAGATCAGTAACATTCACCCAAGCAATAAGTTCACCAGAGGAACCGTCATAGTATTCAATTTCATGAAACAATCGTGTGGCAATACCCGTATCATTCATAAATAGAATGTCATCACCGTCATCCTGTGCTTTTTCTCGTAAATCTGGGTCAATTGAACTTACAAGAACTGGAAAATTTTCTAAATCTCCAGCAATTTTGGTATGATCAATTGTAATTTTTTTCCGATACCTCCAACCATCTTCAAATGGGTCAAACACCATTTTTGGTTCAACTTGGAAAGTATATATTTTATGCTTCCAATTCTCCCCATCTGTTACATTAACATACCAGGTATATTCATCGTTATTGCTAAGACCACTGATGTCTACAAAATATGTTCCCTCACTAACACCAGTTCCACTACCCGATCCAATATCAGGAACAGTTCCCACAGTGTAATCCATCAAATCACTTTGAGGATCACTCAAATGAAAGCTTAGCTGAGTTAGATCAATTGACACATACCTATTACCATCCTCAGGTTTTGGATCAGATACAATAGGTGCAACTGCTTCTGTAGTAAAAGAAGATGATACACCAACTTCATGTACTCCATCATCTACATGGATATGCCAGGTATATTCTTCAGTTCCT